>JACCDH010030852.1_pt1 | contig 16096 bp, 17 predicted proteins | sample 7442481 | NCBI WGS metagenome assembly JACCDH01 (sample SAMN15323433, study PRJNA562643) | freshwater metagenome | isolation source: river surface water | place: USA:Blue River Watershed | collected 2017-08-15
GATCGGCAATAGCGCGACTGCAGCGACGGTGAAAAGCTGCTTACCACAGGAATTCATGACTATCTCCAGGTCAGGTTGAAGGCTGGGCCCAAAAGGAGGCAACGCTCTTTCCATCTTGGCGCGGGGAAGGCGTGTCCATGCTGCGCTTACGCAGGGACTTTGCATCTCTCCGAAAACGACAATGCCCCTGACGGGGCATTGGGAATCTGGCGGTAGAGGTAGTCGCGGCCAAGTTTTTTCAAGTCACCTTCGTCATAAAGGGAATCTTGCTGCGAGGTACATAAGGCAACCCGAAATCTCGAACCGAACGACTCTCAGGCAACATGAAATGCATAAACCAACCCGGAAAGAATTCCTTCAAACACTTCAGTTCTACCCCGACTGCATTGGGTTGATATTTTCAGCGGCGTGAACCTGAAAACAACCTACCCCTGATCGCCTCCCCCGACAGGAAGAACCGAACCGGTAATGTAAGAGGCTTCGTCTGAAGCAAGGAACAGTATCGGCGCGACTTGCTCATCGATTGATCCATAGCGATGCATCAGCGATGAGTCCTTAGTCTGATCCACGATTGCCTGATACCACTCATCTTCCTGGGACGAGCGTTGCTCGGCATTTCTCGGAATGACTCTTGGCGGCGCGTCCGTACCACCGGGTGCGGTGGCCACTACGCGAATTCCGTCCTTTGCGTATTCCATCGCGAGAGATGCGGTTAATGCATTGACACCGCCTTTGGCGGCAGCGTAGGGAACACGATGAATGCCTCGGGTCGCGATCGACGAAACATTGACAATCGTTCCGCCGCCAATCTCCAGCATATAAGGCAAGACTGCGCGGCAGCACCACAGGGTTGGGAAGAGCGAACGGCGGATCTCTGCTTCTATCTGCGATTCTTCGTAATGTGCGAAAGGTTTAGCCCAGATGGTCCCGCCAACGTTGTTGATGAGAACATCAATCTTTCCGAAACGAGATCTCGCTGCACGCATCAAATCCGTGGCACCAGCGTAGGTCTCTAGGTCAACCAGAACGACTTCGTTTGCACAGCCCATTTGTCCCAAAATAGCCGCCACTTCTTTCAGAACAGGTGATCGGTCTGCGAGTACAATTTTTCCGCCTTCTGCCGCACAAGCGATAGCAACTCCTTTGCCAATGCCCTGAGCCGCGCCGGTGATAACAACCACTTTCTCATCAAATCTCTGGCGATTCATCTCGGTTCCGATTCAAATTGCATCTGTCATACTGAGGGCTGGGGTGAATTTCTCGTAGAAGAAATTTGCCGGTGTCACCCCACATTGATTCAGCCAAAAGGTCACCGCCTCGACCATGGCTACCGGACCGCAGAGGTAAACATCGACATCGCCGCCATTCAGCCATTCGGGGTCGATGTGCTCGATCACATAACCCTTTCTATCGTGCGAACTATAGCTATCGGCCACACAAGTTCGATATGAAAAGCTTTTCATTTCCTTTACATGCCGGTCCAATTGATCACAGAAAACAAGATCCTCGTCATTGGTCACACCATAGACCAGCCGAATGGGATGGTCGGAGGAACAGTCCTTTACTGATTCGAGCATCGACAAAAATGGGGCGATACCGGTGCCGCCCGCTAGGAATAACGTCGGACGTTGAACCTCTCTCAGGTAAAAGCTGCCGAAGGGTCCTGTAAAGGAGATCGCATCACCCTGCTTTGCGTTTTCTGAGAGGTAGCTGCTCATCAAGCCACCAGGAACGCACCTCAAGACGAACGATGTCTGAGCGCTACCCGGAGCAGAACTGAAGGAATAGGAACGCGTTTGGTCGGTTTCCGGAATGGCGATGTTGACGTACTGCCCCGGAAGGAATCCGACGGCGCTTGCGCTGTCCAGCCTGATATCCAACGCCAGCGTCGAAACAGAAAGGCACTCAATCCTCTCGATAGTTCCAACAAAAGTATCCGCCTTCGTCTTGCAGGCAGCCGCTGCCACGGGAATGCGTAACACCATGTCCGAGCGGGGACGCGTTTGACAGGTCAGCAGATAGCCCTTCGCCGCTTCGTCCGGCGACAATGCATCCTCAATGTAGCTTGACGAAGGCAAATCGTACTTCCCTGATTCGCAATAAGTACGGCAGGTTCCGCAGGCACCGCCACGGCAATCAAGAGGAATATTGATTTTCTGACGGTAAGCGGCATCGGAAACCGTCTCGCTCTCGGCGCATTCGATCACCCGGGTCAGACCATCTTCGAATTGCAGCGCAATCTGATGTTTCATGACGCATCTTTCATTTTTTCTTATACGTGATAGATGTCGATGAGCTGATTGATGTAGTCATTTTTAAGCACGATATATTTCTTCAGGATTTTCGGATTGCCATGACTGAAGTCGATCTGATAACGCGCCATACCGAAGTAGGTCGTAATCGCGTTGTAGCGATGCGCCAGCGTCAGCCAGTTAAAGCGAACGCTGAGCGTCGATCCTTCCTGCTTTTCTATCTCAACGTTATTGATGTTGTGACTGGTTCTCGTGTGTGGCGTGGATGCACTCGAACGCTCCGTCTTGATTCGGAACACACGATCTTCAAGACCTTGACGGTTGGGGTAATAGATCAGTGAAATTTCGGATTGCGGATCTTCCGTGAGTGTGTCGTCATCATCCCATGTCGGCATCCAAAACTCAGCCTCCGGGTGGTAGCACTCGAGCCACTCATCCCATTGCTGATCGTCCAGCAAGCGGGATTCGCGATACAGGAAATTGCAGACGGACTGAACATCGATCTGGTGATTGTCGATTACTTGCATTCGGCCTGCTCCTTCTCGATCGCTTTTTTCATTGCCTCCAGCCAGTAACGATGCTGCACGGTGTAGAGGCCCTCATCCTCTGTTTTAGCGCCACTCATGATCGGCTCCAGGCCAATACTTTTCGCCGCTTCGTCCGGGCCATCGATCCAGTGCTCTGCGCCTCGTGACATGTCGCTCCACGGCATGGCCGCACCGTTGAATCCGATTTGGCACGAGCGGAACTCCTCCAGGTCATCTGGCGTAGCCATGCCGCTGGCATTGAAGAAATCTTCATACTGACGAATTCGGTGCGCCCTGGCTTCTGCCGACTCCCCCTTTGGAGCGATGCAGTAAATGGTGACTTCTGTTTTATTCACGGACAGAGGACGCAACAGACGGATCTGCGAGCTGAACTGATCCATCAGGTACACGTTTGGATACAGACAGAGGTTTCTGGAATGCCGCACCATCCATTCGGCATTCGCCTCACCACACTTCTTCGCAAACTCTTCTTTTCTGGCGAAATTGGGTCGATCTTCCGGATTCGCCCACTTTGTCCACAACAGAATGTGTCCGTGTTCGAACGCATAGAAACCGCCACCCTGCCGCCCCCAGCTACCGGCATCCATCGCTCGGATCTGGTCGCCGGCATTTCTTTGCTTTCGCTGATTGACGGTCGCAGCATAATTCCAATGCGTTGCAGTCACGTGATAGCCGTCTGCGCCATTTTCTGCCTGCAGCTTCCAATTACCGTCGAAGCAGTATGTTGAGGCACCGCGCAACACCTCCAGTCCGTCGTCGGACTGATCGACAATCATGTCGATGATCTTTGTCGTCTCGCCCAGGAATTCTTTCAGCGGCTTGACATCAGCTTCGAGACTGCCAAACAGGAAACCGCGATAGCTTTCGAAGCGCGCGATTTTTTTGAGATTATGCGAGCCTTCCGTATTGAAGGATTTCGGATAGCCCGCATCCTCGGGGTCTTTGACCTTCAACAGCTTTCCACTGTTATTGAACGTCCAGCCATGAAACGGACAGGTATAGGTCGCCTTGTTGCCACGCTTGTGCCGGCAAAGCGTTGCCCCGCGGTGGGGGCAGGCGTTGATGAAGGCATTCAGTTCCCCGTCCTTGTTGCGGGCGATGAATACTGGCTGGCGCCCCACAGTGGTCGTCATGTAGTCATTCACATTGGGGATCTGGCTTTCATGCGCTAGATAGATCCAGTTTCCTTCGAAGATGTATTTCATCTCGAGTTCAAACAGTTCCTCATCTGTGAACACGCTCCGATTCAGTCTGAAGTCACCGGCCGCTTTGTCTTCGACCAGCAATCCGTCCAGATTGGGCAGACGCTGCCCGGATTTGTCATTCGCGGAAATCATGCCTCTCCTGTTTTCATTTTGCCATTCTGCTGCGATGGCGTTATGTCTACCTTGCGACCTAGGTATATATTTGGCCTACCTGCTGATATTCATAGGTTACATAGCGCGCCCAACGGTCGTCCAACACCGATTGGGTATTAATTGAATACTTGGAGAGTATTGAGATGGAGCTGCGGCATTTACGCTACTTCCTCGCCGTAGCTGAAGAGGGCAACATCACGCGCGCTGCCGAGCGGCTCCATATCGCCCAGCCGCCTCTGAGCCGGCAGATCCAGCAACTCGAAGATCTGCTGGGTGTCACTTTATTTGTGCGTGGCGCGAGACCGCTTCAACTGACCGAGGCCGGACACCATCTTTACAAGCATGGCATGCAGCTAATCCAACAGAGCAAAGCCTTGGTTGCCACGACCCGACAAGTCGGCAAAGTAGAGGCAAAATTCACGATGGCCTTCGTAGGATCGACGCTGTATGGATTACTACCTGAAGTCGCACGACGATTCAAGGCAGTTCATCCCAACGTTGATTTTTCTCTGGTCGAAATGCCGACCATGGAGCAGATACGCGCGCTAAATGAAGGTGAGATTGACGTCGGAATTGGACGCATACGTCATGAAGATTCGAACGTCCGACGTATCCTGCTCCGGGAAGAACCCTTGATCGCGGCCGTGCCTGTCAGCCACCGGCTAGCCGCCACTGAATCGGTCTCGCTGGCGGAACTGGTCTCCGAAAATATCATTCTATTTCCGAAGAATCCCCGACCAAGTTTTGCAGACCTCGTATTAGAAGCTTTTCATGATCGTGGGCTGGAACCAGACCGGACAATGGAGGCGCGAGAAGTTCAAGTAAGTCTCGGCCTGGTTGCTGCCGGCATGGGTGTCACCATCGCACCCAAAAGCGTTCTCGGATTGCAGCGGCGAGACATCGTATTCAAGCCGTTCAACGATCCTCGTCTGGTCTCTCCGATATTCATGAACATTCGCATGAACGAAGATTCCGATTACCTGCGCTCCCTGCAACAGCAGATCTATGGGCTTTATCGAGCTGAGAATATCCCACACTTCGAAGAAGAATTTTAGACACGCTATTCAGCTTGCATCAAAGCGTTGCCAACCCACCGGCTATCACCTGTTACTGGTCAGTCATTGAAATGATCAAAAATCAGTCCACGCAGCCACTGATTCCCGGATTCTTTATGGAAGCGCGAGTGCCAGAACAAATTGATACCGATCTCCGGGAGTTTTAGCGGAACCGCCGCATACCGCAAATTGAATGGTTCGACGCACTGTCGGGCAAATCTTTCCGGAACGGTCGCGATCATATTCGTTGCAGCAAGGATGTGACCGACGGCCACAAAATGAGGAACCGTCAACACTGCATTTCGCTTGATACCCAACCGTTCGATGGAGCCATCAACAGTCGCATGTCCCGTGCCGGCAGCAGAGACAACGACGTGTTCAGCCGACTCGAAATCCTCTTTCGACAAGGGTGACTCCCGATCAAGCGCATGCCCGCGCCGATACATGCAGACATATTCCTGCACGAACAGGCGACGCTGGAAGAATCCGGATTTCAGGTGTGGCAGCCAGCCGATGGCGATATCGATGCGACCTGCTTCCATATCCTCGGCGAGATTCGATCCGGTTGTTCTGATGGTCGAAATCGAAATACCGGGCGCGACCTCCGACAGGATCTCCATCAGCCTGGGCAAAAAATAAATCTCGCCAATATCGTTCATGCCAATGATGAACTTGCGCCGGCTGTTCGACGGGTCAAAGCGGGTTCGTTGGTTCAACGTCTCATGAATCGACGCCAGCGCATAGCCGATAGGCTCTGCCAATTGCATCGCATAAGCCGTCGGCTCCATACCGGTCGATGTTCTCAAAAAGAGATCGTCATTTAGCTGTTGCCTCAGCCGATTCAATGCGTTGCTGACAGTCGGCTGGCTCAGACCTAGGTTGGCCGCCACGGCCGACACCCGCCGCTCCTGCAGAAGCTGCCGGAAAATTACCAATAAATTAAGGTCGATATCCTTCAGATCCATGGGACCAATATTCACAAAATCAATTTAGATAATTCAGGCAATTCTATATCTAAATTTAGGGTGGATTCCTATACTCGCCTCCACATTCACATAAGAACACGTGGAGACCATGGAACTCGTTGTCCATCCGCTAGATCGCGTACTCCAAGTCAACGCCGGCGCCAACCTGCTTGACGCCCTGCGCGCCAATGAGGTTCCGATTTCTTACAGCTGCATGGCTGGGCGTTGCGGCACGTGCCGATGCAAGGTAGTGAGCGGCAGCGTGATCGAGACCGGACGCGAATCCAAGATCACCAATCCCTCTGAAGGCGAGTACGTACTCGCATGCACGAGCGTGATGACCGAGAGCTGCACGATCGAGATCCCGGAGCCCGACGAGATCGTCACGCACCCTGCACGCATCGTCAAGGCGACAGTCTCGTCGATCGAAGATGCGACGCACGACATCAAGATCATTCGCCTGCGTCCGACCAGGCCGCTGTCGTACTCGCCGGGTCAGTACGCGACATTGCAGTTCTCGCCTGACCATATCCGCCCCTATTCGATGGCCGGGCTCTGCACGGACGACGAACTCGAGTTTCATGTCCGTCTGGTCCCGGATGGTCGCGTAACCGGCTACGTCTTCCGGCAGCTGAAAGTCGGCGATGCGATTCGCATCAGCGGACCGATGGGTACCGCATATCTGCGCACGCGCCATGAAGGTCCGATGCTGTGCGTCGCCGGCGGCACGGGGCTGGCGCCGATCCTTTCGATTATCCGCGGCGCAATGGCAGCCGGCATGAGCAACGACATTCATGTGTATTTCGGCGTGCGCTCGCCTCAGGACATCTATGGGCTGGATCAGCTCAAGGCACTGCAGGCGCTTCATCCGTCAATGCGCATCGAGGTCGTCGTCACGACAGATGACGACAGCGAATCAGACATGCGTACGGGTCTGATCACCGATGCTATCGCAGGGGATATTCCCGAATTTCACGGATGGCGTGCGTATGTGTGCGGCGCACCCCCGATGGTGGAAGCCACTGCAGCGCTGCTCAAGCAGCGAGGCATCAATGAACAACAAGTTTATGCCGATGCGTTTTACGCCAGCGGCACCTGATCTGGAGACGACATGCAAAACACTGCCACACTGCAGCAGACCAACGCCAATCCGAGGCAGCAATACTACGACCGTATTGCAAAAGACCATATGAGCCCGCTGTGGGAAGTGCTGGGTGCACTGGTTCCCAAGCATCCGAACAGCCCGGCACGACCGACGCTATGGCGTTACGCAAACCTGCGCGATCAGGTCATGGAGGCCGGGCGTCTCATCACGGCCGAGCAGGCCGAGCGCCGCGTGCTGATACTTGAAAACCCGGGACTGCCGGGACAGTCTGCAATTACCCAGTCATTGTATGCAGGCCTGCAGCTGATCCTTCCGGGAGAGGTCGCACCCGCGCACCGTCATTCCCAATCGGCACTGCGGCTCGTGATCGATGGCGAAGGCGCGTACACCGCTGTCGATGGCGAGCGCACCACCATGCGCCGCGGCGATTTCATCATCACACCGTCGTGGACTTTCCATGATCACGGCAACCTCGGCGATCAACCGGTGGTCTGGCTCGACGGCCTCGATATTCCGACGGTTCGCTTCTACGACGCCGGATTCGCAGAACACGGCAAGAGCGCATCGCAGGATACCGTGCGTACGGAAGGCGATGCACTCGCCCGCTACGGCAACAACATGGTCCCCGTAGATTTCTATCAGGAGCCGTACGAACCTACACGAGTTTTTGTATACCCGTTCATTCGCACGATGGAGTCGCTGGACAAGATTTCCTCGGGTACGCCTGATCCTCACTTCGGACACAAGCTGCGTTTCATCAACCCGGCAACCGGCGCATCGCCGATGCCAACCATCGGCGCATTCGCACAACGCCTGCCTGCAGGCTTCGAAACCCGCCCCTACCGCTGCACGGATGGCACCGTCTACGTGTGCCTCGAAGGCGAAGCGACCGTATCCGTCGGCGACACCGAATGGCAGTTGCAGCGCGACGACATTTTCGTGGTTCCGTCCTGGCAGGAACTGAAGTTCCATGCCAAGCGCGATACCACGCTATTCAGCTACTCCGACCGCCCGGCCCTGCAATCGCTGGGCCTATGGCGCGAAGCCCGTCTCTGATATCCAACCTACAGGAAAAACCATGAAATACGCCGTCCCCGTACCGCCAACTTACTCGCTGACCATCGTCGGCAGCGACGAATCCTTTCCGGTCAACCGCATTTTTTGCGTAGGCCGCAACTACGCTGCCCATGCGCGTGAAATGGGCAAAGATCCCGACCGCGATCCGCCGTTCTTCTTCATGAAGCCGGCATGCGCAGCGATCCAGGCGGGTGAAAAAGAGATAGCGATTCCTTACCCGCCGATGACGGCAAATTTCCATCATGAGATCGAGCTGGTGGTCACCATCGGCAAAGGCGGCAAGGACATCCCTGAAGAGAAAGCACTGGAGCATGTGCATGGCTATGCAATCGGCCTGGACATGACCCGACGAGACTTGCAACTCGACGCGCGAGACAAGGGTCGTCCCTGGGAGTTTGGAAAATCGTTTGCAAAGTCAGCGCCGATCGGCCCCATCTACCCGACAGCCGCTATCGGACATCCGTCGTCTGCCGTCATCTCGCTGACCGTCAACGACCAGCATCGCCAGTCGTCGGACATCGAAAAGCTCATCTGGTCCGTCGCTGAATCGATTTCCTACCTGTCGCGCTACGAAACGCTGGAGCCGGGCGACGTGATCATGACCGGCACGCCCGAGGGCGTCAACGCTGTCGTTCCGGGTGATGTGATGCGCGGCCATATCGACGGCTTGGGCGACATCGTCGTCCGCGTAGCCAAATAAGTCGAGATGAGGAGAGCAACATGGGTGACACGCCTGAAGTATTCAAGCAAGAACAGGTCTGGGAATCCGAAGGATCGAGCCGCGTACCGTTCTGGGCTTATACCGACGAAGCTATCTACAAAAAAGAGCTTGATCGCCTTTTCTATAAGGGACACTGGTGCTACGTCGGCCTCGAAGCCGAGATTCCGAGTGCCGGCGACTTCAAGCGCACCGTCATCGGCGAGCGCTCGGTCGTGATGACACGTTATGCGGATGACTCCATCCATGTGGTCGAGAACGTCTGTGCCCATCGCGGCATGCAGTTCTGCCGCGAGCGCCACGGAAACAAGAAAGAACTGGTCTGCCCCTACCACCAGTGGAATTACTCACTGAAAGGCGACCTACAGGGCGTCCCCTTCCGGCGCGGCGTGAAACAGGATGGCAAGATCAATGGCGGCATGCCGAAAGAATTCAGGATCGAAGAACATGGCCTGACCAAGCTGAAGGTCGCTACGCGTGGCGGCGTAGTGTTCGCCTCCTTCGATCATGAGGTCGAGCCTTTCGAAGACTATCTCGGCCCGACCATCTTGGCCTATTTCGATCGTCTATTCAATGGCCGTAAGCTGACCATCCTTGGCTACAACCGCCAGCGCATTCCAGGCAACTGGAAGCTGATGCAGGAAAACATCAAGGATCCCTACCACCCGGGCCTGCTGCATACGTGGTTCGTCACCTACGGTCTCTGGCGCGCGGACAACAAGTCCGAGCTGAAGATGGACGAGCAATTCCGCCATGCCGCAATGATTTCCACCCGTGGTACAGGCGGTAAAAAAGAAGAAGTCACCCAGGGCGTGACCAGCTTCAAGGAAAACATGGAAGTGCAGGACAAGCGCCTGATCGACATCGTTCCCGAATCCTGGTGGAACGGTCCGACGGCCGTGATGATGACGATCTTCCCGAGCGTGATCATCCAGCAGCAGGTGAACAGCGTCTCGACGCGTCACATCCAGCCCAACGGTCACGATTCCTTTGATTTCGTCTGGACCCACTTCGGCTTTGAGGAAGACACGCCAGAGATGACACAGCGCCGTCTGGTACAGGCCAATCTTTTCGGTCCGGCTGGCTTCGTATCTGCTGACGACGGCGAAGTCATCGAGCTATCTCAATTCGGCTTCGAACAAAAACCATCGCACCGCACTGTCGCTGAACTCGGCGGCTATGACTGTGAAGAGACTGATCACATGGTCACGGAGACGCTAATCCGCGGAATGTACAACTACTGGCGCAAGGTAATGGAGATTTGAAAGCCATGGCAAACCCTAACAATAGCCAAACCTTCATCGATCTCATCCGCTTATATAGCGATTATGCCGCTGCCATTGACAGCGCTGACTGGGACAAGTGGGTGGAATTCTTCATGGAAGAGTGCGAATACAAGATCCAGCCGCGCGAGAACTTCGATCGCGGGTTCCCGCTGGCGACGCTCGCCCTGCTTAGCAAACGGATGCTGAAAGACCGCGTCTACGGTATTCGTGAAACTCTCTTTCATGACCCGTATTACCAGCGTCATGTGGTTGGCCTGCCCATCATCCGCGAGGAAAAAGACGGGGCAATCGTTGCAGAAGCTAACTACGCAGTGTTCCGCACCAAACTCTCGGGCGAGTCGACAGTATTCAACGTCGGCCGCTATCTCGATCGAATCAGGCGCGGAAGCGACGGACTCAAATTCGAGTCCCGCATCTGCATTTACGACACTGAGATGATCCCTAACTCGATCATCTACCCGATCTGAGGAACAGCCAAATGAGTAACAACTGGACTGACATCGCCGCTACCGATGACGTGCCGACCGACGATGTGATCGGCGTCGACGTATCTGGGAAAAGTATTGCTCTGTATCAGGTCGATGGCGAAATCTATGCCACCGACAACATCTGCACGCATGGCAACGCGAGGCTATGCGATGGATTTCTTGAGGGTCACGAGATCGAATGCCCGCTGCATCAAGGCAGATTCGACATCCGCAGCGGTAAAGCTATGTGCGCGCCACTAACGGAAGACGTCAAGACTTACCCGGTCAGGATCGAAGGCAATCGCGTTTTCGTCGCAATTTGAGATTCAAACGCGAGTTCCCGGAGACAGCATGACATCTTCAAATACATTGGTCTTGCATAACTACTTCCGCAGTTCTGCAGCCTATCGGGTTCGAATCGCAATGAACCTGAAGGGCTTGGACTATGACTACATCCCGGTTCACCTGACCCGTGACGGCGGCATGCAATTCAAGGATGCCTACAAGTCGATGAATCCGCAGCAGCTGGTGCCGCTACTGGATGACGAAGGATTCCGATTGAGCCAGTCACTGGCCATCATCGAATACCTCGATGAAAAATTCCCGAAAGTTCCTCTGATTCCGGCATCACTAGAAAGCAAGGCCAGAGTGCGCCAGATCGCTCTGGCAATTTCCTGCGACATCCACCCTTTACAGAACCTTCGGGTATTGAAATATCTGACAGGGAAGCTGGGACTGTCTGAAGAATCCAAGATCGACTGGATCCACCACTGGCTATCACTTGGACTGGATGCGCTCGAAGCAGATCTTTCCCGTTCTTCTACACGCGGGAAATTCTGCTTTGGAGATAGTCCCACGATGGCCGATTGCGCACTGGTGCCACAGATGTTCAGCGCCGCCCGCTTCGGTGTCGACACGTCGACTTATCCAACTCTGAACGCAATTTACGAAGTATGCGAACAAATCCCGGCGATTGTTGCGGCGAGTCCGTCATGCCAGATAGATGCTGAATGATCTCCCCACATCATAGAAAGGAGCAATAGCGATTACGACCATCCCAGGAAGAAGACTATAAATATTTTAAATACCTAATCGAGGAGCATTTTATGAAAAAGAATTTATTGAGCCTGGCGCTGGTCAGCAGTCTCGCTGCTGCAATTTCTGCGCCGGCAATCGCTGCAGGGCCAACCGTTGCAGACCTGGTCAATGACGCAAAAACGACTGGCGACGTCACCACCTACGGCATGGGCTATGGTCAGCAGCGCTTTTCGAAGCTGAACCAGATCAATCGAAGCAACGTGAATAAGCTGGTACCAGTCTGGTCGCTTAGCCTGGAATCGAACCAGCCGCAGTCCCAGCAGCCGCTGCTGATCGACGGCGTTCTCTATCTGCCTACCGTGAATGCGACCCTCGCAGTTGACGCCCTAACCGGCAAACAACTCTGGAAGACCCCGCTGGAACTGCCGGAAGATGTTTACAGCGTCGTCTGCTGCGGCAACCACAACCGGGGCGTCGCTGCGTTCGATGGCGTGATCTATCGCACAGTTATTGATGCGACGATCGTTGCGCTGGACATGAAGACCGGCAAGCAACTGTGGAAATCTACCGTCGAAGATTACAAACAAGGCTATTCGATGACGGTCGCCCCGGTGGTTGCCAATGGCGTCCTGTTGACCGGTATCTCTGGTGGCGAGTTCGGCACACGCGGCTTCATTGATGGCTATGACCTGAAGACCGGCAAGAAGCTGTGGCGTCGGTACACGGTTCCGGCACCGAACGAACCGGGTGGCGATACTTGGCCCGGCGACACTTACAAGCATGGCGGTGGTTCGACCTGGCTGACGGGCTCCTACGATCCGGAACTCGACCTTGTCTACTGGGGCGTCGGTAATGGCGGTCCGTGGAATGCTGCCTATCGCGGCGGCGAAAAGTACGATAACAAGTATATCGCGTCCGTGGTCGCCATCCGTCCGCAAACCGGCGAAATCGTTTGGCACTATCAGTACACGCCAAACGATGCCTATGACTACGACGGCACGAACGAAAATGTGCTGGCAGAAGTTAAGGTTGATGGCAAGACTCGCAAGGTGATGATTCATCTGAACCGCAATGGCTTCATGTATGTGATCGACCGAACCAATGGCTCGCTACTTTCGGCTAACAAGTTCGTCGATCGTGTTGATTGGGCCAAGGCCATCGACATGAAAACCGGCCGTCCGATCCTGACCGAAATGACCCAGCGCCATCACAACACCAAGGTGATGGAAAAAGCCGATCAGGTGTGGCCATCGGCACTTGGCGGCAAAAACTGGAGCCCGGTCGCGTACAACCCGGAGACCAATACCGTCTTTGCGAACACGCTGGTGTCGGGTATGGACTACCGCACTATCGAACAGGAGTGGAAGCGTGGCCAGCTGTGGTTCGGCCTGGATTTTGCTGGCTTCACCTTCGATGACAAAGACGCTCGCGGCTACATGAAGGCACTGGACCCGGTAAGCGGAAAAGAAAAGTGGCGCGTGGCCCTGCCGATTCCTCAATGGGCCGGCGTGATGGCGACCAAAGGTGGCCTCGTGTTCACGGGCGCCATGACGGGTGAGTTCATCGCCTATGACGACCAGACCGGCAAGAAGCTGTGGCAGTTCCAGACCGGCTCGGGCATCGTCTCCATGCCGATCACCTGGGAGAAAAACGGGAAGCAGTACGTCACCGTGACCTCCGGCACGGGCGGCGTTTATGCACTGTACTCGGGAGACCAGCGCCTGAAGAACGTGCCGACTGGCTCGTCCATCTGGACGTTCGCGCTGCCGAACTAATCTCTCGCTCCATGTGGGTTTTGGCCCTTTGGCAGGCATTAGCGAGCGCTAGTGCCTGCTTTTTTGCAGTTACCCCGCGATCCGATTCTCTCGCTTGCGCCAGGAACGGTTGAGCACTCTGTGCATTACACAAACATTCTTTTCAGTTGCAACGATACAGGTGAAGTCGCTGCAATCGGACGATATGCGATGAGCTGATTTTCAATTCAGCCAATGGAGACAACATGAATGAAGCGACGGCATCCGCCACGCCTGCAAATTTTGATGTAAGCAAGGCGATTGACGACGGCAGATTTACCCATATCCAGCGAATGGCCTACGTACTGGCAGCGCTCGCTATCATCGTCGATGGATTCGACGGCCAGATGATTGGCTATGCGATTCCGATGATCATGAAGGAATGGGGTGTCTCCCGTGCCGCATTCTCCATTGCTGTGGCGAGCGGACTGGCGGGCATGGCGGTTGGCAGCCTGAGCGCTGGCATACTTGCTGATAAGCTGGGCCGCAAACCCGTTCTTGTTTCCAGCATTTTGCTGTTTGGCACGTCGACGCTGCTCATCGGACAGGCAACTGACATTCCGACCATCGCGACAATTCGCTTTTTCGCCGGACTGGGCATCGGCGCGGCGCTGCCTGCGGCCACTACATTGACGGCTGAATTCATTCCATTCCGCCATCGAACCATGGCGGTAACAACCGCCATTGTCTGCTATCCGCTGGGCGGCATGCTGGCAGGCCTTGCTGCCGGCCAGATACTGCCCGCACAGGGATGGCGGGCATTCTTCTTTGTCGGTGGGGCGATGGCGATTGCGTATGCGCTGTTCCTGATTCTGGCTCTTCGCGAATCTCCGAAATACCTCGCACGACAATCGTCGCGCTGGGATGAACTGCGCGCGCTGATGTCGCGAATGTCCCATGAAGTCGGCCATGTACAGGGGTTCGCCGATGGAAATTCCGAGGGCACAAAGCGCGGAAGCATCGTCGACCTTTTCCGGCAGGGGCGCGCCGCAGACACGTGCTGGCTCTGGCTCAGCTTCTTTATGATCCAGTTGTCGATCTACACCGCATATAGCTGGCTGCCGACTATGCTGACTACCGAAGGATTGTCACCCGCGCTGGCAGGCATGGGCCTGACGGCCTACAACTTCGGCGGAATCTTTGGCGCCGTTCTCTGCGCCATGGCCATCAATCGATTCGGGTCGCGCTGGCCAATGATTTTCTGGGCGGCGATGTCGGCGGTCACTGCTTTCGGCCTGAAAGTCGTGAACTTGACTGCAACGCCTGATACCTTCTTGTGGGGCTTGGGATTTCACGGCTTGTTTGTCACGGCACTTCAATGCGCGATGTTTGCCTTGTGCGCACATATGTACCCGACACTTATTCGTACCACCGGCGCCGCATCGGCGATGGCCTTCGGTCGGATCGGTGCGTTCACCAGTGCATTCGCCGGTGCAGCAATGATCACGGCTGGCGGAGCTTCCGCGTATCTAAACCTGCTGGGTGGATCGATGATCGTGACCGTGCTTGGTCTGGCCATGGTTCGGGCTCACATCGCTCCCAAACACTAATTGAACAAGATTAATTTCAAGATGAAGACCGTTCGAAAATCTGCGTACAATTTCATTTTCTTCGCCGCACTGGCATCTTCTCAGGGGCTCTACGCACAAGAGCAGGAAAGCCCTGCGTCCGACCAAGACAAATCGGCGGAATTCTCGCCCGAGCGCATAGCGCAGGGTAAACAGATGTACAAGCAACTCTGCTTGCGCTGCCATGGCCCGGACATGAACGGAGGAAATAACGCATTTGATCTCCGCACCTTCCCGCTGGACCAGCGAGATCGTTTCTTTCACTCGGTGACGAATGGCAAGCGTCAGATGCCGCCGTGGAAAGGAACGCTGACCGATGAGGATATCGGCATACTTTGGGCTTATGTCGGATCGCGTGGCGGCAAGTTACAGCGCTAAGTAGCCAGAGAAAACGCCCCAATTGGGGCGTTTTTTCAATTCAAGCCGCCTCAGAGGAAGCTCGGGCCGAGAGGTGCTTCTCAATGACAAAGACTGAATCGCTACCGAGACCCTAGACACTCCTGAGCCTACAATTCAGGCCAACAGGAGGCGTCATGAGCAACAAGCAGTTCACGGAAACATTCAAGATTGAAGCCGTCAGGCAGGTGACCGAGCGTGGCTTCGCCGTCCAGGAAGTCGCGGCCCGGCTCGGAGTATCGAGCTGGAGCCTGTACCAGTAGATCAAGCGCCATTCAAACCATCTGCCGCTGGATAAGCCATCCTGTCGAGATCATCAGGACCAAAATGGAGCCCCATCGCATCACCCACGAGCGGCTGCGGTCGGTGCGCGCCAGCAGTACCAGTGGCAGGGCAACGATCAGCACGGTCGACAACTGCCCCAGCTCGACGCCGATATTGAAAGCGATCAGCGTCTCCAGAAAATAGGA
>JACCDH010193334.1_pt1 | contig 16095 bp, 10 predicted proteins | sample 7442481 | NCBI WGS metagenome assembly JACCDH01 (sample SAMN15323433, study PRJNA562643) | freshwater metagenome | isolation source: river surface water | place: USA:Blue River Watershed | collected 2017-08-15
CAGCTCTACCGGGGTGAACTGCACGATGGCGTCGACGATGGTGCAATTGGGGCGTTGCTTGAGCGCAGCGCGCCAATGCTGCTCCGCCTGGCGATGCTGATGGCACTGACCGACCTGCAAACCCGGATCGACGCACAGCACATTGATGCGGCGATGGCGTGGATTCGGCACGCCACGGCATCCGTGCGCTTCGTGTTCGTCAGCGCTGCCGAGGATGCGAGGCTGGTGCAGGTGCTGGAACTCTCGAACCGCGTACTGGCCTTCCTGCACGAACGGGGTCAGGCCACGCGCAGCCAAATCAGTTCCGAATGTTTTCGGGGGAAGGTACCAAAGGCGCGGATTGACGCCAGCCTTGAGCACCTGCTGGCCAGCACGCCGCCCAAGATCACAGTGCAGTGGGGTGAACGCGCTGACGGTGCGCCGGGTGCGCCACAACGGGTATACCGATTGGCCGCAGAGTAAAGTGGGGGGATTTTTTCGCTAATTTCGCAGAGATGAATCGGCCGTAAGTGTTTGTCATCACACTAATTTCGCTGATTTCGCTAATTTCGCGACGTAACTTGGCATACTCAAAAGCGAGCTATCGCTTACCACCTCCACCTCGACAACCACACCCTCATATAAAAAGACATGCGCTGGTGGCCGTGGACAGCGCATCCTGCAGGATGACCAGCTCCGCCATGCCCAAATCGCCCCCTAAACGGGGCCCCTTCAAACGGCAATCGCGCCTATTATTCAGCGTCTTATTCAGTTTCAAACATCTTCATTTTCAACCTCCGGGTAAAGCGTGTCGATACTGGGTTCCAGCAATTTCTCATACCAGCACGTAATTGCCCTGGCGCAGCGTAAATAAACTGAAATTCCCACCCGGCTATTGCAAGAAAAAACACAGCGAATACACACTCACCAGTGGCCTTATCGTGAACAACATTCAGATCAGACGGTCCGGCCAGTTTCACTTTGGTCAGCCACGTACGCTTGCCGACGCCCAAAAACACCCAAGGGTATGGCTTTCTCTGCTTGATCGCATTAGCCAACCCCCTCATGTCAATCTTCAGGCCGTAAAGGGCGGAAATGCAACCCATTAATTTCACTGCATACAGATGCAAATCAATCATTTTTACAGCTGATTTTTTGGGGAAAACACGAGACCGATGAATCCACATCCCCGTCGTTAGCGTCAACTCATTTGACGACAGGTAGTGCCACAGTTGATCCCACGCCAAATCATATGGTTGAGTGAGTCCTGTGTTGCAAGCACTGCAAAGGACGCGAAATTTGACATGCGTGCTGTTGATACTCTGAAGCTGACGATTAAGCCGCTTCTTACTGCTGTGAAAAAGTGGCTTAGCCTGTGAAACTTCACCAAAAACATCACCCAAAGTGGCGGATTTAGGGATATGTTCCCCAGATGTATCGCCCGCGCCGCAAATCCAGCAATTCGATTTAACTTTATTCACGCTGAACTTGCCTCTCGAATTTTTGAAGAATCTACCCACGCTCTGATTGCCGCATATTTTTTAGGTCTTCCAATCAGCTCCCTCGCCTTAGCGAGTACTCTCTGAGCCGCAGGTAACGTGCATCTTGCACAAGGTTTGGTGTGGCCTGCACGATTTGATCCAGACATTGCCCCAACTTCCGAGGCCCCCACTGCTGTTCGGCAATAACAGTATTCAGCAGACTCAGTGCATCCGCTGGATATCGGCTGCACAAGCCCGATTCGTGCAACAGGTGAACGACGTAGTCAGGGTGTTCAATCGGTTGCAACCAATCCTGTACCGTAGCCAGGGCCATCGGGAATTCACCTCTGGCGGCAATCGCCAGACGAGCCATAGACTCAGCGATTCGGGGAGTGGCCAGATCACGGGACTTTGGCCAGATCTGTTGCCAGAACGGCTGGGCACGGTTCTTCCAGTAGTCCGGACTCTGATCGGCCGAACCTTCAAGCGCCTGAGAGAGCGCCTGCGCGGATTCCTCCAGCCCTTCTTGTGGCATCGCACCAATCGCAGCGCGGAACTCCTCTACTGTGTATCCCTCGGTTGGACCCAATGCGGCGTAGGTCAGGAAGGTCGCGAATTGCTGCCGGTGCTCGCCAAGATCTGCGTAGTGGTTTGCGCTATCCAGGAACTGCGACTTGAATGCTGTCAGTAATGGCTGGTACAAGCGCGGCGACCATAGGAATCCTTCCCACACGGCTTTTGCTTCGACAGGATTACTCCAGCCGAACAACGGCAAAAGGTGCTGTTCGGTCCAATAGCGATCCACGCGGAAAAATGCGATCAGCCGCGAGCCCAGTAACACCCGGCCGTGGCGGAAGCGATCCACCTGCACATCGCACAGTGCGGTGAAGATCGGCTTGAAGTCCGCTGGAAGCAGATCGTTGTCGTTCGGGTTCTGCTTGAACCACAGGTTGATCAGTGCCTGCGTAGCGTGCCCGATGGGATGGTTGATTGCCGAGCCAACAGGGTCATAGGTCTCGACTCCGTTTCGGATGATGCGAGAGCCTGAGCCTGTTTCCAACGGCAGCGACAGGACGCGGCCGCAAAGGTCCAACAAGATGCCGTCGTGGCAGTTGATGGACTTGGATGCACCTTCCATCCACCACGTAACACCGTGTGCGATCTCCTGCAGCACGGCATCAGGCATGGCCTGTACCAGTGGAGCGGCGTACCGCCAGGAGCGCAACACCATCCCTTCTTCGGCCCAAGTCTGCAGAGCTTCGCGCCATCGGCCAGCGGGCCACACACCGTCTCGTGCCAAATCGCGCAGTGCGGACAAGCTGTGGAAGAAACGCGTGCGGCAAACGTCACGCCAGGTGTCTTCGTAGAAAGGCCGCCGCTCGGGCATCGGCTTTGTGAGCCATTGCACCAGTTCCTTACGCTTACGGGGAGCAATGTCGACATCTCGGCTGTCCTCGTAATCTGGGTCACCGGTGCCGCTCATCCAGTGCGAGAACTCATCACGCTCGTTGGTCGCCAACTGCCATTGCGGGTAGGCAGTGGATATTTCCGCCAAACGTGCCGTCGCAGACACACCCACAACGAGGCCCGATGTGTTGAGCTTGGCCAAATGCAGCCAGACGGAGTGGGCCACCAGTTCTTGCCAGCGATCTGCCTCTAGATCATCCCGATACATCTCGCGCGGTGGGCCAGCCAGGATGGCTGCTTCCAGACGGTCCTGTGTAGCCCCTGCCAAATGCCGCCCCTGCTGAACGAGGAGCCTGAACACCTCCCGCCCTGTATCTGTAGACCACAACCACCACGCACCGTCTGCCAGCAGCCAATCCACCCATTGTTCGGGCGGGATACAACCATCGTGGCTCGCTGCAAACAGAGCCAGGCGTTTGAAGCTAGGGTATGGCAACTCGAACCAGGCCTGGGCGACGCGTGTGGCGCGTAAGCTGTCGTTCGTGCGAACCTCCAGCCACGCATCGCGCAGCAATTCCATCAGGCTCACCCAGTCGCGAAAACCACGGTTCTGCCAGTGAGGTGTGATGGAGGGCAGATCCCAATGCGAGCGGTCGCTACGGTCGTCCGCCTCGCCCAACTCTCGCAGCAGGTCCAGTGCATCACGCAACAACTGCTGGAAATCTTCCAGCAGGTACGGCAGAGCAGATTTCCATCGTTCATCAGCAAGGTCGCGCAGGGTTGAATGCACGTGATCGGCGGCCAGCACCAGTTCCCAGTCCACCAATTGCTTTATGCGCGTGGGCTCGTCGGTGCTGCCCGAATCCTCGTCGCTCCAGCGAAACGGTTTCTTCAAAACCACCTTGGGGGCAAGCAACTCACGCAATTCCAGACGCAATGTGGTGGTCAAGCCTTCGCGCTTCAGACGCCCTTGCCAGCGGTACAAATCAGGACCGTGCCACGGAGATTTGACTCGGCCGCTGAGCAGAAGCCGCCACAAGGTACGCATCAAGGGACCGGGAATCGCCTTGGGAGCGTGCAAGAGAATTTCATCGCGCTCGGAAGTCTTGCCATCACGCTCCTGTGCTGCAAAGTGATCCAGTTCGTGCTCGATCAGCCACGGCCAACGGTCGTGCATTTTCCCACCGCGCTCTGCGATCCATATGATCAGCCTGGGATCATCCAGATGGCGAACCAGCCAGCGAGCCAAATGGAACATCACGTCATCCCACTGGCTCCCGACGATGTCACCGGAAGCCAACAACATCGGCGGTGCTCGGTCATAGGACGCTGGTCGACGAACCAAGCTGAATCGCAATTTCGTGTCCACCACGTCAAGAGGGGGCACTCCAAATCGTGCTAGATCGCTGTGCTGAAAGCGCTCCTCCGAAAATGCTTCCAACAGCCAATCGAGCGGAGGAACAGGATTGATGTCGGCGAACCGTTTGGCTGGAAGTCCAGATTTGTGAGACAGCGCCCACAGCATTCTTCCGACGAAATCATCTTGTTTCGTACTGGCCGATGGTCGCGCCAGAGCGTGGCGGACTACGATTTGTTCCTTACCAAGAACGCCATCGCGGTAGGTCGCTGCCCACGCTGACAAGGTTTCATGCAGAGCGCTATGGGAGCCCGTCGAATTGCTGTAAAGGATCGGTGAGACTCCCTTGGCCTCCCAGTCTTCAGCGGCCTCGACCTCACCTCCAGGTAGACAGTCTCCAAATGCCCATGCTTGAGGCGTGCTTTCCCCAAGCATCCTGTCCGCGGCTAGTGCATCCATCATGTAACGAAGCACCGGATCGTTGATGCTGTAGCCTACGAAGCAGACGACATAGTTGCGAAACAACTCGCTCACAAAGCGAGCCGCCCAGCGCTCGGTGAGGTAGGCCAATCCAAAGTCACCACTCGTGACCACCAGGCGATTCAATGCCGCGTCGTCCGGCTTGTCAGGCAGCATCCCGTGTAGGAAGACCAGCCCGTTCCATCGACTGTTTTTGGGGATGGGCAACATTGGTGCGCCATATGCCTGGAGCACTTGGCCCGCGCGCTTGGCCGCCTTGTGAAACAGTTGGTCGAAGTTGGTGGTAACAAGGCGCAACGCACCATCTCTGCTGCATCCCAAGGTGAGAAGCGCCGAATGGGTATCAATAGCACCCTTTTTGCGGAGATTTGGCTTCAACGCTTTGGCCAAAGACTTACGCATCGCCAAGCCGGGACGGCCTCTGGGTAAGCGATCCTCAAGAAGGTTCAATGTTGTATCGAACTGCTTGTTCTGGAATGCCTTTTCTTCCAGCCGCTTTCGTCCCGTACCGCACAGCCTATAAATCTCGTCAACTAGCCAATCAAAGCCCTTAAGCCCAGCGGGGTAGGAAATGCCAGCTCCGCAGAAAAACACCACACGACCCTCCTCGTGCGCCTGCAAGAGGGCATCGGGGATGTCAGGGCCATCAGTTATGAACTGCATCTATGAACCAAGCCCATCAGTGATATGTCCTGAGGCCATCACCAAACCCCGCCGTGTAGATGTGCGCGAACACAGCATCCGCCTTGACGTTGATCTCATCAGCGTCGTAGGCGCCCGACGGCAAGTGTGCGAACAGGTGTTTGATGATCTCAGCCTTGACTTGGGCCTGCGCCGTGGCCTTCTCGCGCCAGTGATCAATCTGCAGCTTCCCGCTGGTGAGCTTGTCCAATAGCTCCTTCGCCACCTTCTTGATGGCATCACGGTCACCCTTGGTCAGGCTGTCTTTTTGCAGCAGGTCGAATACGACCAGTTGGTCTTCGCTCTCCAGTCCCTCGCGCAGGTAGCGCTTCTCTTCTTCATTGAGGTTGTCGTTGAAGGTGAACAAATCGTCCATCACCTTCTGAATTTCGGCGGCATCCTTGTCCTTGTTGTATTCCTGAACGATCTCCTGATAGCGCTCGTACAAATCGACCCGGGTCGGGTTGCGTGCCACCATCATTGCCAGCCGCTCTTCGATTTTTTCCTTCAGGTTCAGCGTGACCACATTCTTGAACGGCGACTTCTCAAACTCGGCCCGCAGGCGTGAAAAGTCGATGTTGGAAAGGTCGTATCGTGCTGGGCTCTGGTTAGCTGCAGCCGAGGCTGGTTTACCATCTGTCGTCAGTGCCGTGTCGACCACCTCGTACAAATCCTGCAGCAGCGAACTTACGTCTGGCGTTTCGCGGGCATCCTGCAGCTTGTTGTAGATCGCATTGACGGCGCTATCTTCGGCATCGAAGTCGAACAGGCCCGGATGCGGGAACAGGCCTCGGTGGCGGGCCTGTACATCCTCGACGATCACCTGATAGGTCTTGCGTCGTTCGTCGCTCTCGCACAGCAGATTCACTGCGACCAGGATCATCTGCTGTTTGTCGAAGCCCTTAGCGGCAATGAGCCCTTCCAGATCAAAACCGAGATCCACCAGAAAGTCCCTGGCCGCCTTCAGGCTCTGGACGTACTCGGCCAGCGCTTCCGAGTCCTCGCGCACGGTGTTCTGCTCGCCTTCACCCTTACCGGTACCCGCACGGTCACCTTGGGCAAAGGTGGCAAGAGCCTTGCGCAGACTCTTGAGCATGCCGTTGTAGTCGATGATTAGGCCGTGCTTCTTACCGCCGCCCACGCGGTTGACGCGGGCGATAGCCTGCATCAGCGTGTGGCCCTGCATCGGCTTGTCGAGGTACAGCGTGGCCAGGCATTTCACATCGAAACCCGTCAGCCACATGGCGCAGACGATGGCGACGCGGAACGGGTTCTCGGCCTGCTTGAACTCTTTCTCCAGGTTGCGCTTGACCATCTTCTCACGATGCGGCGTGATGTCCAGCGACTCGTCGCGAAAGTTGCGCCACTTGGCGAATTCAGCCACCTCGCCCTGTTCCTGCGAAACCACCACGCAACATTCGGTGGCCTTCATCCACTCGACCTGTTCGCGGCGCTGTTGCAGCAGCTTTGGCAGGATCTTTCCCTTAGCGGCGAACAGCGCCTCCTCTGCGGCCACGCTTGACTCCAGCTGGGCGGTCTTCTCCTGCCACTTGGCTTTGACCAAGTCGTGCATCTTCACGCAAGTGATCTTGTCCAGGCAGACCATCATGGCTTTGCCGCCGCCGGTGTCGACCACCTTCCAACGCTGGTGGAAGTGATCGACAAAATCCTGCGCCACCTTCTCCAGCCGCGTGGGCGAAGTCAGGATGGGGTAGTCGCGCGCCAACTCCCGGTAGAGCTTTTCTTCCTTTTCGTCGGTCCAGGGGTCGTCCAGTGTGGCGGCCTGCCGCGCAGCTTCGATGTGGTCCGCAAGCCGTTCACTGACCTTGGGATCAACGATCTTCAACTTTTCGCCACGGTTCTCGTAGAACAAGGGTAGCGTCGCACCATCGGCGACTGCGCGCTGGAAGTCGTAGATCGACACGTAGTCGCCGAACACCTCGCGTGTCAGCTGCTTTTCGCCAGCGTCGATCAATGGTGTTCCCGTGAAGCCCAGAAACTTGGCGCGCGGCAGGCCCTTGCGCATGTTCAGCGCCAGGCGGCCGTACTGGGTGCGATGCGCCTCGTCGCTGATGACGATGATGTCATCGCGCTCCGAATAGGCCTCCTTCACGAGCTCGCGGTATTTCTGAATCAGGCCGAATACGTAGCGGCGATTCTGGTCCCGCAGCATCTTCCGCAGGGCCTCGCCGCTGGAGGCCTGATCCGTTTTGCTGTTGGCGCGACCTGCATTGGTGTAGGTGGATGCGATCTGATCGTCCAGCTCGGTGCGGTCGGTGATGACCACGAAGGTGTAGCTGCCCGAGATCTTGCGGTGGATCTTTTCGGTCAAAAAAAGCATCGAATACGACTTACCCGAACCCTGCGTGTGCCAGAACACACCCAACTGCCCGGCCTTCACCTCGGCTTTAATCGTCGGATCGTCGGAAGTCAGTCGATCGATGACGCGATTCACACCCAGAACCTGATGGTTACGCGCCACGATTTTGTGCGTGCCACCTTCGCTGGCATCGAACAGCACGAAATTTTCGACGATGTCGAGCAGCCGGACCTTGTCGAGCATGCCCCTGAGCAGGATCGGCAGCAGCGGCTGGTCTTTGCCCGGCTCGGGGTCGTCCTCATCCAGCCGCTTCCAGCGGTAGAAATGCTCGCGGGTGCTAGTCAGAGACCCATATTGCGCATCGTGGCCGTTGGATATCACCACCAGCGTGTTCCAGTGGAACAGGTGCGGAATGGTGTCCAGGTAGTCACTGTAGTTTTTCTTGTAGGCACTATCGATGTGCAGCTCGAAGCGCTTGAGCTCGATGAAAACCAGCGGCAGACCATTGACGTAGCCGATCACATCCGGGCGGCGCAGCCACAGACGCCCGCGCACCCACAACTCGCGGACGGCCAGGTAGCGGTTGTTGTCAGGACAGTCGAAGTCGATCAGGCGCAGGCGCTTGTCCACCAAACGGCCAGCTGGGTCCCGATATTTCACCGGCACGCCATCGCGCAGCAGCTTGTATTTCTCTTCGTTCAGGGCGATCAGCGTCTTGGTGATGTCGTCCTGTAGCACCTGCGCCAGTGCCTGGCTGTAGGCCTCTGGCGGCAAGCCCGGATTCAGGCGCTTCAGAGCGGCCAGCACATCGCGGCAGAGCACCACCTCGGTGTCGTTGTTGCGGCCCAGAAGGCTGTCTGGCCCGAAGTCCTCGTCATCCTGGGCGAACACAGTCTGCCAGCCGAGCTGCTGTTCCAGCAGTTCAGCCGTCGGCGCCTGGATCAACAGGTCTTCGGAATAGTCCTTCTTGGCCATCTTATTGTTTCCCTCCAGCACCTAGCCCAGTTACAGGCGGCACCCAGCTATCTTGTCAAGTCATGGTCGATCCGCTATCATTATGTGCAAATGGGTTGCGACTACGCGGCCGGCGTTGGGCTCCTGGTACTACAGGGGCCTTTCTGCTTTCTGGGGTTCGGTGTCTGTCTCTCACGGAAACACCTTCAGCCCAATGCCCAGCTTGCTGCCGGTTTTGTCACGGTAGAACTTCCCATCCAGCACCTCTGCCGCCCGGTTGGCCTGATCCGGCCGTAGCACCGTCAAACCGATCGGCCGCGCCGTCAAGTCGGCCAGTTGCAGGCCTTCCGAATTGGTTTTCTTATCGGCAATGATCAGGTCGAACGGCAAGGGGTGGTGGAAAAAGTTCGCGCCATCACGGATACGTCTGAATTCCAGTTCCAACTCGGCGTCTTCCTTTGGTCCGCGCGCCTCACACACGATGTAGGTCAGTGCGTCGTCCTGGCCCGCGCCCTTCAGCAGCCGATAGATACGCTCCAGCCCAAACTCCAGCGCCAGGTGGTAGGGGTGCATCGGGCTGTTGTAGCGGTCCTTGAGCTTGCGCTTGTCGATCACCACGGCCACCAACTGGAAGTCGGCTGCGCCGATGATGTCGGTCAGCGTGTTCAAAAAAGCCTCGCGTGGTTCTTTCGAAAGCCGCGAAAACGCCCCCTTCTTGCGCCGAATATCCGCCTCGTGCAGCACCACCATATCGTGGCCGAAGGTGGCGAACTTCAACTGCCGGATTACAGGCGTGACGCTTTTCGCGTACTCATTCTTGCGGAAGATGCAGAACGACAGCACGAACACCGGGTAGTCTGGATCGATGGACGTGAGACTGTGGTCGCCGCTTTCGTCCACGTAGACGATGTAGTCGCTGTGACCTCCCCCGGCCCGAGGAATGACATAGCTCGCCACCGGTTCGGTCATGCCATCGCCTCCTCGGGCAGGCGGATGCCGGATACATCAAGCAGGCCGGACATCAGTTTCGGAAGCAGCAAGTCGCGGGCGCGAGCGGTTGCATCGGCCTCTGTCTTTAAGGTGTGGATTTGATCGAAAAGCGGCTGCGCTTGAGCATCAAATGCGGCGACAGCCTCTCGCATGGGAATCAACACAGGCAATTGATGCGCGACCTTCCGATCCAGCGTCGGCACCGAGGCGCCCGAGTTGAACTGTTCAAGATTGAGTTCAGACAGTATGAAATACGCCAAAAGCGGGGACGCCGCACGAAACTCCTTGACCCACAATGAAGTGTTCAGTGGCCAGAAGTCTTTGGGGACGTAATGAACTGCACCTAAAGTGCCGCTTCGGCCCGTGACGACACCCGGACCTCCAACCTTCGCTTGGTTGTGAAATCCGTTCAACCCGGTCGATGCATAGACCGGCACATCACCTTTGATCCTCGCCCCATTTGGCAAGTCGAAGCCACGCTGGAGGAATAGCGCTTGATCCAACGTTCCTTGGTGCCACCCCTCCGGCACCCCGTCCTTCACCGGCACTGATTCATGGCCGGGAAACCGCAGGTGCACGAACCACTCGCGGTACAGGCGACGAGCCGCGTCTTCGAGCAAGGCGATGCGACGCGAGTTGGTGGCAATAAGGTCGTCGTAGGCCGACAGCACTTCCGCAATCCGTTTTTGCTCCTGCAAATCGGGAACCAACACCTCGAATTCCGGGAATGTGGTCAAGGGAATACGATCAACCGTCGCACCTGTCAGCGTGTTCGCCTCAATCTGTGCACGCCACCTGGGCGAAAAAAAGTAGTAGAAGAGAAAGCGATGGTCGATCTGGGATGGATCGGGGCGAATGAGTGCCGTGCGTCGCCCCAAGCAGCACTTGAAGCCCTCCGGAATGATCGCGTAGCGGTTCAGCGTGGCTTCGTACGTGAAGACGATGTCATTGGGTTGCGGGGTGACACGCCGTGTCCACTTCGCCAGATCGCGTTCAGCGACCCATCTGGCAGCCGTCACATCAATCCGCCCGTCTGGCAGCAGATTCTGTATGCCAAGAAATACCGCAGCTCCCTCATCGTGGAGTTCCGGCGTTGCATGAGGACCGTCGTACACGCCGACAGATATCTCACGGATGGTCTTCACCGACGCTGTCATCCCAGCAATTCCTGAAAATTACTAGCAATCCTTCCCGCCAGTTCCACCGCCTTGTCATTCAGCTCGGCAAGTTCGTCGTGGATGTCGCGCAGCGTTTCAACGAAGTCGTCTTCATCTTCCGTCGCAGCCGCCGCCACACCCACGTAGCGCCCGGGCGTGAGCGAGTAGTCGTTGGCAGAAATCTCATCCTGCGTGACGGCCTTGCACAGGCCTGCTACGTCGGCGAACACGCCGTGCGGGAAGCGGGTATGCAGCCAGTGAACCTGGTGGATGAAGTAGGCGACCTGCTTCAGCACATTGAGCACCGCATCGCGTACTGTGGGGTCTTCATTCTTCTTCGCGTCTGCGGCCAGCAAGGCGCGCTTGGTTTCGCGGGCAGCTTTACCGTCGAAGGCCTTGCTCTGCCGGGCGCGTAACTGCTTCTCTGTGCTATCCAGCAGCTTGAGCCACTGCTTGTGGCGGGCTTCCAGGACTTTGCCTGCGCCCTTCAACTGCGGCGCCAGGGCGTCCAGCGTAGCTTGCAGCGCCACCTGTCCGGCGTGACTGGCAAGGTCGGCCTGGGCGACAGCGGCGCGGGCCTGGGTGCACGCGGTGAGCAGCGCGGCGATGGCATCCGTCGCGTGCGCGTCGGTTTGCGCGGCAGCCAGTTCACCCTTGAAGGCATCGAGTTGGGCCTGGGTGAGGTGCGCATCCTCGGGCTGGTCGGCGTTCAGTTCGGCCAAAGTGGCCCCTTGCGCAAACGACTGCAACTGCGTGGCCAGCCCTTGCACGGCAGCGGAGTCGGCGGCGATACGCTCGGGAACAGCAGCCAGCAATTCATCCACCTGGCGCTGGTAGCGGGCGACGAGCGCTACGAACTTCTCCGTCTCGCCACGGTAGAGCCAGACGATGGCGTTGAGGTTGGCGTGCTGCTCATCGGTGAAGACGTGCGACCGCGCCGAGACCACGTGGTACACGTTGCGGGCGTCGATCATCAGCACCTGGTTTTGCAGGTCCTGCGGCTTGCCTTTGTCGAAGAACCACAGCGTGCAGGGCAGGCTGCGGGTGTAGAAGAACTTGTTGCCAATGGCCATCATCACGTCGACGTGGCCGGTCTTGACCAGCTTCTCGCGGATGTCACGGTCTTTGTTGCCGGCGTCCGAAGCGCTGGACGCCATGACGAATCCGGCGCGGCCCGTGTCGTTCAGGTAGGCGTAGAAGTACTGAATCCACAGGCTGTTGGCGTTGCTGATGGCCCCAGTCTTGGCATTGGTGCCGGGCAGACCGAAGGGCAGACGCCCGCTGTCACTGGCCTGGCCTTCCACCTTCTTGGTGTCCACGCCATCGACGTTAAACGGCGGGTTGGCCATGACGAAGTTGCACTGGCCGATGAGGTGGTCCACCTGGTCGTAAAAGGTGTTGCCCTGGCGGATGTTGGAGGCATCCAGGCCGTGTACCACCAAGTTCATGCGCGCCAGCTTGGTGTTGGTATCGCTTTTTTCTTGGCCGTGGAAGGTGACGGCGTCATTGGCCTGCTGGTGGCGCACGTCTTCGATGAAGTGGCCGGTCTGCACAAACATACCCGCCGAACCGCAGGCCGGGTCCAGTACCAAGCCGTGGTCTGGCTCGATGATGTTGACGATCATGCGCACCAGCGATGGCGGGGTGAAGAACTCGCCGCCTTCCTGCGCGCCGCTCATGGCGAACTTGTTGAGGAAGTATTCGTAGATGCGGCCGAACACGTCACCCGTGGCACTCTTGATGGCCGGGCGGTCGAAAATCTTGACCAGTTCGGCCAGCAGGTCGGTCTCGAAGGCTGGGTAGCCGCGCGGCAGCGCGCCCTTGAGCACTTCGTATTCGGCCTCGATCACGTCCATGGCACGATCGATCACCTCACCCACGTTCGCCCCTTGGGGCAGGCTGGCGATGCGATCGAAGCGCGCGGCTTCGGGAAGGTAGATAGCGGCCTTGCCCCGAAAGCCCAGCTTGATGAGTGTCTCGCGCTGGGCGACCGGCACCTGCGGCGGAATGTCGGCCTCAATCTCGGGCAGGTAGGCCTTGAAACGGTTGTCGGCGTGGCGCAGAAAGATCAGGCCGAGCACCGGCATCGCGTATTCGGCGGCCGTGAGCTTGGAGTTGGCGCGCAGTTGATCGGCTGCTTCCCAGAGTTCGTTTTCGAGTTGCTGGACGTTCATTCAATTGTTCTCGTTGTCCTGTTCGGCACCAGCGACAGCACCCTCGTCGGCCCCGCCCGCCCGCACCCACTCATCGACCTCGGAGAGCTGGAATTTCCACAGCCGCCCGATCTTGTGCGCGGGCAGCCCTTTGCGTTCGCGCCAGCGGTACACGGTGTCTTTTACGACGCCCAGATGCCGGGCGACATCGATGGCGGTGACCCACGGTTCGGAGTTCATGGCGTTGGCGCTCACAGAGGCATCAAAGTCGTTTTAAATCGTCATCAGTCTATCAGGACAATGGCATTTGGAATTGCCTTGAAATAACAAGTTTGCAGGACAGTAGATGAGAACCAATGTGGGTACGTCCTTATGTAAATTTTGATCTCTGTAGGCACTACCGAAGCCGCCAATACAAAAGCGTTGGTTGAATTCCACGGTTTAGAAACGTGAAAAAGCCCGACCTGTCCTAAGACAAGCCGGGCTTCATTTTCAGGGTTCTATCGCTGATTGCTCTCGGTACCACCGCTGTACCTCCATCAGCATCAGGGTGGTCTGCGCAGCATCCTTGCTTAGCTGTTCGCAGCTCACCACCCCTGCATCTCCTTGGGGAGCAAGTAGAGGGTCGGAGCGGGTTGGAGCAGCTCGTTCGGAAGCTTCGGAAACGGCGGACAAATCCCCGCCACCGGCTGCGGGGAGGTTGCACACCCCGCCAGCGCGACTGTCAGGGTGGCGATCAGCCAGCATCTTTGACCTTTTGGCGTATTCATTCGAGATTTCCTGGGTGATTTGAGATTGGGTCAGCCGCACATCGGCTACGTGCTGCTCTTGTCTGGCCTGGGCCAGAGCGATCTTTTGCTTTTCGGCATCCCAGGCCTTCTGGACACGGGATTCGCCCATCTGCATCCCACACAGCAGCGCCAAGAGCAGGAGGAGTGCGTCCAGGATGTGCGACCAGTTGGCCAGCATGAAACGGTTGAGCCAGTTCATAGGGCACCTCCGTCCAAGACCAGCAGGTTGTGCTGCTTGATCAGTCCAATGACCTTGTCCGCATAAGCTGGGTCAGTGGCATAGCCCGCCTGTGCCAGTGCCTTGGCAAAGGCCTGGGTAGTGGTGCAAGCAAAGCAGGCCTTATAGCGGGGGTTGCGCTTGAGGAACGCGGCGTGGTCATCGATGCTGGCCTGCCAGCTTGGATACTTGCGCCAGAGGGCTGGCACCACCACCCACTGCCCTTTGATGAACTCCTTGGTATTCAGGGTCAGGGTCTGGCCGCGCCAGAGGCTGTCCGCTTTGATGCCGAAGAGGTTGTTCCCGTTCCTCGCAAGGCCAGATTCACCCCAGGCGGATTCAAGTGCGGCCTGTGCGATCGTGATGCTGGCCGGAACACCCGTGGCTTTAGATGACGCGACTGCGGCCGTGGTGAGCCGCATGATGAATTCACTTGGATTCACAACATCTCCTTCACGTCCTTGGCCACCTCGTCGATCGCGTCGTCACGGCGTTTGTCGATGAAGGCAAAGGTCCAACGAACCATTGCCCACCCTGGCAGGCCACACGCAAAGATCAACCCACCCAAAGCACACAACCCCGTGGTTGAGAACGCCCAGTGGTGCAGTCCAAAGTGCTCGACGGTCATGGCGCCACCGCCGATGCTGGACACCACGGTGCTGATCAGCCCAACGGCCCACTCCCGTTTGTTGCGAGTAGGCGTCATCAACTTGACCCCCACTGCAGCTAGAGTGGCTCCACTGGCAACAGCCGCTGCGGTTCCACCCAGTGCCTTGTAGGCCACCGCTGCTCCGGCGACCCCGCTGCTCGTAGGTTCTGGCATTCGTTTCTCCAAAAGAAAAGCCGCCAGGGCGAACCATGGCGGCGGTTTAAAAACGGTTCGGTCAATTCAGGCTGCGACGACCGCGATAGGAAATACCTTTGTTGGTCTGTCCCGAGGTGGTTTCACCTGCTCAACAAATCCGAAGATGTCCTTGCGGTCATCTCGCAGCTCGCCTTCTATGTAAAAAGGCACCAGCCCAGTGAGAAACTCGATACCGGCGGCAAAGATGGGCACTGCATCAGAGAAGGCGTTATCGCAGGACCGGTCCCACAGGGGACCTTCCAAGAACATGCAGGAGCCTTGGCAAATCTGCAGCATCGGGCAGCTCGGGCAATCCTCTCTCTTACTCCAGTGCGTGGCGGTGTTGAGCTTGACGGCCGCCAGGTCGGTCACATGACCGATACGGTGGGGCTCGCCGTTGGGCGCGGTGCTGGCTGCGCTCACGTTCTGGCAAGTCAGGACGTTACCGTGCAGGTCGACGGCGATGCTGTCCGTCTTGTCCATACCGCACTTCTGGCCCAGACTGGATGCTGGGCGGCGGCTGCGGATGGAATTGACGAAACTGGCCGTCTTGCTACTCACGGCCTGGATGTTGGCGGCTTGGCCCATACGGATTTCGTGGAAGGCCAGATTGCGGTAGGCATGGAGTTCTCCTGGCCACAGCGAATGGGCAATGCCGCCCTCGTCATAGGCGTCCACGAAACTGCCCTCCCCAATGGGCACCGATGGGTCGCCAGTCAGCTCAATGAAAAAGCGCTGGATGGCCGCGCGCGAGGCGTTCTCGCGGTTGACCATCGCATTGAAGCTGATGCGCCGCTGTGGGGCAAGGCGAGCGTACAGCGCCATGATGGCGGCGCGCTGCTCGGGGTCCTGCAGCGGGTCGGGGCCGCGCACAGGCTGGCCAGGACCATCGTGCGAGATGCTGACACTGAACCCCATGCGATCGAGCCAGTCGTTGATGTCATCGTTGAGCAGCGAGCCGTTGGTGATGACGGACAGTTCAGCGTTGGGGAACTTGGCCCGGATGGCCTCGGCAAGGGGGCGCATGGTCTTGATGTAGACCAGGGGCTCGCCACCCCAGAACTCGACCTTCTCGGGCGGACTCGTCACCCAGCTATCGAGGCCGTCGACGAAGGCCTGCACGTCGCCGGGATTGGTCTCGTCAGCACGCGGCACAAAACGCTGCGAGCAGTATTCACACGCGTAGTTGCACGACAAGCCCAGGCTAATCTTGAGCACGCGCGGACTGGACTTGGCCAGCGGTGTCTGCTTGGAGACTGCGGGAGCATTTGCGCGTGCTGCGAC
>JACCDH010477372.1_pt1 | contig 16081 bp, 17 predicted proteins | sample 7442481 | NCBI WGS metagenome assembly JACCDH01 (sample SAMN15323433, study PRJNA562643) | freshwater metagenome | isolation source: river surface water | place: USA:Blue River Watershed | collected 2017-08-15
GTCGATCAACTGCGCTGTGGCGGCAGCTGGCAGCAGGGCAGCATGATGTTCAGTGATCGCAACGGGGATCGGCGGGTGAATCAGGATGACGAGGTGATCCGGCTCCACGGCCCGCTGCCGGCGGGGGAAACGCTGCAGTGGCGAGCGTTCGGCAGTCGCCCGTACCTGCAGATCGAGCCCAGCGGGTTCATGCGCCATCAGAGCGGCAATTTCACGTGGTGCCCGGCGTCGCGCGATGTCCGCTTCGCTCGCCAACTCGTGGTCAATGCCACCGGGCGCGTGCGGCTGTCACATGACAGCGATGGCGACGGCATCGACGAGGACAGTGCCGGAACCCCCCTCACCTGCCCGTGATGTCACTCAGCGCCAGCAATTCTCGACGCTGTCGCCGGTGGCGCCGCGCAGGCCGGTATTGGTGATGGTGAGAGTGGTGCAGGAGTCCGAGGTCTGATTGCCCTGGGGGGTGGCTGTGGCCAGGAAGCAGTTGCCGATCGCTCCGCCACTGCAGGCAGCCACTGACACCTGGTAAAGGCCGTTCTGCGAGGTCAGCGTCGCCACGGCGGGACTGGACAGCGGGTCGGCATTGGTGGAGTAACTGTTGTTGTCCGAATAGAAGCGCTCCTGATTGGCCGCGACCTGCAGCAGCAGGCTCTGGGCCTCAGAGCGGGCACCGGCGCGCACGCTCTGCTGGTAGGCCGGCAGCGCAATCGAGGCCAGCACGCCAAGAATGGCGACCACGATCATCAGTTCTATCAGGGTGAAACCGCACTGGACGGGGTGTCTGGGTGTCATCACTTCGGACTCCTGCGGATCGCGCGACAGGGCGCGCGTGCGATGAATTCGGGCTGACGGGCTCAGTGCTGCTGCAACTCCATCAACTTGTCATGGGGCCCGATCAGCTCGATGCGCAGCAGGGTCCCGGATGCGTCGAGAGTGTACCTGACCACCATGCCGAGGTCGATTCGCGACGCCGGGATCTGCCGCTCCTCCAGAAAGACCTGCGTGACCGCATCGGAGAAAGGCAGCACCTGCCCGGAAATGGTCAGGAAGCCGTTGTCCTGATCCAGATTCTCGATGGTGCCCTGATGGATCTCCTGAGCCGCTGCCAGGGCAACCAGGCTCTGCAGCCAAAGACACAGTAGAAAGAGGCCCGCGCGTTTCATGGTGTACTGACTCCTGTATTGCATCCGCTAGTCCAGTTGCCGCCACGACTGCCTGCCCGTGGCGGTGGTGCCAGTGTTCAATTCGAAGACATCCACATCGCCACTGCTGCCGCTGCCAAAGGCCACGTCGCGGTCGGCGTCCGACAGGATGCTGAGGGTGGGGACAATGCCGACATCCGACATGCGGCCCGAGGCGTTGGTGTCGACCTCGTCGAACACCCCGTCGCCGTTGAGGTCGAAGGCCGGGAAACCGAGCGCCCCGCCGTCACGATAGTTCACCTGCATCACGAAGCTGCTGCCCCCGAAATCGCAAGGCGACTGGGAGGGAATCAGGGTCGTGAAGATCACGCGACCATCGCGCACCACGGCATTGCTGACCTGACGCTCGCCGAAGTTGCTGGCATTGGCCACGCCCTCCACCAGCACCGGCATGAGATTGAGCTTCCAGCCCATGTCGGAGGCAAAATCCACATCGTTGTCGGACAGCTCGCGCAGGGTGTAACTGGTGTCATCGCTGCCGTCCTCGTCGGTGTCGAACTCCTCGAGATACTGATTGTTGATGGTCTGCAGCACCAGGTCCGAGCTGTCGAACACGGTCAGTGAGGCCAGATTCTTGTCCCAGATGCCATAGAAGGCCTGTGTCGTCTGCCCCAGCGGCTGGTTGTCGGTGATCTCCAGATACTTGCCTGTGCCGAAGTACACCATGAAGCCATCCAGCCCGTCGGGGTGAAAGGTGACCTGCAGTTGCGTCGTGATGGGCTGGTTGGCCGTGGTGGTGAACAGGGGGCGCGGGTTGGCACCGGACTTGTAGTCGCTGTCCCACTGCGCCGGGTTGGCGTCGGTGACATCGAATTTCCACACATTGCCCAGCAGATCGCCGGCATAGATCAGGTCGACCACCAGGTCCCCGTTGTAATCCACCAGGGTGGGCGTGGCCAGACCATTGGGGGTGGCGGCAGCCCCGGAATTGGTGTTGAGCTTGCGAATCAGCGCGCCCGTTTCCAGATCGACCACGTAGAGCACGGCACGTCCGGTGCTGCTGGCATTGCCGTCGGCCTCGGTGTTGTTGTAGCCGTTGCCGAACACGGCGGCCCAGCGCCCGTTCGCCATCTTGGCGATCTGTGGTTTGCCATAGGTGTAGCCCAGATCCACGTCGTCGGTGTCATCGAACTCCCACAACACGAGATCCGCTGCATTGGCCTCATCAAAAGCGTCAGGATCGGTCACATCGAGCGCATACACCGCCTGTCCGCCACCGCCAAGTCCGCCCACCAGCACACTGCGCCAGAGGCCGTCGGTCACGCTGGAGGGATCATCCATGGTGGCCAGATAGGCATCGACGATGTTCGGACCTGAATCGACGTAGTAGCGGTGGGAGTAGTCCTGACGTGCCAGCGAGTACAGGTTGCGGAACACCGCATGAGGCACATAGGCGATGCGCTCCGCGCCGGTCACTTCGTCGAAGCCATGCAGCATGCCGTCGTTGGCACCCACATAGACCATGGCATCGCGATTGGCGTTGGCCGTCTTGAAGGCCGCGTAGGACTTGGGCGCCACGCTCTCCGGGTAACGGAACGAGGGCGCGCCGACATAGCGCGGATCGGAGTTGACGATGTCACCCAGGACACTGTTGCGGACACGGAACTCGTAGCCGATGCCCTCATTGGTGGTCTGGCCTCGCAGATAATCCGTGATCGCCTGCCCGTAATTCTGATTGGCCGTGATCTGCGCCGCGATGGCCGTGGCCGCCGGATGAGGCGCATTGGTCAGCAGCCGCGTGATCTGCGCTGTGGAAAGATCGGTCAAGGCATTGGGCGACTGGTAGCTCCCCGGCCAGCGGAAGGCCACGCCCTGCCCCTCTGGCGCACCGCCCGGAATCACGTCGGCCAGCGGGTTGAAGGTGATGATCTCGCGCCCCGTATTGTAGTTCTGGCTGTCCAGCACATCGGCGGCATTCCAGTCGGGCACCGGGTCGACACTGCCGTCCTCGTTGATGGCGAAGGCCAGCAGCTGCCCGCTCCAGTCCGCGCTGTCGAAGCGGGCCTGGTAAAGATAGCTGCCTGCATTCAGCGTGCCGGAGTTCGTGGCCACCGAAGCGGACGAGCCCACGCGGTCAGCGATGTTGGCGAGAGCATCCTGAATGGAATCGACGACTTCCTGCGGGGACTGCGCGGCCACGAACACGCCCTTGCTGTTGTAGGCAGCATGCCAGAGATCATCGATCTTCTGCGGATCGCCGCTGAAGGGATTGCCCCAGTTGCCGTTGACTGCCAGCGGCGGATTGGGCCAGCCGTCGTTGTCGGTATCCACCAGCAGGCCGTTGACGCCGAAGGCCACCGTGAAAGTCACCATGTGCTGCTTGTTGTTGTCATCCAGCAGACTCGTGGGCACCTGATTGGGCAAGGGGCTGAGATCGAGGTTGTAATAATACCGTGCCACGTCGGCCAGCGTGGGCGAATTGCTGTCGCCGTCGGCGTTGCCGATGGCCCCCACCGGGTTCGAGCCGTTCCAGAAACCGTCGGTGAACAGCACCGAGAAATTCTGCTGGCAGGCCGAGATGATCGGGTCCGTCATGGCCAGCACATTGTCGTAGTAGCGCCCGACGCGCTCCAGTCCGCGGCGCAGCGGCGTGCCGAGGGCGGGCCAGGCGTAGCTGTAGAGGCTGTCGAGCAGCGCATTGTTGTGGGCCGAGTATTCCACCACGGCCGCGCCCGGCATCTGCACGAAGAGCGTCGCGAAATTGTTGATCACGCTCAGGCCGAAACGAAAACCCGGCGAGGCGGCGATCACCGCGGCAATGGCACCCTTGGTGACGAAGGAGCGACGGCGCGAGTACTGGTACCAGTTGGCGATGTTCTGCTGCGTCTCGGCCACCGTGCGGCCGTACTGATCGACTCCTGCACCGGAAATGGTGGTGGTGGCCGCCGTGGTGCCGAAACAGGCGGCGTATGGCGTGCCGGCCTGCGCATGCGTCAATGTGCAATTGGTGTTCAGCGCATCCATGCCGGCAGCCGTCGTAGTGGTCAATTCGCGACGACCAATTTCCGTTGCCCCCACGGTGTACTCGACGCGCGAATCCCACAGATCCACCATGCCGTTGGCGCCATCGGTGGACGTGGTCGGACCGGCCGGGCGCACGCCCGAGAAGCCATGATCGTCAATGGCCACCTGGTAGACGAAGCCCGTGAGATTGCGGGTGACGCTGTAGCCGGCGGTGCCTGGCTGGGGATTGCTGCGCGCGGCGGTGAAGCTGGCATTCGGCATGCCCGGCCAGGGAACATAGGTCTGCTCGGGGTTGTAGTACATCAAGTTGAACTGCGGCGAGCGGCCGCGCCAGTCGCGCACATGGGCCTCGGGCTGCAACTGGGCATTGGGATAGGTGCAGGAGCTGTAGGCATCGTCGGAAGTGTCGTAGATGTAGGTGTAGGAACGTCGCCCTGTGCACGAGCCGGTGCTGGAAAACACTTCCCAGAGCCCGTCGTTGTTGCGTGCCACGCCACCGTTCTCCCAGTAGTTGACGTAGTATTCGTGCGGCCGCGTCAGCATTTCCCAGTCCATGGATCCGGAATCGTCCACCATGAAGAAGACGTTGGGGTCCACGCTGACCCCGAGGAAGAGTGGCGCGTTGGACAGGTTCAATGGCGCGCCGTGCAGTCCGGGCGTGACGGCAATGCCGAGCAGTGACAGCAGCCACCAGCCCATCACTCTGCAGATTTCACGAATGTCCATGTTCACCTCTGCACGCTATTCATAGGATTTGACGAAGGTGGACTGCAGCTGCACGACCGCGGTGTCGCCGACACCCGTGCCTCGCGCAGTGACCCGGTGGAACACGCGCACCCGGGACTCCTGCCCTGTCCCGATGGCAATGGACTGCCCGGTACTGATTTCGGACAGCTCCTCGATGACGTAGCGCGGCTCCGCCGCCACGCCCTCCACTCCTGCCACGGCGATGGCATTGTCTTCCCACCATTCAGTGTCGTCCCGGTCGGCGTCCTGCCACCAGTGCAGCGAGTCCGCGTCATCCGGGTCTGCGGCGTCGCGCTCCCAGACTGTGGTGCTGCCATCGGCGCTGGTCTCCGGCCAGAAGCGCTGCTGCAGCAGCCAGTTCTCGGCCGTCTGCAGAGAGGTTTCCGCTGCCTGGAAAGCCGCATTCTGATCCTGCAGATTGCCGGCCATGCGCTCCTCCAGCACGGCGGACTCCATGCTGGAGACGCCCATCATGGTGAGCACGAGCAGGAACACGAGGCAGAAAATGAGAATGGCACCACGTTGCCGCGCAGGCAGACGCGGAGACCTCATGACAGAGGGTGGCAGCGAGCGTGTCATGCGGCTCAACTCCCCACCGCGCGGTTGCGCAGTGTGATCGTGCTGGTGAAGACGCGACGCAGGCGATTGTCCTCAGGCAGGGCGCCATTGCCCGCCTCGCCATCATAGGTCACTCCGTTGAAGACATAGGGCTGTGGCGCCGGCATCAGCCCGTCCTCGATGGACTGCACCAGCACGCTGATGCGCACGCTGATGACCCGGGACCAGTCGCCGACCTGATCGGCCGTGACATAGGCATCGACAGTCTTCTTGTTGTCGTTGTCGGCATTGATGCCGTAAAGAATCTGCAGACTCTCGATGCCCTCGACCAGTTCCTGCGGAGTGCCTGCAGCGGCAGTCTGACTCAGTTCGCGCCTGAACAATGCCGGCGGATTGGTCGCAACATCACCGCGCTTGCCCACGTAGAACATCGTGCCCTGCAGCTTGACCAGTTCGCCACCGGCCTGAGTGCCCAAGGGCTGCGAGGTGATGTTGCCGGGAACGCAGCCGGACGAGAGCACGGAATTGATGCTGGCCCCACCGCCGATCTCCTGCACGTTGCAGGCCTGCACCCAGTCGGCCCGCTCGCAGTCACTGAGCAGCAGGATGTCCCCGTCCTCGATATCGACAATGCCGGAATTCACCACGGTCATGGCGCCGCCAGGGGAGATGGAGTTGATGGTGGCGCCGGTGCCCGAAGCATTCCACACGCGCACAATGTCCGAGTCCGGCACGGCATTGGTGGCGTCCATGACATTGCCGCCGGAGGTGCTCCAGCCGCCTGCCGTGGTCACCACGACGGCGACATTCTCGCTGCTGGGGGCGATGTCGCCTGGTCCGGTGTCGTCTGCCTCCCAGCCCTGCAGTCCGGCATTCGGCTGGAATGAGGGCGGCGGCCCGTCGAGCGTGTTGTTGATGTCACTTTCCTCGATGCTGGCCAGACAGCCCAGGTAACCGGCCATGCGCAGTTCGCGCGCAAGGAAGTTGATGGCGTAGCGGCCGTTTTCCTGCATGCGCGCACGAGCTTCCTGATCGCGTTCCGTCTGCGAATTCCCCACATACACCTGCATGACACCGGCCGCGAGACTCAGCCCCATGACCATGGCGATGAGCAGTTCGATCATGCTGAAGCCACGTGCACGCAGGCCCGCCGGGTGGCGGCCGGAGCGAGCGGCAAAAGCAGGCACAAGCGTCGGGTTCATGGCTGGAAACTCATGGTGAAAAGGTTCTCGGCAGTGCCGTCGCGGTCGGAATCCCACCAGATCTTGATGGCGAAGAGATCACCAAGGCCATCGCAGGCGGGGGCGGCAGGTGTGCCGTCCTCGGGCGTAGAATCGGCGCACAGGGTGCCCTCTCCCTCCGGCAACGCGGCGGCCAGGGCCAGCTTCCATTCCGCCACGTCATTGGCGGCCATCTGGGCCGGGGTGCAACCCGAAACGCTGTTGCAGGAGGCGGTCACGGCGCCGGCGGCATTGTCGTAACTGCCGTCCTCGACGCCTTGCAGATTCGCTCGCACCCGCTCGACGATGTCATTGCTCAGGATGGCGGCCTGGGTACGTTGATACGCGCTCTGCGTGTTGCGCAGGCTGACCGTCTGAAGACCCGCCATGCCCAGCATGCCGATGGCGAGAATCAGCAGCGACACCAGGATCTCGATCAAGGTCATGCCCCCCTGTCGTCCACGCATCATGAGCAATCCAATCCTTCATGTATCCGGCGGCCGCGCCCGGTCAGCGCAATCTCGACAGACTGGGCATTCGCGGAGTTGCCGTCCTCGGGGCACAGCAGGAAGGTGGCCACGGCGGTATTGGTAGCGAAGCCCTGGGCGTCGTATTGCTGCATGGCTTCGCTGAATTCGAGTGTGCCGCTGCGCAGGCCCTGGTAGACCCGCAGCACTTCGTCGCCGGCATCGACCGAACCGGCACCGCCGGTGGCATCCTCGTTGGCATCGACGAACACGATCCAGCCATCGCTCCACGCGTCGGCTGCGCAGTCGGTGCCGCTACTGCTGGCACACACGCTGACCACGCCGCCTCGCTTGATCGCCTCGCTGCGGGCGAAGTTGAGGCTGGCCACCAGCGCCTTGGCCTGACTGTTGGTGCTCATGCGCGACACGGTGTCCTGCAGACCCGGCAGACCCACGGCCAGCAGAATGCCGATGACACCGACGACAATCATCAGTTCTATCACCGTAAAACCTTTGATTTCATTCATGTTCATCATGACTTGCGAACGCCGTTGCGGCCCCGGGGAAGGCCTCGCACTATTGCAGATAAACCCTGTACCGGCAAGCACACGGCCCCCTCATGCCAGCGCACATTAAGGGCTGTGCTGCAGCAAGTATGTGACGCAAGTGGAAGTTTTGCAGAACGGCTGCAGGCGCTTTGCTACACTGTGACGCCTTTCACGCTGACACAGGCCTCTGCGGACCCTCCTTGCCCATGGACTATGACATCACCCTGCTCGCAGTGCTGGCCCTCGTCGGGGTGCTGGCCGGCGGCATCAACACCATTGCGGGCGGTGGATCGAACCTGACGCTGCCACTGCTCATGCTGCTGGGCCTGCCGGCGGATGTGGCCAATGGCACCAATCGCGTGGCCGTCGCGCTGCAGTGTGTGGTCGGCATTCGCGGTTTCCGCAATCACGATCGGCTGGACGAGGCCGCGATTCTGCCGATCCTGGTGCCGACACTGATGGGTGGCGTGGCGGGCTCACTGGCGGCTGCCGTCATTCCCGTCGTTGCCTTGAAGCCGATTCTGCTGATCACCATTCTCAGCATGTCGGTGGTGATTCTGCTGAAGCCTTCCTTCATCGCCCCGCCGCCCGGCACGCCAGTGGTGGATGTCCGCGACAATCGGGGAGCCTGGTGGATGCTGCTGGTCGCCGGCACCTACAGCGGCTTCGTGCAGGCCGGCGTCGGCTTCATTCTGCTGGCGGCGCTCGCCGGGGGACTGCGCTATGACCTGGTGCGGGCCAATGCCTTGAAGATGGTGTGCTCGCTGGGCTCCACACTGATTGCGCTGGGGGTCTTCATCTACTTCGACATGATCCGCTGGGTGCCAGGTCTGATTCTTGCGGTGGGCACCATGCTCGGCGCCTGGATGAGTGTGAAATTTGCCGTCAGGGCCCAGCAGAGCACCATCAAGTGGTTCCTCTTCGTCATGACGCTGTGCAGTTGCCTGGCGGCGTTGCTGTTCTGAACTTCGCCCGGCGCCCTAGCCGCGCACGGGCTCCGGCGCATTGAGCTGGAAATTGCCAAAGACGAGCTGGATGCGCGCTCCGCCGCGACTGCCCGTGCCCACGTCGATCTGCCCGCCGTAACTGCCCACGATGTCCGTCACCACCGCGAGACCGATGCCCTGGCCCTGAGCCAGCGTGTCCAGGCGCGCTCCTCGCTGCAGCACGAATTCCTGCTGCCCGGCCGGGATGCCGGGGCCATCGTCTTCCACCACGATGCTCAGCTGGCGCACAGGTGACTGCATTGCCCGCGCACTGATGGACAGCCACTGCCGACCGTACTTGAAGGCGTTGTCGAGCAGATTGCCCAGCATTTCCATCAGATCGCGCTCGTCCCCCAGAAACACGATCGCAGAGTCGATGTCACAGACGATCTCGCGTGGCTGCTGCGCGTACACTTTCTCCAATGCCCGCAGTATCCGCGCGGCTGTCTCGTGCACGTTGACGCGGCGGGCTAGTGCCGTGCTGCCTGTGGACTTGACCGCACGCTGCAGCTGGTAGCCGACGATCTGGTTCATGCGTTCCAGTTGTTCCTCGACGGTGCGCTGCTGTTCTGCACTGACCGTGGCCTGCGTCGACGTGCGCGCCGCGGCGAGCCCCTGCATCACGCCGGCGATCACGGCCAGCGGCGTCTTCAGGCTGTGGGCCAGATCACCGAGCGTCTCGCGATAACGTGCCTGTTGCTTGCGTTCGGTCTTGATAAGCAGATTCAAGTTCTCGGTGACGGGCCGCAGTTCGCGCGGGTAACTGCCTTTCAGCTGCTCGCTGGCGCCGGCTTCGATCTGCTTGAGATCCTGCGCCAGACGGCGCAGAGGTGAGAGGCCCCAGCGCAGCAGAAGCACTTGCAGCACGAGCAGCAGGACAGCCACGCCGCCCAACCAGGACCACAGACTGGCGCGGAAATTGTTGACCTCCGCGAGATAGGGGCCGGTGGATTCCAGCACGACGAAATCGTACTGGTCCTGTCCGTTCTCCCAGACCACGCGATAGGCCGCGATGAAATATTCCTGCCCGTCCGCGGCCACCTCGCGGGCGAAGTACGTTTCCCCTCTGTCAAGTCCGGACCAATGGGCAAAGAGCCCGTCAAGATTGCGTTCCAGCGCCGAAGGGCTGCGCAACAGTTCCTGCTGCTGTGGACTGCCGACCAGGGCGTACAGGCCGGAATTGAGTTGAGTGAAGCGCGGCTCGCGCAGGTCTTCCAGGAAATAGAACTCCCCTGCGTCTTCCTCCACCGCGCCCAGCAGCACGTAGAGCTGCACTTGAAGCTGCTCGGCGACGCCGGCTTCCACGCTGCTGCGGAACGCACGGTCAAGCACCACGCCGGTCAGACCGAGAAACACGGCAAGCAGGACGCTGACGGCCGTCAGCAGGCGGGTCTGGAGCGAGTAGTCTGACGGGGGCGTCTTGGCACTCATCGCCGCTCAGGCATCCGTGCGGAAACGGTAGCCCTGCCCGCGAATGGTCTCGATGGGGTGAAGGGTGTCATCGGGGTCGAGCTTCTGCCGCAGGCGTCGCACGAAGACTTCCAGCACATTGCTGTCGCGATCGTAGTCCTGGGCGTAGAGGTGTTCGGTGAGTTCCGTCTTGGAGATCACCTTGCCGGGATGCAGCATCAGGTATTCCAGCAGCTTGTACTCGTAGGCCGTGAGATCCACCCCCTGGCCCGAAAGCGTGACGCGTTTGGCCGTGATGTCCAGCGCGATCGGCCCGCACTCGATCAACGGCTTCGCGAAGCCGGCAGCGCGGCGCAGCAGGGCGTTCAGACGCGCCAGGATTTCCTCCAGCTGAAAGGGCTTGACCACGTAGTCATCGGCGCCGGCATCGAGACCTTCAACCTTGTCCTGCCAGTCGCCGCGCGCTGTCAGGATCAGAATCGGAAAGGTGCCGCCCTGCGCACGGATCTGGCGGATCAGGGAGATGCCGTCGAGCAGAGGCAGCCCAAGATCGATAATGGCGGCGTCGTAAGCGTATTCCGTGGCGAAGTAGAGACCGGCGCGGCCATCGGCGGCGTCATCCACCACGTAGCCGTGGCGCGTCAGCCCCTGGGCAAGCTGCTGGCGCAGCAGGCTCTGATCCTCAACCACCAGCAGACGCATGCCTACTGCTCCCGTTGGATGTCGCCGGTCTCGGCGTTGACATAGACCGTGAAGATATTGCCGTCGTTGTCCATGCGCACGCGGTACTGCAAGGTGCCGTCCTGCTGCACTTCACTGATGCTGACGACATTGCCGGGAAAGCGGGCACGCACGAGTTCAAGAGCCTCGCGCTGGGAGATGCGAGGAGCCTGCGCGCCGCCCGAGGACTGCTGGGCCAGCAACACCTGCTGCGCCTGCACCGCCGTCACCGGCAGACCCAGCAATCCCACACACAGCAGCGTGACGAGTCTGCGCGCGAGGCGGCGATGCTGGAACAATGAAGGCACGGTGTTTCTCCCTGCTGTTGGCAAAGTGCAAGCCGTGCTGCAAGGGCACCGGCGCGGATTACTGGAACACGGGCTGGACGTCGACCCTCACACGGACGAATTCGCCCGGGTCATCGTCCATGCGCACCGAATAGTCCTTGTCGTGGTAGCGATAGCGGACCTGGTAGCCCAGCAGACGCTCTTCTTCGTGATGATCGTAGACGGTCTCGCACTGGCGCACGGTCTCCACTTCGGTGACTCGCCCGCGACTGTTGGCGGCGACTATATCACGTCCGATGGAGTGCCCCAACACGGCGCCCACCACGGCGCCGACACGCTTGTTGGACTTCTCGTGACCCACCGCATTGCCCAGAGCGCCGCCAATGATGGTGCCCAGAATCGCGGGCGTGCTGCTGTGCGAGTGTGCCCTGCGCTGCGACACGACTTCTTCCGTCCAGCACTCCTCGCGGGGAACACTCACCTCGACCGTGCGGTAGATCGGCGTGCTGTCGATGACTTCAGCGTAGTCGAAACGGGATTCGGCAAGCAGCGGTGTGGCGAGCATCGCAGCTGCCGAGCCTGCCAGCGCGGCGCACAGCAGGCGACTCAGGGGACGAGAATGCAGACGTGTGTTCATGGGGCTCTCCTCTTTGACGATGACCGCGGCGGCAAGTGGCCGGCGGCGTGGCGGAGTCGCGAATCAAGCGGGTTTTCCGAACTCCTGGCTGGAGTGTGGCAGGCACAATCTGAATTGGGGCTTAACCACCCGGCGGCCTGTTTATGCCACGCGGAACGGTTCTCCCAAGGGTTTGATTTATCAACAAAGCTGGTTAGAATTGCCCGGCGTTTCAGATCACTCCCGAAGGCATCGCCAAAGAGGATGTGACTGTTGCGAGGCCATAATAATTATAAGCAGCTAAGAGAGTCTCCATGTTCAACTACAACAAGTCATTCAGCATCGCTTTTGTCACTACCGTTCTGGTCGCCATCCCCGTCCTTCTTGTCGAGATCCAGTACACCCAACCCCTCGTGCTCGGTGGCACCCTTCTGATCAGTCTGGCCGCCGCGGCCGCCGCCACCCATCATCGCAAGCCGGCCGCCAAGCGCCGACCGGTGGTGGAAGAGCACCGTGTCCCCTACAACAAGTCCCGTCGCGAAAGCGGCAGCGTGAAGTGGTTCAATGCCAGCAAGGGTTTCGGCTTCATCACGCGTGACAGTGGCGAGGATATCTTCGTGCACTTTCGTTCCATTCGCGGCGAGGGTCATCGCGTCCTGCATGACGGCCAGCGGGTGGAGTTCGCCATCAGCGAAGGCGACAAGGGCCTGCAGGCCGAGGATGTCGCCGCTGCCAAGTGAGACAAGGCTCAGTAGTGGGGCGGTCGCTCGTCAACGGGCGTGCTGCCCTGGCCTTTTTCCGGCAGGTTCTCGAGGATGTGCAACAGGCGTTCGCGGTGCAGCAGCAATTCGCGTTCGAGCGTGTCGATCTGGGTCTGCTGTCGCACCACCACGGCATTGAGTTCGCTCAACAGATCCTCCTGAAAGGCAAACTGGGACTGCAGTTCGTAAAGCTGATCCAGCAACTGTTCGTGAGTCATGGGCATCCCGGTGGTTGGGCAAGGCACTTGCGGGCCGCAATTACAGCACCTCTGGCGGCCTTCGTGCCAGACGTCGTCCGGCAGTGATTTTCTGAATTTCGTGCCTGCGTGCAATAATTGAGCAAAATTGGCTGTCAAAGCGTTCATCGGACATCTGTCAACAGACTCATTGCAGGACTTGCTTATGCAAAAGGCTCCCATCAACTGGACCAACATGCTGCTCTTCACGCTCACGCCCCTGGCGGCGCTGACGCTGGTGCCTTGGTACGGATTCACCCACGGCTATGACACGTATGAAGTCGTGGTCTTCGTCCTGCTGATGGGCTATTGCGGCATGTCCATCACGGCCGGGTATCACCGGCTCTGGTCCCACAAGTCCTACAAGGCCCATCCCTTCGTACGCTTCGTGTTTGCCCTGGGCGGGGCCTGTGCCCTGCAGAACGACGTGCTGCACTGGGCCTCCGATCACCGCCGCCACCATGCCCATGTGGACAACAACGACAAGGACCCTTACTCCGCCGGGCTGGGCTTCTGGTATTCGCACATGGGCTGGATCCTGCGCAATTACGAGAGCGGCAAGGAGGACTTCTCCAACGCCAGGGATCTGCAGAAGGACCCGATCGTGATGTGGCAGCACCGGCACTACCTGAACCTGGTGCTGCTGATGAACATCGCCCTGCCCGCCTTCCTCGGCTGGCTGAACGGCGACATCCTCGGTTGCTTGCTGCTGGGCGGCCTGCTGCGCCTGGTGCTGAGCCAGCATGTGACCTGGCTGATCAACTCCGTGGCCCACATCTGGGGTCGACAGACGTACAGCGACGCCAGCTCGGCCCGCGACAACCCCTTGCTGGCGCTGTTCACCTATGGCGAGGGCTACCACAACTTCCACCATACCTTTCAGTGGGACTATCGCAACGGCGTGCGCTGGTGGCAGTTCGACCCGACCAAGTGGTTCATCAACGCCTGCGAGCGTGTTGGCCTGGCGAGTGATCTGAAGCGCTGCTCACCCATCGTGATCGAGAGCGCCCGTCTGGACATGCAGTACCAGCGTGCCGCGCAGTCCTTCAATGCGCTTGAGGGCATGATTCACAATGCCGAGGCCTGGCGCGCCCGCCTGGAATCCGAATACGAGCAGTGCAAGGCGGCACTGCAGGAATGGGCTCGTCATCAGCAGCGCTGGTACGAGGCCAAGTCGACACAGCTGCATGAGAAATGGTCACACTTCGAGCAGATGAAACTGCGCGACAGTTATCGGGAAGCCAGGTATCGCCTGAAACTGCAGAAACAGCGCTGGGACGCTCTGATGCAGAGCTTTCCCGCGCTGGCCGGCACTGCGGCCTGATGTCTGTCCCGAGTCACCATGTCACTGAGAGGATTCCTGCATGATCCTGCGCCGCTTAGCCCAGACCCTGTTTCTCACTGCCGGCCTGCTTAGCTTCGGCAGCGCTGCGCTGGCCGTGGAAGAGGGGCAGCACGCGCCCGATTTCACGCTGCCCGACATCGCCGAGGGCAAGCCGACCATCACCCTCTCCGCCCTGCGCGGCAAGACGGTGTACGTGGATTTCTGGGCCTCGTGGTGCGCCCCGTGCCTGCGCTCCATGCCGCTGATCAATGAGCTGTATGCGAAATATCGTGATCAGGGCTTCGAGGTCATCGCCATCAATGTGGACGATCCGATCGAGGACGGGCGCGAGTTCCTGCTGGACACACCGCTGGACTACCTGATCGCGGCCGACACCAAGGGCGAGATGCTGGGCGCCTATGCCGTGCGCGGCATGCCCACCTCCTTCCTGATCGACCGTGAAGGCATCGTGCGCATGGTGCACATGGGCTTTCGCGACAATGACATCGTCCTCATCGAGGACGCCGTGCGCAGCCTGCTGGACGCACCGACGCCCTGAGCCTCAGAACAGCTGCAAGGGCGACTCGTCCAGGGCCGCCATCTGCTCACGCAACTCGAGGATGTGTTCTGCCCAGTAGCGCTCGGTGTTGAACCAGGGGAAGCTGCGCGGGAATGCCGGATCTTCCCAGCGCCGCGCCAGCCAGGCGCTGTAATGCATGATGCGCAGCGTCCTCAGCGACTCGATCAGCGCGAGCTCGCGCACGTCGAAGTCGTGAAACTCGTTGTAGCCCTCGACAATCTCCAGCAGCTGTCCCTGGCGCTGATCCCGCTCCCCCGACATCAACATCCACAGATCCTGAATGGCCGGGCCGGTCATGGTGTCGTCGAAATCGACGAAATGCGGCGCATCGTCCCGCCACAGCACATTGCCGGGGTGACAGTCCCCGTGAATGCGCAGTTGCGTCACGCCGCGAGTGCTGGCGAACACGGCCTCGACCCGCGCGATGAGATCGCGACTGAGCGTGTCATAGGCGGGCGCCAGGGATGCGGGGATGAAGCCATGCTCGAGCAGGTAGTCCCGGCTTTCGACAGCGAAGCGCTTGACGGTCAACGCCGGCCGGTGCGCAAAGGCGCGTGTGGCACCCGCCGCATGCACCCGGCCCAGGAAGCGGCCCAGTACCAGCAGATTGTCGGGATTGTCGAGGTCGGGTGCGCGGCCCGCGCGACGCTCGAACACCGCGAAGGAGAAACCCTGAAACTCGTGCAGGGTCTGACCACCGGCAAGCCGCATGGGCGGCACCACGGGAATCTCCAGACCTGCCAGTTCCAGCGCAAAGGCGTGCTCTTCCAGTATCTGTTCCCGCGTCCAGCGCTGCGGGCGATAGAACTTGGCGATCAGCGGCGGCCCCTCCTCCACGCCCACCTGGTACACGCGGTTCTCGTAGCTGTTGAGGGCGAGGATGCGGGCATCGGTGACGATGCCGACACTCTCCATGGCTTCCAGCACGGTTTCCGGGCTCAGGGCCTGGTAAGGATGGACATCGGCAGAGGGCAGTTCGTTGACAGACGGGTGTTCGTGGGAGGGCATCGTGACGGGCAGGTCCTGATCGAGTTTGGCCGGAGTATACTGTAAAATCCGCGCGCCCGGCGGCGGCCACCCGGCCTGACGCCATCCCTTGAATGTCATCGAACCCAGTGAGGAGCCCGTCTTGAACCAGCAGCAACTGCAAGCCAGAGCGCAGGAACTACGCCAGCAGTACGAATCCGTGTGTGCGCAAAAACTGAATCTGGATCTGACGCGAGGCAAACCCTGCTCCGAACAGCTGGCTCTGAGCGACGCGCTGGATGGCATTCTGGGCAATGACTATCGCTGCGAGGACGGCACTGACAGCCGCAATTACGGCGGCATCATGGGTATCCCGGAGGCTCGTCGCTTCGCGGCCGAGTATCTCGGCACCACGCCCGAGCGCACCATGGTCGGCGGCAACAGCAGCCTGCAGTTCATGTACCAGATCGTCACCAGCGCCCTCTATCA
>JACCDH010861557.1_pt1 | contig 16078 bp, 12 predicted proteins | sample 7442481 | NCBI WGS metagenome assembly JACCDH01 (sample SAMN15323433, study PRJNA562643) | freshwater metagenome | isolation source: river surface water | place: USA:Blue River Watershed | collected 2017-08-15
ATCTGGGGAACTGACATGACCGCAGCAACAACAGACACCTGCATCGAATTCGACGACGTGGTCGCAGGGTACAAGGATTTCATGATCCTGAACAATCTGTCTTTCAAAGTGCCCAAGGGCTCGATCACGCTGCTGATCGGCCCCAACGGCGCGGGCAAGTCCACCGTGCTCAAAACCCTGTTCGGTTTGCTCAAGCCCCGCCAGGGCAAGGTCTTGCTCAACGGCAAGGACATCACCGGCGCCACCCAAAAAGCGCTGCTGGCCGACGGCATCGCCTTCGTGCCCCAGGGGCGCAACCTGTTCGGCCAGCTCAGTGTGTATGAAAACCTGGAGCTGGGCGGCATCACGCTGGGCATGAAGACCACGCACGAGCGCATCCCGGAAGTGCTGGAGTTCTTCCCCCGCGTCAAGGAACGCATGAACTCGCGTGCTTCGGCCCTGTCGGGTGGCGAACAAAAGCAGCTGGAAATCGGCCGCGCCTTGCTGCTGCGCCCCAAGGTCTTGCTGATCGACGAGCCCTCGATTGGCCTGTCGCCCATGGTGGTGCAAGATGTGTTCAAGCTGCTGCGCAAGCTGGCCGACCAGGGCACCACGGTGTTGATGGTCGAGCAAAACGTCAAGAGTGCGCTCAAGTACTCGGACAACGCCATCGCGTTGGAGTCGGGCCGTTTGGTGCTCTACAAATCGGCCGCCGAAATTCTGGCCGATCCGCAGATGGAGCGTTTGTTCCTCGGTGGTGCACACACCACCTCCGCTGCTGCGGTCTGAGGCGGTTTTTCGCCAAGACAACGGGGCCTTCGGGCCCCGTTTTTTTGGGGCTCAGAGGTCCAGACTTTTCGCACGCAAGCTCAGATGGTGCATGGCGTTGCTGATGAAGACCTTGGTCAATCGGCTTTGCTGCTGGGCATCCTGGGCAAAGCCTTTTTGGTGCAGGCGTGTGGCCAGTTCATTGGACTGGTGGGCTTTTTTCAGATGTGCGCTGACGATGCGGAATTCTTTTTCAACGGCATCTTGGGGGCGGGCTGAAGGGCTGGTGCTTGGGTGACCGGTCATGACATGTCCTCTTGATGTTCGATGGGTCAAAGGGGAAAACAAGAAAGGGAAGGGGCGCTCCTGTGCAGTCATGGCACACGTGTCCATTGCACTTTGAGTGAGGGACTTGCGCCTGCGATGAGCAGCCACTCGTCCTTGTGTTGGCGCAGCGTGCCTTGCCCTTCGGTGATGCGGATGTCCCGTGCGATGCGGGCCGGAAAGACCCATGTCATGTCTTTCAGAGACCCCGGACTGCTGGCTGAGATTTCTTGCAGACCTTGTGCATTGAGTTCGCGGATGCGCCAGTCGACGTCTTGGCGACGGTTCATGAAGTCGGACAACTCGGCCATGCTGTACCAGCGAAATTGGGCCTTTTCCTTGAGTCTTTGCACTTCTGATTGGATGGTCTGTAGCGAGAACTGGAAGTGTGCGGTGATGGCAGGATGAAAATAAAATAAACGTGCCAAATGTTGTTCGCTCACATGGCTCAGAAGTTGGCGGATGAACTCAGAAATTTGTGCTTCTGTCATGCCGTGCTCTTCCAACTCGTCGAAGGTGGCAATGCGCTTGAAGTTGGAAATCGGGAAAGTCCACAGGCCAGAAGCGGGGGCGGGGTGTTCATGGATGAATGAGCGTGTGGGGCCCAGGCCGCTGTCCGAGGTGGCGTAATAGCCTTTGAATCCTTGCTTGTCCAGCCAGGCGGTGGCCCATGTGGGCTGGTTGCCCATGGGGGCTGAATAGGCCTTGGCCAGTGCGCCGATGGTGGCGCTCACGCTGGCATGGTTCTTGTCCAGATAGGGCTCAAACTGGGCCTGGTTGTGCTCGTTGGCCTGGTAGCCATACACGTTGTGCACCCAGCCGCCATGGTTGCCAATCTCATGGCCTTTGTCGTGCTGTCGTTTCAGGAACGCCTGCATCCAGAGGTTGTTTGGCAAATTCAGGCCTAAACGGTCGGCGGCATGCAGGGCGTCCGGCCCTGCCGTCACATGGATGGAGTAAGGACCATCCTCAAACCAGCCCACTTTCTCCAGTTCGGCCAAGGGGGCTTGCGCTGCGTTGGAGTCCACATGCAAGTTCAGCACCAAGCCACCTTGCGCCTGTGGCGTGGCCGAGAGGCTGGGCTGGCGCACCAGGTCGCTGGCAAAGAACGCGAGCAAGCGGTGCAGCAGGTAACTGTCGGTGCGGGTCTTGAGGTAACCCAGTGGCAAGTTGGCAAAGAGCACGGTGCCCCGGCCATGGACATGGGTGGACACGACAGGCTCGCCGTTTTGGCTGCGCAACAAAGGTTCAATGGGCTCCAGCGCTTCGGTCCGGTAATGGCTGTAGACCAGATGCTTGTAGGCATAGGTGGTCAATTCACCCCATTCTTCGTCATCGTTTTCGCCAAAGTCGAGCTTGCCGGGCTGGATGCGCAGTGTTTTTTCTGCCGCCCGATGGGCATACACCGGGCTTTGGGCGATGGTGTCGCCCTGCAATCGTTCGTAGAGGCCATAGCGCATGCCCACCAGATGCGACAAACGGGAAGCCTTGTCGGCATAAGTACCGTTTTGCGGGTTGAGCAAGGCGGCATCGAAGCTGACCATCAAGGCCCCGCCATCTTCCACATACTGTGACAAGGTGTGGACCAGCAGATCTGAGGCTTGGCGGTGCACCGAATCGGGCAGCAGCACACCGGCCACGTGCGTGCGGTTGGCCTGTGCACGGATGAAGTCGTTGGCGCTCATGGGGGTCACGGCCAGGCCTTCTTCGTGTGACGCTTGCAGCCAAGCGCGGGTCACGGGCAAAGACAAGGCCTTGGCATCGGGAATCAGCAAAACAATGCCGTGGCCCGTGTCGGCTTGTCTGTCCCGCGCCTGCAAAGTCAAGGTGCTCCAGAACACCAGACCCGAAATCAGGCCGAGCCAGATGAGCAGATGCCAGCTGACGTGCGGGGTGAAACGTCTTGACATGGCTCAGGCGCTCCGATGTGATGAAGTTTGTGCAGGAACTGTGCTGGCCAGCCAGGCATACAAGGCCACAAAGATCCACAAGTCCAGCAAGCTGCCAAAGCACAAGAACAGCACCGGCATGAACAGGATGGACAGCTGCTCCAGCAGCCAGGCATGCAAAAGCCATTTGTGTGGCAGCATCAGGGCAAAGTAAGCCAAGACCCCACAAGGTACCAGCACCTTTTGCCAGAGCGGCACCTTGAAAAGGCCCCAGCCCAAGGCCAGCATGGGCGGGATCACCCACATGAAGCCATAACCCAAGTCCATCAGGGCCTGCAGGTGTTTGCTGATGCTGTACGGAAAGCTCGCCGGGGACCAGATGAAGAACAGACATGCGCTCAGATGGATCAGGCAAAGCGCCCGCAAGGTGGTTTTGAGGGGGTAAAAACGGTCACTGAAAAAACCGCTCAAAAGCCAGGTGGCCGCCAGCCCGGACATGTTCCAGATCAGGCTGGCGTTGGAGGGGGCCAAGGACCCGTCTGCCAAGGTCGTCCATGCGATGGCGCTGCGGCTGTCGTTCAGCACGGCGTTCACCGACAGGCCCAAGGGAGTGGACCACCCGGTGAAGATCGCCTGCCACAAGGTCAGCAGCCAGGGCTTGAGCCAAGCCAGCAGCACCCAAGGCACAGCCGACAAGAGCAGCCACTCCAGCGCTTTGGGCCGGAGCCATGCACGGCGCTGAGGCTTGGGCCCAGTTGGCGATGCCTGCCAGGAGGAGGGCAGCGCACTCATGGCAAATCCTTGAACAGTGCCAACAAGATGCCCTCACGCCGGTAATAGGGGTTCTTGTAGTTTTCGGCGCTGGCCTTGACGCCCCAGTTCGTGCCGATCCAGTGCTGCAGCGTCAAGGTGCTTTGGTGGCTGGAAAAGCGGGCGATCGATCCCAGGCTGCCCAGCGATTGGTAGCCTTCTTCACCCCAGCCGTAGCGGCCGGTGATCTGGGTCTGTTTGTGGTGACCCCAGGTGGCCGCCACAAAGTACTGGTTGCTTGAAATGTCGCCGGGCTTGCTTTGGGTGTGTTTGATCTCACCTTGCACAACCCAGGGCTGCTCGAAATAGAGCGTGGCCCCCAGGCTGATGTTGTCGTTGCGGTAACCATCGGGTGCTTTGTAGTGACCCAGTCCCAGACTGGTCACCAGGTTTTTGGCGGGCAACAGCTTGCGGTGCAGGAAGCCATCGACGCGGTAACGAGGCAGATACGTGGCGCCATCGCCCGCGCCGACCGCCAGCGAGGCGTACCAATCGGTGTCCAGCACCACCGTGTCGCCCACCCCCACGTAATTGCCGGATTGGTTGAAGCGGTTCATGCTGGCCACTTCACCCGCGATCTGGTGTTGGCCCGTTTCGTAGATGCCGCGCACACCGGTCTCGCGCCAGCTGCCGTAACCATTGCTCAGGTGGTTGTGGCTGCCGTAGAGTTCCACGCCGCGCCAGCCCAGCATGGCGTTGGGCAAGTCGGTGGTCTGCGTCTGGGCCATCGCGCAGGACGCGAGCAAACTGCTGGCAAGCCAGCCAAGACAGGTGAGGGCGGTTCTGGTCATGTTCATCAGGGGCTTTCAATGGGTGCTGCGGGCGCAGGTCAGGACATCGGCAATGCGTTGAGCGGAATGGCCGTCGCCGAAAGGGCTTTCCTGCACCTGCATGGCGCGGTAAGCCCAGGGGTCGTTGAGCAAGGCGGACGCCTGCTCCACGATGCGATGGGGATCGGTGCCCACCAGAGCGGCGCCCCCGGCCTCGACCAACTCTTGCCGTTCGGTGCTGTCCCGCGTGATCAGCACCGGGCATTTGAAGGCCGAGGCTTCTTCCTGAATGCCGCCTGAATCCGTCAGGCAAAAATGGGCATGAGCCAACAGGCTGATGAGTGCCGGGTATTCCAGCGGGTCTGTCAGGCACAGGCGCTGTCGGCATTCGGCACCCAGAACGCTGAAAGCGTTTTGGATGTCGGCCCGCACACTGGGGTTGGGGTGCAGCGGCCAGACCACGACCAGTTCAGGGTGGAGCCTGAGCAAGACGCCCACGGCAGAGGCGATCAGCTGAATGGGGCGTCCCCAGTTTTCGCGGCGGTGTGCTGTGACCAGCATCAGGCGCGAGGCAGCATGGTCCTGCATGAAGCGGCGCACCTCGGCGGGCAAGGCGTCGCTTGCACCGTCCTGGTCCATCTGGGTTTTGACCCACAGGGCCGCATCGATCACGGTGTTGCCCACTTCAAAGATCTGTTGGGCCGCGATGCCTTCGCGCCGCAGGTTGTCGGCCGCTTGCGGTGTCGGCGGGAAATGCCAGCTGGCCAGTCGGCCAATCAGCTCGCGGTTTTTCTCTTCGGGAAAGGGGTCATGCTGGCCGGTGCGCAAACCCGCTTCCACATGGGCCACGGGCACATCGCGGTAATAACCCGCCATTGCGCCCACCAAAGCGCTGGCCGTGTCGCCTTGCACCAGCATCACATCGGGTTTGACTTTGTCAATCACCCCGTCAATGCCTTGCAGCAGTTCGGCAGTCAGGTTGGACAGACTCGGTGATTGGCGCCTGAGCTGGATCTGGTAGTCCGGGTCCATGTCAAAAAACCTGTACAAGGCCTGCGCCACTTCTTCGTGCTGGCCGGTGTGCAAGACCTGAACGTCTTCGCCTTGCGCTTTGAGGGTGCGGTAAATCGGGGCCATTTTGATGATTTCGGGGCGTGTGCCCATGCAGGCCAAATAAGTGCTCATGAACAGTCTTTCGGGTTGGGGAGGGGAGGGGTCAAAGGGGGCAACAACTGGGCCACCACTTCGTCGGTGACGGTCCAGAAAAAACTGTGCCGAAAAGGCAGCGCCTTGTGTTGCCAGCAACGCACGGTCTGTGCATCGCCTTGTTGCCAGGCCACGATGGCGATCAGGCCCCATGGGAATTCGTGGCCGACTTGCTGCAGCCAGGCGCTGCGATGCCGGTCCATCCAGCGCTGGTAATGTGGTTCTGCCCCGCCGGGCATGGGGTAGCCCACCAGCAAAGGGTAAATCTGCGCCGTGGCATCGGGGTAAAAAGTGTGGCCAGGATGGGGATGTTCTGGCTGCGTGCTGACCCGAAACAGTGCGCGCTGTGCATCCCAGAAAGTGTTGTGGATGCTGCGTGCCAAGCGGCTGCCGGGCAAGGCGGACCAGACTTCCAGGTTGTCCATGAACAGGCCGTGCGTCACATGCGGCGATACCTTGTAGATGCCCAAGCGCGTGTCTTGCAGCTGCTGCAGGTCTTGCCATGCACGTGCTTCGACGGCACTGGCCTTGATGCGCTGTCTGTCGGCCTCTGGCAGATGCCTGAGCAGATGCAGCCACAAAGCCAGTGAAGAGTCGTCAGCGTCAGGGGCTTTGCACCAGACCCAGCGCTTGGCCGTTTTGCAATAGCGCCCCAGGTGTCCCGCCGCGCTGTATTGCTCTGTCAGCCAGCGCGCCCAAGGCAAGGCATGGGCCGAGGTGTCCATGCCTTGCGTTTGGGCCAGCCACAGCGCCTGCAAGGCAAAGTAGGGGTCTACCGTGTCGCCCTGGTGTTGCACCGTGATCGCGCCGCTGGCATCGGTATAGCCAGACAGGTCCAGTGTTTTGGCCGCACAGACCGAGCACACAGCGAGCACGCAAGCGAGCCCGGTGATCCAGCCGCGCAGGCTTGGCAGGCATCGGGTCATCACACCACCCGCCCAGACTGGGTGGCCCAGGCGGTGCCATGCACCAGCGCGCCAGATTGGGCCACGATGCGGGGCGCGCTCAAGGTGCTGGCTTGCGCCAGGCGACCAATCACCACGCCGGGGCCCAGGTCCACCTGGGCCTCGGAGACCACCGGTCCCTGCACTTGGGCGTCTTCGTGCAGTGCAATGGCCTGCTCGCTGAACAGCGCACCACGAATGCGGCTGCGCGGGCCCACCTGCACGGCGCCATGCGCTTTGACGTCGCCATCGACCATGCAGTCTGCGCCCAAGGTCAATGCGCCCATCACCACCAGTGGGCCTTGCACCTGCTGTGCATCCGCAATGTGGCAGTCGCCCTGGATGCGCCAGCCGCGATCGCCCCACGGCTGCGCGTGCGGCGGTGTCACCAGGGTTCTGTGTGGCGGTTCATGTCTTGGGCGTTCGGCGTTGGCACTGCCCAGCACAAGGGTTGGCGCCATGAGTTTTTGAAATTGACAGCCCGAGCTGGCCACAATCCGAACGCTGGCGCTGACCACCGGGGGCGTGGCGACCCCTTGGGCCAGCCGCACCTGCGGTGATGTTGGCAAGGCGTGATGGTTGGGGCTGCTTTTCAAGGCCAAGGCCCGCGCATCGAGTGGATGTCGCCATTCCTGCCACGCGGGGTAGAACGGCAGGGCCAGCAAGGCGGCGGTGAGCGCGAAGAACACCACGCTCCAAAGTTGCACCGATGCGCTCATGCGCTCACCTGCTTGGCGTAACGGGTCGTTTTGTTCCAGACCAGTTCTTTTTTCGTGAAGCGTTCGCTCACGCTCGCCCACAGCGCCGATGACACGACCGGCATGCACACCACAAAGCTCAGCAGTTGCCAAGGCAAGAGCCGGATGCGCCGCCCCTGGCCATCGATCAGCAAGGCATAGGCCATTTGCAAAAATGCAGAGAAGCCGCCCAAGGCGCTGTAGACCACCAGCAGGGCCCCCGGGATGAACAGCGTCAAGGCTTCGGCGGCGTTCATGTAGTACAGGCTTACCGCGATCACCCAGCCCAGCAGCAGCAGCGGCTGCATCAGGAAAATGTTCAACAGCAGCAAGCCGTCCAGGCGCTCACGCAGCGAGACAGATCGGCTGCTGAGCAGGGGCCAGGCATGGCGCAGCAAAACCTGGTTGTGCCCCTTGGCCCAGCGGTGCACTTGGCGCAAGCGCACCGACCATTCTTCGGGCACTTCTTCGTAGCAGGCCGCCTCGTTGTTGTAGACGGTCTTCCAGCCCCCAATCAGCAAGCGGATGGTGATGTCGGTGTCTTCGGCCAAAACATCATCCCGCCAGCCGCCCACCGCCTGCACGGCCGAGATGCGCACACCGCCCACAGTGCCGCCGTATTGCGGCACGGCGCGCAAGTTCATGCGCGCTTGCTGGTCGACCTGGTAACCGGCAGCGCGTTCCATGTCGAGCATGCGGGTGAGCAAGTTGGTCGACACATTGCGCGGCACCACACGGCCCATGACGGCACCGACTTCGGGGTCCAAAAAAGGCGTCACCAATTGCCGGACCAGCCCCGGCCCGGGTGTGTAGTCGGCGTCAAAGATCAAGGCGATGTCGCCCACGGCATGGCGCATGGCATCTTTGAGCGCGGCCGCTTTGCCGGGCTTGCCGCTGGTGCGGTGAAAAGCCACCAGGCGATCGGGATGTGCATGGACCTGCGCGTCCACGATGGCCGCTGTGCGGTCGGTGGAGCGGTCGTTGACCACCACCACCTTGATGCGGTCTTGCGGGTAGTCGGTTTTCAGCAAGGCCCGCATGCTGTCGGCGATCACTTTTTCTTCGTTGTGCGCGGCGATGAAGACCGTCACCTGCGGCCACTGCGCTTGCTCAATGCCCGCGTAGGGGTAGCGCTGTGCACCCCACATGCGTTGAACCGAGAAAAGCGTTTGCCGAACGCCATAGACCAGCATGACCAGCGCGATCAAGCCCAGCGCCATGGTCAGCCAGAAGCTGGTGGGGTTGCGCTGCCATGGCGTGAGCAGGTCTTGAGCACGGACCATCGAAGGACACAGGGCCAGTGCAGGCAGCAGGCGTATGGTCCAAGCGCCCCCCTTGCCATGCGACCTAGCGCTCAGCGCTGGGTCGCGTTTTTTGTCAGGCCTGAGATCCATTGCTTGCATACATCACCTCTTTGCATATCGGGGGTGATATTGCGTTTTTGAATGCATTCGATCAGGGTGTCAGCGCACATTGAAGCGGACCAATGTGCGAGCCTTCTCATAACGATGTGGCCACGCTGTTTTCGTGAGCTGTGCAACGGTCCGCCCAGGGCGATCTTCCTAAATTGAATCCACTGAATGGCTGTTCTTTCAGGGTTTGATTTTTTTGAATGGAGGTCTCTCATGTCCAGATTGATTGTTTCGAATCGCAGCGGTTCATCACCGCCCATGCCACAGCAGTGGGGCTGGCGGGCATGTGGCGCCGTGCTGAGCTTGGCGATGCTCAATGCCTTGTTGTCGGCTTGTGGTGGCGCTTCGGGCAGCAGTCCGGCTGCGGCCGTTCCTGGCGAAACGGTCGGCGCTAGCGATGCGATCATCGTGCCGCAGGTCACCACGACGTTTGCCAGTGCAGCGCCTGAGAGCGCGCCCATGCAGATGGCAATGCAGGCGCAGATGCCCATGGCTTCCTTGTTTTCTTTGCAGTCCATCAGCATGGATGCAGCCCCTGCAGGGGATGCGGGCACCTTGATGCTTTTGTTGCCCGATGACCAAAACATGAGCGATCCGCGTGTTGCCGCCTGGCTCGATGCGGCTTCGGAGCTGGGCATTCGCATCCAGCCTTTGACCGATGCCCAGTTCATGGCCTTGGGAACGGCTGCGCAGGCTTATGCCGGTTTGGTCTTGCCCGATGGCCTGCATGTGCAGGCCAGCGATGCCATCGTGCAAGCGGTCCATGACTACACCCAGCAGGGTGGCCGCACGATGCTGGTGTTTAATTTCGGGGCGCTGACCACGCTCAACGGCTTACCTGTGTATCCGGTGCCCAAGTCGCGCCTGAGTGGCCTGGCGGGTGTGGACTATGTGCTGTACGACGCCTTGCGTGACAGGACCACGGGCCTGGGGCCGGTGACCGCCTTGCGCAGCACCTTGCGCAATTTGCAGGTGCCGCCCGGAAAGTCCTTGCCTTTCAACGGCATCGCTGCCGTGAGCGCGACGAGCCCCACCACAAGCAGCAGCACAAGCACCACCTCCACCAAGACTAGCCCTTTGCTGAGTGCTGCCCGGATCTCCGCACAATCTGCCTTGTACCTGCCGGTCAGCACCCGCGATGCGGGTGGTGCGAATGGGTTTGATCCACAGCAATACGCTGCACTGCGCTATGCCAGCTCTGGCAACCGCACAGGCACAGTGTCTGCGCGCAAGGTGCGAATTGACCTGGGCCGCGCCATCCAGGCCGAACCTGTGACCAAGATCACTTCGTCACCCTTGAGCTCGTTGACGGCCATGGCGGTGACCTCGGCAGCGGCGTCTGTCGATCCGGTGGACGCTTACAACGGTTATTTGCTGGGCCCCTTGATCTACCCCAGCTATGTGACGCAGGGCGACTTTGGCGGTCTGCCTGGCCAGCAAGTGTTGGCCACATCGCCCCAGTTCGGATTGGTGGCAGGGGTTAACCCGGTGGGGGCCGGGCAGGTGCTGTTTGTCAATCTGCCGCTGACCTACCTCAAGGGGCGCACCGATGCCTTGATGATGCATGGTTACTTGCATTACTTTGCGCACAACATGCTGGGCATGGCGCACCTGTCGGCCATGCCCAATGGCGTAGCGGGCATGACGCTCGATTGGCACCTGGACGCCATGGCGGCGCAAGCCCCGACCAACAACCTGATCAAACTCAATGTCTTCAACGACCCGCAGGCTTTGTTCTCGATCGAGATGACCGCTGGCCCGGATGCGATCACCCCCGGAGACCGCTTGGGCTGGAATTTGCGGAACAACAAAAAGGCCCAACAATTTCTGAAGACTTTTCAGACAGCAGGCCACAGTGTCGGCTCGCATGGGGGCTGGATTCACGACTACTACGGGATCAACGTCTCGGAAACCAACCAGTTGCTCAGCACCAACAAAGCGTGTGTCAACTCGGTCATCAAGGTCGACAACTACCTGCAGTGCCTGGTACTCAATCGGCAAGCGGTGGACGGTGTGACGGGCAAAGGCGCGCGCAGCTATTCGGCGCCAGAGGGCAACAACCCTTTGTGGGCCATGGACTGGCTGGAAAAGCAAGGTGTGGTGGCGACCTATTTTGGCGGGCACACCGGCCTGGGCGCGACGCGGCAGTACCGCGAGGGTCAGTTGCTCAACCCGTCGATCTGGGTGTTCCCCGTCACGCCAGCGGGCCTGTATGCGACCTTCGAGGAGTTCCAGGATTACAAGGTGCCCAAAACCGAGATCAGCACCTGGTACCGCGATTTGATCAACTTCAGTGTGGCGCAAAACACCAGCCGCATGGTGTACGCCCACCCACCGGGCGCTGCGCTGTGGAGCGATGTGCTCAAGGAGATGCTGGCTTATGCCAAAGCACAAGGGCCGAAATTCGCTTGGTACACCATGCCGCGTCTGGCCGACTTCATGGCGCGGCGCTTGGCTGTCACATGGTCTCAAAGCACAGACCCTGTGAGCGGACAAACCCTGTTCAGCGCATCGCACCCTGCGGGACTGCAGGAGATGGTGTGGCGCTTGCCCAAGGCGCGTTATGCGAATGCGCCTGTGGTGGTGTCCGGCGTGGCCACCGTCGATGTGTCGGATGCAGCGTTTTGGCTGGTCAAGGCGGGTGCTGGCACCCAGCTGGTGTTCCGGGCCTGAGGCCAGGTGCCGATCAATTCCGCTCGCTCAAGGGCAGGGGATGGATCGGCACATCAACCTGTGCAGACGGTGCAGCGTCTGCGCTGCTTTCTGCGCTGCCGCCGCAAGCGGTCAAGCTCAAAAAACAGGCCATGGTGCAGACTCTTAAAAATGTGTTCATCAGATGTCTCCAAAACCGTTGAGCAGACTTTTGGTGCGCTGGTAAAAACCCAGTTCATTGATCGTGACCAGTGCCGCTTGGCTGGCGTACTTTTTCTCTGTCGCTGCCATCTGCGTTTGGGCCCGATTGGTGTCGCCTCGTTTGGCCGCCACGTAACCCAGAATGGCCCAGGGGAAGGGGTCGTAGATTTCGTTGGGCCATTGTGGCGAATACCGGTTGAGGAATCGGTAGGCCGCTGTGAAATACGTGGACAGTTCACTCACCCCAAACGCCTGCGGAAAAACCTGACAGGTGGTGCCCGGGTAGAAGGTGGTGTTGTCGGCATGCACGTCCTGATCGCTTGTCTTGAAGCCGCTTCGCCCACTGTCCCACAAATAGATCATCATGCTTTGCGCGATCGTGGTGGCGATGTTGTTGTAGTGGTTGGACAGGGTGGATTCGCCGCGCAGCGCCAGGATGGACGCGAAGTCGCGCAGTCCGCGGTAATCCTCGGCGTTGTTCATCATGTAGCCGTAGTCGGCGACCGGGCTGACGCGCGACAGTTGAAAGACCCGGCACAGTCCATTGGCTTTTTGCAGGCCGGCAATGTTTGCGTCCACCATGGCCTTCAGTTTGGCTTTGTTCGCGTCCCACCAGGCCCAGTTGCCCGAAGCTTTGAGGTAACGCGCGGCCAGTGACACCATAGTGGCGGCATAGGAGTTGTCGGAGTCCGAGGGCACCAGCGTGATGTTTTGCAGACTCGCGTCGTTGAAGTTCACATCCTGGACGGTGTAGTCGGTTTGCAGCCGGCTCAGGTACAGGTCCATGTATTGGCGGATGAAGGTGTCCAGGTCTGCCGCGTTCAGGTACTGCACGATCGGGATCAGCCCGAGGTTGTTGAAGTACCAGTTGAGCCGACCATTGGGCGCGATCAGGTAGCCACGCGCCAGCGGACCGGTGCTGATGCGCAGCGCCTTGATTTTGGCGACAGCATCGATGGGCTGAGTTCGGATGGGTTTGCGTGCATCAGCCAAGCTTGGTAGCGCGGCCGACAGAGTCAAGAGGTGGAAATGGCGTCGTTTCATGGTGTGTCCTCCAAGGGGGACACATCCTAGGTTGGCAGGCCTGTTGCGTCATGACATCTAACGGGTAGGTCCATGACGGTTTGCGCGTACACCTTGCGGTCACCCGTTCAAAAGGCATATCCGCGCATGTATAGACATTCACACCGTTTGATCAGTGGTCGGCGCATCGCAATTGCCAGAACATGACTTCTCAGTGAATGGTCAAGGCGACAGCATCAGCTGCTGAAACGATCCGGGCCATTCGATGTTCAACCACGGCGCCTGACAGGCCTGGCTTGGCAGCCGTTGTGATGTAGCGAAAGAGCGAGATGAATTACCCCTTTGTTGACAGTGCGCGTCAAAACCGGATCCTGGCCGGTATTCCCTTGAGTGACTACACCCGCATGGCCGAACATTTGAAGCCTGTGGATTGGGTTTCGGGGCAAGTCGTTTACGAGCCCGGCGATGCGATGGATTTTGTGTATTTCCCGACCAGCTGTACCGCATCGCTGGTGTCCAACACGCAAGACGGTGATTCTTCCGAGCTGGCCATGATCGGTCGCGATGGCATGGTGGGGGTATCGCTGGCTTTGGGCAGCGTGTCCATGAACCAACGTGTCATGGTGCAGTGTTCGGGGCAGGCCTACCGCATGCCGACCCCTGTCTTTGTCGAGGAGTTGACGCGTTGCACTGCACTGCAACAACTGGCGCTTTGCTATGTGCAGGTCTTGATCACCCAGATGTCGCAAAGCATTGTGTGTATCGGCCACCATTCGGTCATTGAGCGGCTTTGTTATTGGTTGTTGACCAATCAGGATGCTCTGGCCAGTGACCAGTTGCGCGTGACGCACGAGATGATTTCCAACATGCTGGGCGTTCGCCGTGAATCGGTCACGCAAGCCTTGGGCAAGTTGCAGTCGGCAGGCCATGTGGCCAGTGGACGCGGAAAAATCACCATCCTCGATCGCGATGGCTTGGCCTCTGGGGTGTGTGAATGTTTTTCTTTGGTCAGTGAGACCACACGCCGCTTGTTTGAACAGGTCGAGCGCATGGGCGCACGCCCTGCGGTGTGGTCCTCGGCTGATGGCTTTGCACCGCTTGAGGATGGCCATGGCACGCGTTTGCAAAAGTACCAGGACGCCTACGATTTCGCGCCGGTCGGTTTTGTGAGTCTGGACGGTCAAGGCCAGGTGATTCAAACCAATCTGGCGGGCGCCATTTTGCTGGACATCCAGCGCTCGCAAAGTCAGCTCAAACATTTTCTGGATTTCATCGTGCCTTCGGACCAGGCCCGCTTTGCCGATTTCCACCAAGAGGTTTTGAGTGGCAAATGTCGCCGCCACTGTGAGCTGACTTTGCGCGGCACAGACCACCGCAGCGAGAGGGTGGTGCGCATCGATGCCACGCTGGACGATGAGGGCGATGAATGCCAATTGGTGTTGGTGGATGTGACGCAAGAAAAACGCGAGATGGCTGAGCGCCTGGCGCGTGAGCGCGAGCAGCAGGAGATGTTGGTCAAGCAGCCTTACATGGTCTGGTTCAAAGACCCCGATGGGCATTTGATTTCGGCCAATGCCAATTTGATCGACAACTGGCAACCACTCGCGCAGCCGGGGCGGCTTGAAAAAGTGGATGTGCAAAGCATGCCCTGGAACTTTGCCGACCGCCCCTCGCAGTCGTCCTCTCGCCCTGAGCTGTGACCGGTGCTGCTGGTGGCCTCAGAGCAAGGGGCGCAAATTGCGGGCGGCTTCTTGCATCACCGGCAGCAGGCGGTGCAGGGCATGGTCGGTCACTTCGCGGTTGATGGGCATGGTCACACTGATGGCCCCATGGGCCACATTGTTGCGATCCAGCAGGGGCACGGCGATGCCCCGGAAATTCAGCTCCAGCTGCTGCTCGGAGACCGCCCAGCCTTGGCGTTTGAAATAGATCAATTCCTGGCGCAAAGCGGCCTTGCTGGAGACGGTGTACGAAGTGAACGCACGCAGTTCATGCGTGTCCAGCCACTGGTCCATTGCCGCTTCGTCCATGCTGGCCAGCACAGCCAGGCCCGCCGCCGTGACTTGCACTTGTATGCGTGAGCCCGGCAGGTAGCCACTGGAGGTGTGGCGGTGGCTGTCGCTGCGGGCGATGAACACGGTGTCGTCACCATCGACCACACCCAGGTAAGCGATCTCTTCGGTGCCTGCGGTGATGCGCTGCAAAAACGGTTGTACCAATCGCGGCAGGCGTGCGGATTCCAGGTAGGCATGACCGAGTCGCAAGATGCGCGGCATCAACCAAAAGAGCTTGCCATCTGTGCCCACATAACCCAGATGCGCCAGTGTTTTCAGGTATCGGCGTGCGGCCGTGCGCGTCATGTTGCAGCGCACACCGGCTTCGGTGGCGGTCAGGCGGGGGTGGGCCGCGTCAAAGGCTTCGATGATGGACAGGCCTTTTTCGAGACCTGCAATCCAGTCTCGGGCATCGAGTGATGTGGGGTCAGAGGGGTGCAAGGCAGGCTCCAGGTTGGTCGTTCGATTATCGAACATCCGCGTGCGCCGAGCCGCTGTGCCTGGACCGTTTGGGCAGGCCTGATCGGCATTTGCCACTAAGATCGGCGCATGAAACACCGCACATTAGGCCCCTTCTCTGTCAGCGCCATTGGCCTGGGCTGCATGAACCTCAGCCACGCTTATGGCGCCCCCGTCTCTGCCGAACAAGGCGAACGCGTCTTGCTCACCGCGCTCGACCAGGGCGTGGACTTTTTCGACACCGCCGCTTTGTATGGCTTTGGCGCCAACGAAACGCTGGTGGGCCAAGTGCTGAAGCCGCACCGCCAAAAATTCACCCTTGCCAGCAAATGCGGCATGCAAGGCGTGGACAAGGGCGATGGCACCAAGGTGCGCGTGATCGACGGCCGGCCCGAGACGATCAAAAAGACCTGCGAAGACGCGCTGCGCCGCCTGCAAACCGATGTGATTGACCTGTATTACCTGCACCGCTGGGACAAGCAGGTGCCGATCGAAGACAGCGTGGGCGCTCTGAGCGACCTGGTGCGCCAGGGGAAGATCCAGACCATTGGCCTGTCGGAGGTGTCGGCCAGCACGCTGCGCAAAGCGCACGCGGTGCACCCGATCGCCGCCGTGCAGACCGAGTATTCGCTGTGGACGCGCAACCCCGAGATCGCCGTGCTGCAGGCCTGCCGAGAACTGGGCACCGCCTTTGTGGCCTTCAGCCCGGTGGCGCGGGGCTTTTTGTGCGGCCCGCTGGACATTGCCCACTTCGATGCCAAAGACATACGCCGCACCATGCCACGCTTTGCGCCCGACAACTACGCGGCCAACCTGAAGCTTTTGCCGGCCTACAACGCATTGGCACAAG
>JACCDH010005612.1_pt1 | contig 16070 bp, 9 predicted proteins | sample 7442481 | NCBI WGS metagenome assembly JACCDH01 (sample SAMN15323433, study PRJNA562643) | freshwater metagenome | isolation source: river surface water | place: USA:Blue River Watershed | collected 2017-08-15
CGTGGCGCAAAAATCTGGTGCTACACTTATAAAATTATTTCCGGGTAACGTATTGGCCCCTGGTTTTGTAGAAGCCATTAAAACTTTATTTATAGGGGTGGATTTTATAGTAACCGGTGGTGTTGAGCCAACCGAACAAAATATGGGTGCTTGGTTTAAAGCAGGTGTGTCAGGCGTAGGGCTTGGAAGCAAGCTTATAACCAAAGAAATACTTGCCAATAAAAATTTTGAACAATTAGAGGCGCAAACAAAGGAATTACTAGCGCTTGTTAAGGCTATAAGATAATTACGATTTAAAGCATTGCTATATGGAACAAAATATTGGACGTTACCGCTGGACTATTTGTAGTTTAGTTTTTTTTGCAACAACTATTAACTATTTAGACAGAGCGGTTATTAGTTTATTAAAATCTACACTTACTTCAGAGTTAAAATGGGATGATGGCGATTACACCAATGTAGAAATTGCTTTTAAAGTATCTTATGCCATAGGATTACTGTTAGCTGGCAGGTTTATTGATACAGTGGGCACTAAAAAAGGATATGCTTGGGCAACCGGACTCTGGAGTGTTGCTGCTGTGCTTCACGCTGCTGCTAAAAGTGTATTTGGTTTTTCGGTGGCACGTGCCGCATTAGGTGTTACTGAGGCAGGAAATTTTCCAGCTGCTATTAAAACTGTTGCAGAGTGGTTCCCACGCAAAGAGCGCGCCTTAGCTACTGGACTTTTTAATTCGGGTGCAAATATTGGCGCCATTGTAGCACCATTAACCGTTCCATTTATTGCTGCAGCCTATGGATGGCAGTGGGCATTTATAGCAACCGGATTACTTGGGTTTATTTGGCTTATTTTTTGGAATAAGCATTATTATAAACCATCGGAGCATCCTAAGTTATCTGCTGCAGAACTTGCATATATAAATAGTGATTCCGATGCAATAGCTGAAGGCGATGCACTACAAACAAAATCTTTTGGTTGGGCTGCTTTGTTAAAATACAAACAAACATGGGCGTTTGCGATTGGTAAATTATTAACCGATCCTATCTGGTGGTTTTATCTTTTCTGGTTACCTGATTTTTTAGAAAGCCAATACCATATTAAAGGGACCGCCATTGCACTTCCAGTAGCGGCTGTATATACGATGTCGGCGGTGGGTAGTGTTTTTGGCGGCTGGCTTCCCATGTATTTTATTAAGAAGGACTGGCCTGTTTTTAAAGCACGTAAATCATCTATGTTATTATATGCGTTTTTAGTGCTACCAATTTTATTTGCGCAAGTATTAGGCGGTATGAATATGTGGCTAGCCGTTTTTGTAATTGGAATTGCAGCTGCAGCGCATCAGGCATGGAGTGCTAATATATTTACAACAGTGAGCGATATGTTTCCAAAGCGTGCTGTAGGCTCTGTAACCGGCATAGGTGGCATGTTTGGTGCTATTGGTGGTATTTTATTGTCTATGGCCGTACAAAAGAATTTGTTTGTGCATTACCGATCTATAGGACAAATTGAAACGGCCTATTATATCATGTTTATTGTATGCGGATCGGCTTATTTATTAGCTTGGCTAATTATGCATATACTCGTGCCTAAAGTAAACGTAATTGCTGCCGAAGATTTAGAATAATCAATAGATGAGTTGGTTATTTGTTGAGTTTCGAACAGTTAATTCCGACTTTAGAATAATATTTTCGTTTGTAATAACGCTTCTTCTTTTTGCTAAGTATTTGAATAGAATAGTAGCTGCTATTTCTCCCATCTCAAAAGCTGGCTGTGTAATAGTGGTTAAGGAAGGGTTCAAGAGCGCCGCTGTTCTTAAATTAGAAAATGAAATAACTTTAAGTTCTTGTGGTATTTTTATATCTAATTCATGACAAACTGTGTAGGTTAACAATGCTAATTTTTCTATAGAAGCAAATATGGCATCTGGTTTATTTGGGCCTGTGAGAAGGCTTTTTATAATTGAAATATTCTTCTTTTCATCGTTGGAGCATCTTACAATCAAAGATTCTTCTAGTTTAATATCATGTTTATTAATTGCTTCAAAGTATCCTTGCTTTCTTTTATTATCAATGGAAAGATTTTCGGAAATAGATAAATAGGCGATTTTCTTACAGCCATTATTGATCAGGTGTTCGGTAGCAGTAAAACCGCTTGCAAAATCATTAGTCGTAATTTTAGCAGTTTCTATTTCATGACATATTCTATCAAAAAACACAATTGGAATACCTGCTTCAATAAGTTCTGTTAAATGATTAAAACGCTTTGTTGTGCTAGCTAATGATATGATTACGCCATCAACTCGGCCATTCATTAAATGAGATGTAATACTTTTTTCTTTTTCAAAATCGTCATTGGTTGTGTAAACTAAAATGTGATAGTCATGCTCTTGTGCAATTGATTCTGCTCCACTGATAGCTTGAATAAAAAAGTTATTTGTTAATTCGGGAGCAATCAAAGCGATTGTTTTGCTTTTCTGATTCCTTAAAAAACCTGCGTAAGGGTTTGGAGAGTAGCCAAGTTCCAAAGCCAATGCTCGAACCTTTTTTTTGGTTTCCTCTGCAATCTCATGGCTATCCCTAAGTGCCTTAGAAACAGATGAAACGGAAATGTTTAACTTTTTTGCAAGATCCTTGAGGTTTACCCTAGACATATCTCTGAAATTACGAAAATGAATCAAGAAATTTACGAAAAAACAACGAAAACGATTTCGTAAAAATAAGAATTGTTTGATTTTTAGCTGTGAAAAATTACTCAAATTGTGCTGCTATTATATTTGAACAAATACAAACGATTTGCTTATGCCTAAGTTACACTGCCCTAAATCAGGGGTAATTCGTATTTTATTTTTAACATTTTTTCTCGGTATTGGAATACTGAGTAGTGCGCAAACTGTTTCCGGGAAGGTTACCGATCCTACAAAAAATCCAATTGTTGGAGTTAGTGTTTCCGTAAAAGGTGTGCCTACTAGTGGTGTCACAACAGCTGATGATGGTACATTCAAAATAAATGGAATTAAGCCTGGATCTATCTTGGTTTTTTCTTCTGTTGGGTTTTCTACAAAAGAAATTAATTACACAGGGAATAATAACCTTTCTGTTGAACTCGACATTGATGTGAATGCACTTAATGACGTGGTTGTTGTCGGATATGGAACCCAAAAGAAGCGGGATGTAACGGGTGCTGTTGTTTCATTATCAAAAGATAGGCTCTCTCAACTACCTAACACTAATATTGCGCAAGCATTGCAAGGTGCACTTCCGGGTATACAAATTAATACCAATAGTGGAGGTGCTGAAGGTAATGACGTTTCTATAGTAATTCGAGGAAGAAAATCAATTAGTGCAAGCAATGGTCCATTGATTGTATGGGATGGTATTCCGTATGATGGTGGTATATCTGAATTAAACCCGAATGATATTGAATCAATAGAAGTATTAAAAGATGCTTCAGCTGCAGCAATTTACGGTGCTAGAGGTTCTAATGGTGTAATTATTGTCACTAGTAAACAAGGTAAAAAAGGCAAGCTCAATATTACTTATGACGGGTCTTATGGAACACAAAACATTACAAATAGGCCTGACTTATTAACGGGTGCTCAGTTTTATGAGTTTAAGAAGAACCGCCTTAATGCGCCCAATGTTATCTCGCCAGCAGAACAAGCAATTTATGATGCAGGTAAATTTGTTGATTGGTATGATTTAGCAACAAAACAAGGTACAAGGTCTCAACATTCTATTTCTGTTGCAGGTGGAACTGATAAAGTATCCTTCTACTTTGGTGGTACATTTTTAGACGTTGATGGTGTAGCTGTGAATGATAGGTTTAAAAGATATTCTTTAAGACCCAATTTGGACATAAGAGTAACACCATGGTTAACGATTGCATCAAGCACGCAGTTTTCATTACAAAATAGAGATGGGTTACCTGTAGAATTTCAGGATAGCAGAAATACAGGTGGAGGTGCTAACTTTTTCAATCCATTATCTACACCCTATAATGCCGATGGTTCTATAGCACTCTATGCATATGCAGATTACCCACCTTCAAGAAACCCCTTGTCGTCTTTGTTGGTGAAAAATAGTGATAATTCTTACAGGGTATTTACAAGTAATAGCATGAAAATTGACATGCCTTTTATAAAAGGGCTATCTTATAAATTAAATACGGGTGTTGAGTATGAAAATACAGTTCGTAAAACTTACTCAGGTAGAGATGTGGCTGCAGGTTTTGAAACAGGCGGGTTGGCTACAAATTACACGGCACTTACAAAAAATCTAACAGTAGAAAATATTATAAATTATTCTAGAGAACTTGGTAAACATTCAATCAATACTACCCTTCTTTACAGTAGTCAGAGCAACGAATTTGATAGAGATCAATTAAGCGGTCAGGGTTTTCCAAATGATGTGCTTACGAATTATCAGATGGCATCTGCAACCCTTCTAACACCTTCTGCTGTTTACTTTAAACAAAATCTATTATCTCAAATGGGTAGGTTGAACTATGGATTTGATGGTAGATACTTGCTTACATTAACTGCACGTAGAGATGGTTTTTCTGGTTTTGGTGCTACCAAAAAATATGGCATTTTCCCATCAGCAGCTGTTGCTTGGAATATACATAAGGAGTCGTTTTTTAAAGGCATTTCGGTTGTTAATAATTTAAAACTTAGAGCTTCTTATGGTGTCAACGGTAATCAAGCGGTAGCTGCTTACAGTTCACTAGCAAGCTTATCTAGTGCTCCATACTTAACGGGTACTACCGTTTTGCCAGGATATGTTCCTAATGGTTTGGCCAATGAACAACTAGGGTGGGAATCAACTAGGTCATTGTCTCTTGGATTAGATTTTGGTTTATTAAAAAATAGAATACAAGGTTCATTAGATTATTATAGTGCAAATACTAGTGATTTGCTTTTAAATCGAGCAATACCATCTATTCAAGGGTTCACAAGAATCTTACAAAATATTGGTAAGACTGCTAATACAGGTGTCGAGTTAGGGTTAACTACTATCAATGTTCAAAACAAAAACTTCACTTGGTCTACCAACCTTAATTTATCTGCAAATACTAATAAAATTGTTGACTTGTATGGTGATGGTAGAGATGATGTGGCAAATAGCTGGTTTATTGGCCAACCAATCAATGTGATTTTTGGACTAAAAAATGACGGTGTGTTTAAGTCTCAAAAAGAAGTAGACATGTCTGTTCAAAAAACTGCTAAACCAGGATGGGTTAGAGTTGCCAATGTGAACGGAGATACCCTTATCAATGCAAATGATAGAACAATTATAGGAAGAGAAGATCCTAATTTTATTTGGGGTATCACAAATACTTTTAAGTACAAGCGGTTTTCTTTAATGGTTTTTGTACATGGAGTATCAGGTGTTACAAGACGTAATCCTTTTGAAGATGATAATGTATTTACTGATACTAGAAGAAATACAACACTTAAAGATTGGTGGTCTGTTTCTAATCCAAATGGAACTCATTTTGCCAATGATGCCAATGCAAACCCATTTGGTGTAAATTTTTATGAGAATGCAAGTTTCGTGCGATTAAAGGATGTGTCATTATCTTACGAAGTTCCAGCGGAGGCACTAAGACGTTTAAATATCAACTCTTGTAAGTTTTATCTTACCGGAAGGAATTTAGCAACTTTCAGCAAGTTTACTGCCTTGGATCCTGAGTTAACCAATCAATATGGGTTGCCATTGCAGAAAGAATTTGTTTTTGGCTTAACAATCACTTTATAAAGCACTTGAAATATAATTATATGAATAAAATAATTAAGACATCGCTATTCTTCTTGACACTTACTGTAGCATATTCTTGCAGTAAATCATTTTTGGAAGAAAAACCACTTGCATTAATTGCGCCTGATAATTTATATGTGAATAAAGCCGGTTTTGAATCTGGTCTTTATGGACTATATAGTCAATGGCGTGAAGAGCGTAAAGGCATTAATGGAGCCTCTAATGATATGGCAATTACTGCTGCTGTTATTGGGGTTGACAATGCGTATAGTTTAAGACCTGCTGGTAATGCACCTGAACAAGTTTTTAATGATTTTGGTGTTCGATTGAATTCTACAGACGCTTATGTTAGAAGAGTTTGGGATTGGTTGTATCGTATTATCAATGGTGCAAATACAATTATTGACCGTGCAGATAATGCGTCTATTGTTTGGTCAGATAAAGACAAAAAACAAATTGTAGGTGAGGCAAGACTAATTAGAGCTTGGGCGTATAGGCATTTAACTTTTTTATACGGAAATGTCCCACTTAATTTAAGAGAATCAAAGGGGAGCTCTATAAAAACAGATTGGGAAAGAACCCCGGTTGCGGAAGTGCGAAAGGCAATGGAAGCTGACCTTTTGTATGCCGAAGCTAACATGAGCGATTTGCCAGTAGTAGAAGGACGTGCGAGTAAAGTGGTTGCTCAACATTATTTAGCAGAATTATACTTAACAATGGGCGATTTTGCTAAAGCAAGAGAAAAAGCATTAGCGGTAACCCAAAATACAAACTATGGCCTAACAACTGCTCGTTATGGTACACAAGCTTCAATGCCAGGCACACCTTTTACGGACATGTTTTTAGACAGAAACTCAAATAGAAGCCAGGGTAATAGAGAAGCTTTATGGGTTATTCAAAATGAATATTTGTCTGTAGGTGGTGATGCAAATATTATGCGCAGATGGTGGGTGAACAGGTATAATGATATACGTGTTGGAAATCCGCTTAGAAATCCTTTGACATTCTCGCAAGAATATGGTGGACGTGGTTTAGGTAGGTTTGCAGTTACAAAATTTGCATTAAGCTTATATGGCCCAACTGATCATCGTGGTGGTAATTTTTCGTATCGTTTTTTCTATCTTATGAATAATGGTAGTTCATTGCCAAGTAATCCCAACATTAATACAGCAGCTACTTGTGCAACACCTGGGTATACTTCTGGGCCTTCTGGTGGAAGACTTGGTATTGATACCATTAGGTTGAGTATTAATTGTAATGAGCCTGCACCTAATGCTGCAGCAGCACCAAACTGGCCTAGCATTAGAAAGTGGGATTGGGCTCCAGGCGATACTGCTGATGTTCAGAATTCTTCAAATTACAATGATCAGATTTATTTAAGATTGGCTGATACTTATTTATTATTGGCTGAAGCACAGTTTAGATTAAACGATTTAGCAGGAGCTGCTGCAACCATTAATTTAATTAGAGCTAGAGCTAATGCTACACCAATCACGGCGGCTCAAGTAACACTAGATTTTATACTAGATGAAAGGTCAAGGGAGTTGATATCGGAAGAGCACAGGAGGTATACTTTGTTGCGAACCGGTACCTGGTTTGCAAGAACCCAAGTAAATAATAAGTATGCTGGCACAAGAATTACATTACGTGACACGCTTTTACCGATACCTCAAAGTGTTATTGACGCTAATTTAACTAAGGTAATGCCACAAAATGCCGGCTACTAGATTCTAATATGATTTTTATCAAGTGAGGGGGCGAAGAAGGGGGGGCAAGCCCCCTTCTTATTTATTGTTGATCAACGACTTTTTACTTTCTTGTATGTATAAATATTTTTTTTTAATTGTCTTAACTTTTTTGACAACATCTAGATTAAAGGCGCAGTCCATTTTTTTTAATGATTCTATTTTGATTCAAACAAAAATTTGGAGTAGAGATAGCAATAGAAAAATTCAGTATTCCGACTGGAAAAGTTTTTCATCGCGTACAGTTGAAATGCTAGATGGATTTGTGCCCGAAAAAAAAATAAAATCGAGTAAGTATGGTGGCGATGCAAATATAAAATTAAATGCTTCTGGTTATTTTAGAACAGAAAAGGTAAACGGTAGATGGTCTGTAATTGACCCGGATGGACATCCATTTATAGTATCAGCAATGAATAGCTTCAGGCAGGGTAAGTCACCTAATAATGAAAAAGCGTTTAATGAAAAATTTGGATCTGTTAATAAATGGGTCGATGTATCTATTCAAACATTTCAAAATCTGGGCTTTAATACAGCAGGTTCATGGTCAGAAATTGGGCCGATTATTGAATTCAATAAAACGGCTAAAAAACCTTTTGCCTACACAACTCAATTAAGTTTGTTGGCAAATTATGTTCGATTAGCTATTAAAAAAGCACCTGAAAGAAAGGAAGCGCCTCTTTTATCATTTATTATGGATGATGCGTTTGTGGTTTTTTGTAATGAACAAAGTCAAAAATTAGCAGCAAATAAAAATGATGCAAATTTGTTAGGACATTTTTCAGACAATGAAATTGCATTTATGCATACAGAGTTTAAAGATATTTTATTGATCAGCGATAAGTCTGATAAATGTTTAATCGCAGCAAAACAATGGATGTCTGATAAAGGGGTTGACGAAAAAACTATTACCCGTGAACAAAAAGAAGAATTTATTGGAATGATTACTGGCATTTATTATAAAACAGTATCATCGGCTATTAAAAAATATGACCCTAATCATTTGTATCTTGGCAGCAGATTGCATTCTTCAGCAAAAAATAATAAATTCATTTTTGCTTCTGCAGAACCTTATATAGATATTATTTCAATCAATTATTATGGTTATTGGCAACCGCAACAAAAAGATGTATCCGATTGGGAAAATTGGAGTAGTAAGCCCTTTTTTATCACAGAATTTTATACAAAGGCGGAAGATTCAGGTATGCCCAACGTTTCTGGAGCTGGTTGGCTTGTGAAAACACAAGAGGACAGAGGTATACATTACCAGAATTTTACCATGCAACTTTTGATGTCAAAAAATTGTGTTGGTTGGCATTGGTTTAGATATCAAGACAATGATCCAAACGATCCTACAGCAGACCCGTCAAATAATGATTCAAATAAAGGTGTCGTTAATACACAATATCAGGTTTATGAAACATTGGCTGAAAAAATGAAAAGTATTAATGATAATAAATATCAAATTATTAAATATTTTGACAGCAAGAGAAAATGAAATCACTAGTTATTATCTCCCTATTTTTATTACTTGCCTTCAATTATGAAGTCAACGCACAATTAAATATTTACCACAATAATTGGATAGATTATAATAAAAATGGTAAAAAAGATTTGTTTGAAGACAATCAGCAGCCTACCGAGGCGAGGGTGAATCATTTAATTTCATTGATGAATGTAAATGAGAAAACCGCTCAGATGGCTACTTTATATGGGTACGGTAGGGTGCTAAAAGATTCATTGCCGAAGCCTGAATGGAAATCTAAGATATGGAAAGATGGAATTGCTAATATTGATGAGCATTTAAATAATACAACATTTCGAAAACAAACTTATACTTCACTTTCTTTTCCTTACAGCCGACATGCGGATGCAATCAATCAAGTTCAAAAATGGTTTATTGAGGAAACTAGACTTGGTATACCTGTTGACTTTACAAATGAAGGTATTCATGGTCTTGCCCACGATCGTGCAACTGCTTTGCCTGCGCCAATTGCAATGGGGAGTACTTGGAATAAAAGTATGCTATTAAAGGCTGGCCAGATTGTTGGACGTGAAGCAAAGGCTTTAGGTTATACAAATGTTTATGTGCCAATTCTTGACCTAGCTCGTGATCCTCGTTGGGGCAGAGTTGTAGAATGTTATGGCGAAGATCCGTTTTTAGTTACTGAGTTAGGTAAGCAAACTGTTTTAGGTGTTCAAGGTGAAAAGGTTGGTGCTACACTAAAACATTATGCTGTTTATAGTATGCCAAAAGGCGGTCGTGATGGGGATGCAAGAACCGATCCGCATGTTTCTCCAAGAGAATTACATCAAATGTATTTATATCCATTTAGACGTGTTATAAATGAAACCTCGCCCATCGGTGTAATGAGTAGTTATAATGATTGGGATGGAGAACCTATAACTGGTAGTTATTATTTTTTAACTGAATTGCTGCGTAATAATTTTGGATTTAAAGGCTATGTTGTGTCAGATAGTAAGGCCGTTGAGTATATAGATTCAAAGCACCATGTTGCAAAAGATTATAAAGAGGGAGTGATGCAGGCAGTAAACGCCGGATTAAATGTGCGTACAGATTTTGACATGCCAGATAAATTTATAAATCCACTTAGGGAATTGGTAAATGAAAAAAAGGTTTCTACTAAAACCCTAGATGCAAGAGTTGCCGATGTTTTAAGGGTAAAATTTAATCTTGGCTTATTTGATCATCCATTTAGTAAGCCAGCATTAGCTGATGAAATTGTTAATAACGAAGATGCAAAGTCTTTTTCACAACAAGTTTCACGGGAAGTATTGGTTTTATTAAAGAACAACAATGAATTGTTGCCACTTAATAAATCAGCTATTAAAAAAATACTTGTTACTGGTCCATTAGCTGCGGATACTTTGCATTCTATGAGTCGCTATGGACCTAATAACGTAAAAGTGATTTCTGTACTTGAGGGCTTACAAACCTATGCTACCAAATTTGCAAATGTGGAGTATGCTAAAGGTTGTGAAACAATAGATGCCAATTGGCCCGAAAGCGAATTGTATCCTCAATTGTCTACAGAAAAAGAATTGAATGAAATAAAAATAGCAGTTGATAAGGCAAAATTAAGTGATGTGGTTATCGCTGTTTTAGGTGAAGAAGAAACCTTAGTTGGAGAAAGTCGTAGTAGAACTAGTTTAGATTTACCAGGCAAACAGTTGCAATTATTGCAGGCCTTGTACGCGACTGGAAAGCCCGTCGTTTTGATATTAATTAATGGAAGACCACTTACTGTTAACTGGGCTAATAAATATATCCCTTCAATTATTGAAGCTTGGTTTCCGGGTGTAGATGGCGGTAATGCTATTGCAGAAACTTTATTTGGCGATTACAACCCAGGTGGTAAGCTCCCTGTTACTTTTCCAAAATCTGTTGGTCAAATCGAATATAATTTTCCTTTTAAACCTGGGTCTCATGCTGGTCAGCCTGGGGATGGTCCAAACGGTTTTGGAAAAACAAATGTGTATGGGGCATTGTATCCTTTTGGTCATGGATTAAGTTACACAACTTTTGCCTACAGCAATCTTATGGTTACACCAGAAAAATCAAATTCAAAAAATAACATTTCAGTTTCTGTTGATATCACAAATACAGGTAAATATAAAGGTGACGAAGTGGTACAGCTTTATATAAAAGATGAGGTGAGTAGTGTTACAGTATATGAAACCCAACTTCGAGGTTTTGAAAGAATAACGTTAAATAGTGGAGAAATAAAAAGGGTACATTTTAATTTGAAACAAGATGATTTAAAACTATTAGACAAGGATATGAAATGGCTGGTTGAACCTGGTTTTTTTGAAGTGCAAGTAGGTTCATCTAGTGAAGATATTCGGTTGAAAAAAAGGTTTGAAGTCATAAAATAATTAAAAATGAGTAGCGAAATGTTTTCATTAGAAGGTAAGGTTATTGTTGTAACTGGTGCAACAGGCATATTAGGTGGAGCATTTATAGAAGCAATTTCCAATGCGGGTGCAGTAGTGGGCGTACTTGGCAGAAATGAAAAAGTTGCAAATGAAAGAGCAGAAAAAATAAATGCTTCAGGCGGGAAAGCAGTTGCATTGATTGCAGATATATTGGATGAAAAACAACTAAGAGCTGCAGCCAATACAATGGTAGATCTATATGGTAAAATTGATGGACTTGTAAATGCAGCTGGTGGCAATATGCCAGAAGCGATTGTGCAGCCCGGCGATGATTTGTTTTCATTAAATATGGAGGGGCTACAAAAGGTGATGAATCTTAATTTATTTGGCACCCTGTTGCCTACTCAAATATTTGGAGCGATTATGGCTAAATCACCGAAAGCAAGTATCGTAAACATTTCGTCGGTAAGTGCAACTACAGCTTTAACTAGGGTATTGGGCTACAGTTTGGCAAAGTCTGCAATTGATGCTTATACCAGATGGTTTGCTGTAGAGTTGGCAGCTAGATATGGGGATCAAATTAGAATGAATGCAATAGCCCCAGGCTTTTTTTTAACGGAGCAAAATAGAACGCTGCTCACCAACCAGGATGGTACCCTTACAACAAGGGCTACAAAAATAATTGACAATACTCCTTATAAAAGGTTTGGGTCTCCTTCAGAACTAAATGGAGCGTTGATTTGGCTTTTAAGTGACGCTTCTACTTTTGTATCAGGAACAATAACCAATGTAGATGGTGGTTTTCTTGCATTTAGTGGTGTATAATTGTATTATAAATTAATTGATCATGAAAGAATCAATGATTCAAACAATGCGCTGGTATGGACCAAATGATCCAGTGAGCCTTTGGGATATTAGACAAGCAGGTTGCACTGGGGTGGTTTCTGCACTCCATCAAATACCAAATGGCGAAGTATGGTCTATTGAAGCGATTCGTGAAAGAATTGAAATAATTGAATCTGCAGGACTCACTTGGGATGTTGTAGAAAGCGTTCCTGTTCATGAAGCTATTAAAATACAATCAAGTGGGTTTGAAAGTTATATAGCCAATTATATTCAAACCATTAAAAACCTTAGTACATGTGGGATACATATTGTTACCTACAATTTTATGCCGGTAATGGACTGGACACGCACAAATCTAGCTTACCCAATGCCAGATAAATCTTTGGCCCTTTTATATGAGCAGGCTGCTGTTACAGCATTTGATTTATTTATTTTAGAAAGAGAAAATGCAATTAAGGATTATACTTCAACTCAAATTGAAGCTGCAAAAAAATGGTTTGCATCAACATCGGAGCAAGAAAAAATGCAGGTTCAATTAAATATGATTAAAGGGTTGCCCGGAAGCGAAGAAAGTTTTACAATGGAAGCTTTTAGAACTGCCCTTAAAACCTATGATGGTATTGATGCGCAAAAATTAAGAAGTCACTTAATTTATTTTTTACAAAATATTATTCCTGTTGCAGAAAGTTGTGGGGTTAAAATGGTGATACATCCTGATGACCCTCCATTTCCTATTTTAGGATTGCCTCGCGTGGTTAGCACTGCATCTGATATGGACGCAATTTTTAATGCAGTACCTGCTTTAAGTAATGGGCTTTGTTTTTGTACTGGCTCTTTTGGCGTAAGAGCTGATAATAATTTGCCTACCATGGTAGCTGCATTTGGAGATCGTATTAATTTTATTCATTTACGCAGCACCAAGCGAAATACGAAAGGAGATTTTTTTGAAGACAATCATTTAGAGGGTGATGTTGATATGTTTGCGGTAGTTAAAGAAATTTTAGCCGTAATGAAAAAGAGAGGTCTTTCTATTCCTATGCGTCCTGATCATGGTCATCAAATGCTAGATGACTTAAAAAAAGTTACAAACCCAGGGTACTCTGCCATTGGAAGATTGAGAGGTTTGGCGGAATTGAGAGGGCTAGAAATGGGGATTAAAAAATCATTATACTAAACTATCATGGCAGATTTTATTCATGAAGATTTTTTGCTAGAAAGTGCAGCTGCTAAAAGGTTATACCATGACTATGCTGCAAAAATGCCAATCATTGATTACCACAATCATTTAAGTCCGGCTATCATTGCCAACAATCATAATTTTAGTAACATCACTGAAGCTTGGGTCGATGGCGATCACTACAAATGGAGAGCCATGCGCACAAATGGGATGGATGAAAAATATTGTACAGGTTCAGCTTTAGCGTTTGAAAAATTTAATGCATGGGCTAGTACTGTTCCTGCAGTAATTAGAAACCCACTGCATCACTGGTCGCAATTAGAACTTAAGCGTTATTTTGGAATATCCACTATGTTGGATTCCCAATCTGCAGCAACTATTTACGATAAGGCCAATGAAATTTTATCCAAAGATTCGCATACGCCTCAAGGCTTATTAAAAATGATGGATGTAGAATTTATTGGTACTACAGATGATCCTACAGATTTATTAGAACATCATAAATTTTTAATGGATCATCCTATTGGAATTGTCGTTGCGCCTACATTTCGTCCAGACAAGGCAATGGCAATTGATATGACGGCGCAATTTAATTTGTATGTATCCAAATTAGAGGGGCGAACCAATACCTCTATTCGCAGTTTTAATGATTACATAGAAGCGTTAAAATTTTGTCACGACTATTTTGTATCGATGGGCTGTAAGGCTTCTGATCATGGCATTGAAGCCGCCTATTATGAATCTTATACGCATACTGAATTAGAAAAGATTTTTGACAAAGTAAGAGAAGGGACTTCGCCATCTGCATTCGAAGTTGAACAGTTCAAAACAGCTATGCTTATTCAGTTTGCTGAGTGGGGATATGAAAAAGGATGGGTGCAGCAATATCATATAGGTCCCATTAGAAATAATAGTACGCGTATGTTTAATACAATGGGACCTGATACAGGTTGGGACTCCATTGGAACTAGTGTCAATCCAAAAAAGTTAAGTCTTTTTTTAAATCATTTGGATACCAATAACAAACTCGCAAAAACCATTTTGTATAGTATTAATGCCGCAGATAATGATATGCTTGCAACAATGGCTGGTAATTTTAATGACGGTTCTTATCCAGGTAAAATTCAGTCAGGTGCAGCATGGTGGTTTAATGATCAAAAAGACGGCATTACGGCACATTTAAATTCGGTGAGTAATATGGGTTTGTTAAGTAGATTTATAGGAATGCTTACAGATTCTAGAAGTTTTTTATCATTCCCTAGGCACGAATATTTTAGAAGAATACTTTGTAATGTATTGGGTAGTGAAATGGAGCGTGGATTAATTCCATTTGATTATGATTTAATTGGCAAAATGACAGAAGATATCTGCTATAACAATGTAAAAGCTTATTTTAATTTATAGTAACCCAATGAATTTTATATACAAAGCAAAAGACTACGCGCAAAAAACTGCAATTGTATCGGGGGGCAATGAATATACTTATCAGACACTATTTGATGAGGCAACATTATTTGCAAAAATATTATTAGGTGGAGAGCAAGATTTAGATCAGCAAAGGGTTGCTTTTATGGTAGATCCTGGTTTTGATTATGTTAAGGTGCAATGGTCCATATGGCTTGCTGGTGGCATTGCCGTTCCGCTTTGTTTGTCTCATCCAATTCCTTCTTTGCAATATGTAATGGAAGACACGGGGGCAAGTGTTGTTGTATCTTCAAATAATTATTCATCTTTTTTAGAACCATTAACTGGTGCACCCGGTATTCGTTATTTCAATGTTAATGCTGGATACTCAAATGTTGAAAAGGAGCTGCCTCAAGTAGATCCTAATAGGGATGCCATGATTTTATATACCAGCGGAACTACCAATAAGCCCAAAGGAGTTGTGACAACACATGTTACCATTGATACACAGGTTGAATCGCTTATCAATGCTTGGTCATGGTCATCTTCTGATTACATTTTATGTGTTTTGCCTTTACACCATGTACATGGCATAATCAATGTAGTTTGCTGCTCGATGGCTGTAGGGGCAACTTGTGAATTTGTCAATTCTTTTTCTGCACCTGCTATTTATGCTATGTTTAGGGAGGGCAAGATGAATGTTTTTATGGCAGTTCCAACAATTTATTATAAGTTAATTACACATTGGGAAAGTCTCTTGCCAGATGAGCAGTCTAGCATATTTACTGCGCTACAAAAATTCCGCTTAATGGTTTGTGGTTCTGCAGCGCTACCTATTTCTGTAATGCAAAAATGGGAAACTATTAGTGGCCACTTGCTACTTGAAAGGTATGGTATGACTGAAATTGGAATGGCTATTTCAAATCCTTATGTTGGTGAACGAAGGCCCGGTTTTGTTGGAATACCGTTACCTGGCGTTGATGTTAGGTTAGTTGATGAAAATTACAACGATGTAGAATTGGGAACTCCGGGAGAAATTGTTGTAAAAGGTAAAACGGTTTTTGATCGTTATTGGCAGCGTCCGGAAGCAACCGCAGATTCATTTACAAATGATAATTGGTTCAAAACAGGAGATGTTGCCATTATTGAAAACGGATATTACAGAATCCTCGGTAGAAATTCAGTGGATATTATAAAATCTGGTGGGTATAAAATTTCGTCTTTAGAAATTGAAGAAGTGTTAAGAACCC
>JACCDH011441974.1_pt1 | contig 16070 bp, 17 predicted proteins | sample 7442481 | NCBI WGS metagenome assembly JACCDH01 (sample SAMN15323433, study PRJNA562643) | freshwater metagenome | isolation source: river surface water | place: USA:Blue River Watershed | collected 2017-08-15
GGTGGGGCCATCAGATACCCGCCTGGTATGACGACACGGGCACTTTTTATGTTGCGCGCAATGAAGATGAGGCCAAAGCAAAAGCTGCCGCTGCCGGCTATCACGGCACGCTCACGCGCGATGCCGATGTGCTGGATACGTGGTTCTCGTCAGCGTTGGTACCCTTTTCCTCGCTGGGCTGGCCAGAAGAAACGCCTGACTACAAATTATTCCTGCCTTCCACCGTTCTGGTGACGGGCTTTGACATCATATTTTTCTGGGTCGCGCGGATGGTGATGATGACCACGCACTTCACCGGAAAAGTGCCCTTCAAGACTGTGTATGTGCATGGACTGGTGCGCGATGCACAGGGGCAGAAAATGTCCAAGTCCAAAGGTAATACGCTGGATCCGATTGATCTGATTGATGGTATCGGTGTCGATGAACTCGTAGCCAAACGTACCGCCGGATTGATGAATCCCAAGCAGGCGGCGAGCATTGAAAAAGCCACTCGCAAGGAATTCGCGGGCGGTATCGCAGCATACGGTACCGATGCGCTTCGCTTCACGATGGCGAGCTATGCTTCACTCGGTCGGAATATCAATTTCGATCTCAGCCGCTGCGAAGGCTATCGCAATTTCTGCAACAAGCTGTGGAACGCGACGCGCTTTGTGTTGATGAATACCGAGGGCAAAGACTGTGGTCTCGAAGAGCATGGTGCAGAAGCTTGCGCGACCGGCAGTTATCTGGACTTTTCTCAGGCGGATCGCTGGATCGTATCGATTTTGCAGCGTACCGAGGCTGAAGTGGAAAAAGGCTATGCCGAGTACCGCTTCGACAATATCGCTTCGGCCATCTACAAATTTATCTGGGATGAGTATTGCGACTGGTATCTGGAAGTCGCCAAGGTGCAGATTCAGCAAGGTACTGAAGCTCAACAGCGCGCAACACGCAGAACCTTGTTGCGCGTGCTGGAGACCGTACTTCGCCTTGCACATCCCATCATTCCGTTCGTCACCGAGCAATTGTGGCAAACCGTGGCACCCCTGTCGGGCCGCAAACTGAACCCGGCGGGTGATTCGATCATGATGCAGGCTTATCCTGAACCGAATCTGAAAAAAATCGATGCCCAATCCGAAGCTTGGATGACCGAGTTGAAGTCACTGACCGATGCATGCCGTAATCTGCGCGGTGAGATGCAACTCTCACCCGCGCTGAAAGTACCGCTGTTTGTCGAAGGTGCTGACCATGCGCGTCTGCAAAGTTTTGCACCTTACCTGCAGGCGCTGGCCAAGCTCTCCGAAGTGCAGGTCGTCGACAAACTCCCTGAATCGCCCGCACCGGTGTCAGTATCTGGCAGCACACGTCTCATGCTCAAGGTCGAGATTGATATCGCAGCAGAGCGCGAGCGGTTGAACAAGGAAGCGCTGCGACTCGAAGGCGAAATAACAAAGGCGAATGCCAAACTGGGTAATGAGAGTTTTGTCGCCCGCGCACCGGCGCAAGTCGTTGAACAAGAAAAAGAGCGCGTGCAAAATTTCAGTGCAACACTGGAAAAATTACGCGAGCAACTAGCAAAACTAAAATAAATAACAAGGAAACCATCATGCGCACACGAATTCTGCTTTTGATCGCACTGGGACTGACGCTGATATCAGCTCATGCTGCAGCCACTGAAAATCCTGTCGGACTATGGCGCACTATTGATGACAAATCCGGCAAGGAAAAATCGCTGGTGCGTGTTTCTGAATCCAATGGTCAACTGCAGATCACCGTTGAAAAACTCTTCCGCGAACCCGGTGAGGAGCCTAATCCGCTGTGCGACAAATGCCCGGGTGAGAAAAAAAATAAACCCGTCATCGGCATGCAGATCGGCAGCGGGCTGAAGAAAGATGGCGATGTCTGGTCAGGTGGCGAAATCCTTGATCCACAAAACGGCAAGACCTATAAGTGCAAAGTCTGGCTGGAAGACAAAGGCAAGAAACTGCATGTGCGGGGCTTTATTGGCGTGTCGGTGCTAGGGCGCACGCAGGTTTGGGTACGGGAAGAATAAATACCGACTGCCGATTGCGTGAGGTAGATGCGTGAGATAGATCCTGGCTTGCATCTAATGCCAGTCACGTACGCTGAAAATTATGTCGAATCAGTGAAAATTCAAAAGACGCTGGATCCCCCCTTGCAGGGCGCGCGCTGACTTGCAAGCCAGTGCCGTTGCGCGGGCAGACCGCCAGCGGTCTGAAACCCCTGCTTCACCTTTCGCTGGGATGACGGTAGCAGTTTTACGGTCAGATCAACAACTACTGTCATCACCTGCATGTGATGAATGCTACGGGGCGGATCGCATGCGATCTGAAGCCCCCACTTTCTTCCAACGAAACTTGGAATCTAGCGCCCTTAAGCCAAAGTCGTTTACATCACCTGTCACCACAAATCACCATTCGGACTACTCTGAGGCGCTGCGACACCAAAGTGCTTGTAAGCCGCCGGCGTCGCAATACGGCCACGCGGCGTGCGCTGTAAATACCCCTGCTGGATCAGATAAGGCTCAAGCACGTCCTCGATGGTGTCGCGCTCTTCGCCAATCGCTGCGGCGAGATTGTCCAGACCGACGGGTCCACCGCTGAATTTGAACAGCACGGCTTCAAGCAGCTTGCGGTCCATCAGATCAAACCCCACCGGATCAACGTCCAGCATCTTCAGCGCCGCATCTGCTATCGCACTGGTGATCTCACCCTTGCCTTTGACTTCTGCATAATCACGCACTCGTCGCAACAGTCGGTTCGCGATACGCGGTGTGCCGCGACTGCGGCGAGCAATTTCTATCGCACCATCGCCGACGATCACGGCATTGAGCAAAGATGCACTGCGCGTGACAATACGGGCTAATTCTTCCGGGGTATAAAACTCCAGACGCGACACGATGCCGAAGCGGTCACGCAGTGGATTGGTGAGCATGCCGGCGCGAGTGGTCGCACCGACCAGCGTGAAGGGTTGCAGATCAAGGCGCACGGAACGCGCGGCGGGACCTTCACCGATCATGATATCGATCTGGTAATCCTCGAGCGCTGGATAAAGAATTTCTTCAACCACCGGCGAGAGCCGGTGAATCTCATCAATGAACAGCACGTCATTGGCTTCGAGATTGGTCAGCAAGGCGGCGAGATCACCGGCACGCTCGAGTACTGGCCCCGAAGTCTGACGCAGATTAACGCCCATTTCGCGCGCAATGATGTGCGCCAGTGTGGTCTTGCCCAAGCCGGGTGGACCAAACAATAAGGTGTGGTCGAGCGCCTCACCGCGATTGCGCGCTGCCGTGATAAAAATTTCCAGCTGCTCGCGAATTTTTTCCTGGCCCACATAGTCATCGAGCTTGTGAGGCCGTAGTGCACGCTCGATCGCCTCTTCGTTGGGCGACACCGGGGTGGCGGCAATAATGCGTTGCTCGCTGAAATCGTCGGTCTGTATGCTCATCGCCGCATTGTAGCCTGAGGCTGGCTGGCTCAAGCTTTGGAAAGCGCTTTGAGCGCATGACGTATGCCGTCAGAGACGCTACTGCCAGCGGGTACTTGCTTGAGCGCGAGCGTGGCTTCTTTGTCGGAATAGCCCAGTGCCAGCAGCGCGTTCAGTATGTCGCTGTTACTGTCTTGGGCCACTGCACCGCCACTACCCAGATCGGGACCGAGCTTGCCTTTTAATTCAAGCAATAAACGCTCTGCCGTTTTTTTACCGATGCCGGGAATTTTGGTGAGGCGACCTGCTTCCTGCAAGGTGACGGCCTGCGCCAGATCCGCGACCGACATCCCAGATAACAGGGCCAGCGCCGTGCGCGCGCCCACGCCACTGATCTTGATGAGTTCGCGAAAGAGCTCGCGCTCCTGCGCGGTACCAAAACCAAAGAGCAATTGCGCGTCTTCACGTACGACGAAGTGGGTCAGCAAAACTACCTTCTCGCCTATTGAAGGGAGTTGATAGAAGGTGCTCATGGGGACGCTGACTTCATAGCCAACGCCCTGGCAATCGACGATTAATTGCAGGGGATTCTTATCGAGCAAAATGCCGGAGAGGCGACCGATCATGAAATGTCTCTTGTAGTGATACGTAACGATGAATGATAACGCGGCGCCATTCGCCGTTAGCCAACCAGACGACCACCACGCACGCGCAATCCTTTGCGGGCCAACTCAGGCGCCAGTCCGCTTAGCGTGGCCAGACCCGCACCCGCGTGCGCATGGCAGATGGCCACACCCAGCGCATCGGCAGCATCGGTACCGGGGAGGCCTTCGAGTTTCAGCAACCGCTGCACCATCGCCTGCACCTGAGATTTTTGCGCCTTGCCCTGCCCAACTACCGCTTTCTTCACTTGCAAGGCAGTGTACTCAGCCACTGGGAGATTAGCGCTAACCAGTCCACAAATCGCTGCACCGCGTGCTTGGCCTAGGAGCAGGGTGGACTGAGGATTGACGTTGGAAAAAACGATCTCGATCGCAGCACAATCGGGCTGATAGGTAGCGACGACTTCGGCTACCCCATCGAGTATGACTTTGAGCCGGGACGGCAAATCGCCGTCCGGTATGCGTATGGTGCCCGAGGCGATGTAGGCGAGACGGCCTCCCTCTTTGCGTATCACGCCAAAGCCAGTAACGCGCAAGCCGGGGTCGATGCCGAGGATTTTCATGCCGGGATTATGACAGGAGGGCGGGGTAGAGGTCGTTCCAGTAGGGGTTGGCTTGCTCGATGAGCTGGATTTTCCAGTCGCGCTTCCAGGCTTTGATTTGTTTTTCGCGCTGGATGGCGACGATGATAGATTCTGAATGATCGAACCAGACAAGCTGGTCAACTTTATATTTTTTTGTAAATCCTTCGACGACACCTGATTTATGTTCGTAGATGCGGCGAATAAGATCGCGAGTAACGCCAACATAAAGCGTACCGTTTTTGCGGCTTGCAAGGATGTGGACGTATGCCACTGAGCTCCTCACCGATTTTAATGGGAATGGATCCCAGCTTTCGCTGGGACGACGGAATTTAGCGCCATCAGCCCAAAAATCGTCATCCCAGCGAAAGCTGGGATCCATCGTCGCAAACCGGGACCTCAAAAGCGCGAAGGCGTTGCACCTACTACACAGAACACGGGGCCTAGCGAACCTGCCTGCTTATCAATGCCTGAAGTGCCGCACTCCCGTAAACGCCATCACCACCCCCTGCTCATCCGCCGCGTCGATCACTTCCTGATCGCGCATCGACCCACCCGGCTGCACGACGGCAGTCGCACCGGCACTGACCACGACATCGAGTCCATCGCGAAACGGGAAGAAAGCATCGGAGGCCACGGCAGAACCAGCGAGTGAGAGATTGGCATTTTGAGCCTTGATGGACGCAATGCGTGCTGAATCCACCCGACTCATCTGGCCAGCACCAACGCCGAGCGTCATGCCGTTAGCGCAAAAGACGATGGCATTCGATTTGACGAATTTAGCAACGCGCCATGCGAACATCATGTCCTGCAATTGCTGTGGTGTTGGCTGCTTTTTACTGACGATAGTGAATTCATCCACCATGACGTGCTTCGCATCCGGCGCCTGCAATAACAGGCCTCCGCCAACACGCTTGATATCAAACGCGTTACTGCCATGACCCAGCGGAATTTCCAGCAGACGCACATTCTGTTTGGCTTCAAATACCTTGCGCGCTTCAGCCGTGAATGTGGGCGCGATCAGAACTTCAACGAATTGCTTGGCAATTGCTTCAGCGGCTTTGCCGTCGACGTCGACATTGAATGCAATGATGCCGCCGAATGCGGAGGTGGGATCCGTCTGCAGGGCTTTTGCATAGGCATCGGCGGCATCAACGCCGAGCGCCACACCGCAGGGATTGGCATGCTTGATGATCACACAAGCGCTACCTTCGAGACTTTTGACACATTCCCATGCCGCATCGGCATCGGCGATATTGTTATAAGAGAGTTCCTTACCCTGTAGCTGACGGTAATTTGCCAGCGCACCGTCAATCGTGGCGATATCGCGATAAAAAGCAGCGGACTGGTGGGGATTTTCGCCGTAGCGCATGTCTTGCACTTTGGTGAATTGCAGGTTGAGTGTCTCGGGATAGGCCGAACGAGTCGCATGCTGCAGATCCGGACCCAGCGCGCTGAGATAGTTGGTAATGGCACCATCGTATTGCGCGGTGTGCGCGAAGACTTTCTTGGCGAGCGCGAATCGAGTTTCGTAACTCACATTACCCTGCCCTGTTCGCATTTCGTTTAATACCTGGTCGTAATCCGAAGGATCACAAATTACCACCACATCTTTGTGATTTTTTGCCGAAGAGCGCAGCATGGCTGGACCGCCGATGTCGATATTTTCAATCGCATCTTCGAGCGCACATTGGTCTTTTGCGACGGTTTGCTGAAAGGGATACAGATTGACCACGACCATATCAATGGTGGGTATGTCGTGCGTGACCAGCGCCTGCATGTGCGCAGGAAAATCCCGGCGCGCGAGGATGCCTCCATGCACCTTGGGATGCAAGGTCTTGACGCGGCCATCAAGCATTTCAGGAAAACCCGTGTAATCCGCGACCTCGGTGACCTCAAGGCCATTGTCTGCCAGCATCCGTGCCGTGCCACCCGTAGAAAGCAGTTTCACGTTCATGGAAGCGAGTGCTCGGGCAAATTCGAGGACGCCGGTTTTATCGGAGACGGAGATAAGCGCTTGTCTGATCATGAGTAATTGTCAAAATTTGAACGAAGCAGACAAGCTGCTTGTGAATCTGAGGAGTCAGAGCAAACCGTGCTGCTGTAATTTTTTACGCAGTGTGTTGCGATTAATACCCAGCATGTCGGCTGCATGTGACTGATTGCCTTTGGCGCGCACCATGACGGCTTCGAGCATGGGTTTTTCTACAGTAACAACGACCATTTCATACACATTGTGTGGCTGCATTTCCCCGAGATCACGGAAATATTTCTCAAGACTTTTCTTGACGACATCCTGGATATTGTCTTTGCTCATGCTGAATCGATCGGTACGAAATGTGAGGATTTATGCGGTTTTTGCAATTTCACGCAGCGAGCTTTTGTGCGGCGGGCGCATATTGTAACCGCTCGCCCAGCGTCCCCTGCCACTCAAAAAATGCATCGACCGCTGCCCGCTGAGTGTCGCAATTCTCAATCAGGTTCATCTGCTGACGAAAGATTTCGCCACCTTCCAGTGATCTGACATACCAGCCTATATGTTTTCGCGCCGTGCGGACGCCAAGATAATCGCCATAAAACGCGTAATGCTCCAACAAGTGGCGCGACATCAGTTGCCGAACCTCTTTAACTGTCGGTGGCAATAGATGCTGCCCGGTACGAAGAAAATAATCGATCTCGCGAAAAATCCACGGGCGCCCCTGCGCTGCACGACCGATCATGACTGCATCGGCACCGGTTTTTTTCAGGACGAATGCGGCTTTCTCGGGTGTGTCGATATCGCCATTCGCAACGACGGGAATACGCACCGCTGCCTTCACCGCAGCGATGGTGTCGTACTCGGCCTCGCCACTGTAACCATCCGCGCGCGTTCTGCCATGCAAGGTCAACATGGCGATACCGGTTTGCTCGGCAATCCGCGCAATAGTCAGCGCGTTTTTATGCTGACGATCCCAGCCGGTACGAAATTTCAGCGTCACCGGTACATCGACCGCTGCGACCACGGCTTCAAGCAGACTGGCCACCAGTGGCTCATCGCGCAATAGCGCCGAGCCACACCAGTTATTGCAGACTTTTTTGACGGGACAACCCATGTTGATGTCGATGATCTGGGCACCGCGATCAACGTTAAAGCGCGCCGCTTCGGCCAGCTGCGCAGGATCGGCGCCGGCGATCTGCACGGCCTTGGGTTCCATTTCGCCTTCGTGGTTAATACGTCGCGCGGTTTTCTCGCTGGCCCACACACGTGGATTGGACGCAGCCATTTCAGAGACCGCATAGCCAGCACCCAGCTCCTTGCACAATTGGCGAAATGGCCTGTCGGTCACACCCGCCATGGGGGCGACAAAGACATTGTTGCGAAGCTGATAGGGGCCGAGCTGCATGGGGGGTTCCGCTGGGGTGGCACTACAAAAGGCTGCCTATTTTATACGCAGCTGGGCCGATGCCGGGATAAACCGGTTAGCGTTATGCCGCGGGATGAGAACGATCGATTTCATCGAGGCCATCGGCCTCGAGGTGGGTCGCATCGGCCCATTGCTGCACGCGGAATTGGTGACCATCCCACTGCAGACGATTGATCGCGGCATTAAGGATTGCAAAATCACGCGGTGATGTCATGGGCAAGTCATGTGCTGCGCGATAAAGACAATCCAGCACACCGCCGTGGGTCACGATCACAATGCGCTGATCTGGGTGTTGCCGTGCAATACGGGTGATAACATCGACCGATCGCTGATGAAACTCTTCCAGTGTTTCTGCCTCGCGCTCACCTGCCGGAAAGCGTGCCTGCGGATCGCGTGACTGCCAGAGCGCGAACGCCTCGGGATGGTGATGACTGATTTCATCGTATATCAAGCCTTCGAAAGCGCCATAGCAACGTTCGCGCAGCGCGACGTCGATGTGAACAGGAATCTGATGAATATCGGCGACGGCCTGCGCGGTATCACGCGCTCTTTGCAAGTCGCTGGCATAAATGGCAGCAGGACGCTCACTCTGCAAGGCACGCGCTAATGATCGTGCCTGTCTCTGTCCTGCGTCATTCAAGCCGATATCGATATGGCCTTGCATGCGCCGCACACGGTTCCATGCGGTCTCGCCATGGCGAATCAGGAGAATGTCAGTCATCGGTACGCGTCTCGGGTTATAAAATTGGTTGGCATGCGCATCATGCAGCCTTCGCAGGCGAGACCTGCAACCAGAAAGTCACCGGACCGTCATTGACCAACGCGACTTGCATGTCAGCCCCGAAACGACCCGACTCAACCAGAGGATGCAAAGCACGCGCCCGCGAGAGTGTGTGATCAAACAGCCGACTGGCCTCAACCGGCGGTGCAGCGGGCGTGAATGAGGGGCGTGTACCCGAACGGGTATCGGCAGCAAGCGTGAACTGCGGCACCAGCAAGAGGCCCCCCTGTATCTGCGCAAGATTCAGATTCATTTTGCCCTCGGCATCAGCAAACACACGGTAGCCGAGTAATTTGGTGAGCAAGGCATCCGCTTCTTTCTCGCTGTCACCCCGCTCTGCGCACAACAAAACCATCAGCCCATGCGCAATGCGGCCTATGCATTCACCTTCTACCGTGACACTGGCCTCAGTGACACGTTGCAGCAGCGCGATCAAGACAGCGTAACCCGCGCAAATTTTCGTTTGCCAACTTGCACAACAAAGGTGCCCGCATCGACCTTGAGTGCTTTGTCGCTGACCGTGGCGCCATCAATGCGCACGCCACCTTGCTCGACCATGCGCAGTGCTTCCGACGATGATGCACACAGATTGGCTTGTTTGAGCAGCTGACCTATACCCATGGGCGCACCGGACAAGGCAACTTCGGGTACTTCATCTGGTATGCCGCCGCGCGCACGGTGATTGAAATCTGCCAGCGCATCTTCGGCCGCTTGACGCGAATGGAAACGCTCGACGATTTCTTGGGCGAGCAGCACCTTGATATCACGCGGGTTGCGACCGCCGTCGACATCGGTTTTGAATTGGGCGATTTCAGGGATTGAGCGGAAGGACAGCAACTCGTAATAACGCCACATCATCACATCGGAAATACTCATCACCTTGGCAAACATGGTATTGCCCGGTTCGGTGATGCCGATGTAATTGCCCTTGGACTTGGACATTTTTTCAACGCCGTCCAGACCTTCGAGCAGTGGCATAGTCAGTATGCACTGCGGCGTCTGACCATAATCTTTTTGCAGTTCACGACCGACCAGCAAATTGAATTTCTGATCGGTGCCACCGATTTCGAGATCCGATTTCAGCGCTACGGAGTCATAGCCCTGCATCAGCGGATAGAGCAACTCATGTACCGAAATGGGTGTACCCGCTTTGAATCGCTTGGTGAAATCTTCACGCTCCAGAATACGCGCAACGGTGTAGCGCGCCGAGAGCTCGATCATGCCCCGGGCACCCAAGGGATCACACCACTCGGAGTTGTAGCGGATTTCAGTGCGCGCCGGATCCAGTACCAGACTAGCTTGTGCAAAATAGGTTTTCGCGTTTGCTTCGATCTGCTCACGCGTCAATGGTGGTCGGGTGATATTGCGTCCCGAAGGATCGCCAATCATCGAGGTGAAATCACCAATCAGAAAAATGACCGTATGCCCGAGATCCTGCAGCTGACGCATTTTATTGAGGACGACCGTGTGTCCCAGATGCAAATCTGGCGCAGTGGGATCCAGACCGAGTTTAATGCGCAGAGGCTTGCCCGTTTTTTCTGACGATGCCAGTTTTTGCGCAAACTCGGATTCGATGAGCAGTTCGTCAACACCCCGTTTGACGATGGCCAGTGCCTCGCGAACTTTGTCGGAGAGCGGCAATGCAGCGGTGCCGCCAGATTGAGAAACGGAATCAGACTGCGTTTTTACGTCCATGATGGCTTGTACCGGGTCAAAAAATCGTGTGTTGCGTTTGCTATAATGCAGTCTTTGTTTTTTCTTGAAATGCACTGCGGCGAAAGCGGTGCTGCAGAGAAAAACAGCAAATTTTATCCTATCGCATGCGTCTGACCGACAAATCCCGGATAGCCGTCATCCGCCTGTGGCGAAAGCTGTGTTCGCTACCAACAAGCCGCAAAATATCTTTTGCGGCGGCAGGACTGTCTCTGATCGCGTTTGGCGCTGCCGGTGTTGCGCCTTTGGCACCGGATGCGGCCGATCTGCCGGTCGTGACCATCACCGAAGAGCTGGCGCTACCCGACCTTTCCACCCAGATCAGCGCATTGCGCAAAGCCGCGACTCCCTTCGTCGTCGAGGAGCGGGTACGACCCGGAGACAATCTGTGGTCGCTACTTAATCGCATGGGGGTTAATGATCCAGGCGCCGCGAACTTCATACGCAGGGACGCTCACGCACGAACACTGGTCAACCTGCGCTCGGGCGCGCGGCTGCAGGCAAGCATCAGCCCGGAGGGCAAATTACTGTCCATGCAAACACTCCTAGACAGCCCCGGCAACCAGAACAACGCAACAAATCTGATTCTCGAAAAAACTGCGGATGGCTTCAGCAGTAAGCGCACCGAAGTCGCGCTGGAGCAACGGGTCGAGATGCGCTCCGGCGAGATTCGTTCAACATTTTTTGCTGCCACCGACACAGCACAACTTCCAGATACGGTAACGGAACAGCTTTTGGAAATTTTTGGGGGTGATATTGATTTTTCGGCTGAGCTTCGCAAAGGCGATCACTTTCAAGTGATTTATGAATCGCTGTGGCACGGCAGCGAGTTTGTTCGTAGTGGCCGTGTGCTGGCAGCGGAGTTTCACTATGACGGCAATCACCGGCAAGCCATATGGTTTGGTACTGGCGATAGCCCGCGGGGTGATTATTACGATGCATCAGGCAACTCATTGAAAAAAACCTTCCTCAAATCGCCGCTCCCGATGTCGCGCATCACCTCGGGCTTTGCGATGCGCATGCATCCGATTTCTGGCGAATGGGCGCACCACAAGGGTATTGACTTTGCCGCACCCGAGGGAACGCCGATACGCGTAACGGCTGATGGCGTCATTGATTTTTCGGGCGTACAAAATGGCTATGGCAACGTGGTGATCGTGAAACACGGGCCCGTGTATTCAACGGTATATGCGCATATGAGCCGCATCGGGACAGGCATGCGTCTTGGCAAACGATTGGCGCAAGGAGAGGTGATTGGTTACGTGGGCAGCACCGGCTGGTCCAGCGGCCCGCATCTACACTACGAATTCCGCGTCAATAACGAAGCCCGCGATCCGAGCTCGATCGCATTACCGCAAACGGTTGCGCTCTCTGCTAATGAGTTGCCACATTTTCGCAAACGAGTCGCCGATATCACGCATCGCTTTGCGGTGATGTCGCCGAATCCTGTGACGCTGGCTTCGCGCTAAACGTCGATCACGGCATCACTTTGACTACCACGATGCCCTCAAGCAGTCTTTATATCGGCCTGATGTCAGGCACCAGCCTGGATGGCATTGATGGTGTACTGAGTTCATCAAATCAGGCTTTGCGTGCCGCCTTCATTGCTTTTCCCGACGCGCTCAGAGCCGAGCTACTGGCACTGCAATCAGCAAGCGAAGATGAAATTCATCGCGAAGCTCTGGCCACGAATAAACTGACTGAGCTATATGCGGCATGTGTGCAGCAACTGCTGGCAGACGCCGGTATCAGCGCTGATCGGGTCACAGCCATCGGCGCCCATGGCCAAACCATACGCCACCGGCCCGAGCTGGGTTATACGCGACAGATCATCAACCCCGCGCTGCTGGCGGAACGAACCGGTATTGATGTGATTAGTGGTTTTCGTCATCGCGATATCGCCGCCGGCGGACAGGGGGCGCCACTGGTGCCCGCATTTCACCAAGCTGTATTTGGCAGCACGACCCAGACGCGCGTGGTGGCCAATGTTGGTGGCATCAGCAATATCAGTATCCTCAGGCCTGACGGCAAGGTCACCGGCTATGACACCGGGCCAGGCAATATGCTGATGGATGGATGGATACACGTACACCGCGGCCAGCGCTTTGACGAGGGTGGTCAGTGGGCCGCCTCAGGCACTGTCCTGCCGGATTTGCTCGCCAAGCTGATGAGTGAACCCTATCTCGCGCTACCCGCACCCAAGAGTACGGGACGTGATTTGTTCAACACCGCATGGCTGACGCAGCATCTGCATAACTTTGCCAGTGCCTCGCCCGCCGATGTGCAGGCAACGCTCACGGCTCTCACGGCCCGCACACTGGCTGATGCGATACAGGGCGATGCCCCAAGTGCTGAGGCTGTGTATGTATGTGGCGGTGGCGCGATGAATACGCATTTGATGCACTTGCTGCAGGAACAGTTGGCTTGTGTTGTGTCGGATACCGAAGTTTTGGGGGTAGCACCACAGCATGTCGAAGCGCTTGCCTTTGCGTGGCTGGCTGAGCGTTTTTGCGAGCGTTTGCCAGGCAACCTGCCGTCGGTGACGGGAGCGCGTGGCCCGCGTGTGCTTGGGGCGCTCTACCCTGCATGAAGAGGGCCGCCGGCACGCGCCCGGATCCAATGTCTTTCTTTGAATACCTGAAAAAGTGAGTACCCGGTTTGCGATCCGATTGCGGCGACCCGATCCAGCAACCACGGAGTGCAAATGCTGTGCCTCGATCGAAAGATCTTCCTGAGTTGCAGAAATGAAGGCAACAAAAAAGCGCGGACCCAGCCGCGCTTCTTGAGCGTGCGAAAACAGGTCAGGCAGAAAACGAAGAGCCGCAGCCGCAGGTGGTAGTTGCGTTCGGATTCTTGATCACGAACTGCGCACCTTCGAGATCGTCTTTGTAATCGATTTCAGCACCAACGAGATATTGGTAGCTCATCGAATCGATCAGCAACTGCACGCCGTTTTTCATCATGGCCGTGTCGTCTTCGTTCACGATTTCATCAAACGTGAAACCGTACTGAAAACCCGAGCATCCGCCGCCCTGCACGAACACGCGCAGCTTGAGATCAGGGTTTCCCTCTTCTTCGATCAGCTGGGCCACTTTGTTGGCTGCGCTGTCCGTGAAATTAATGGGTGCCGGCATTTCGGTGACTGCGTTCATGTGAATGCTCCTGCCTTATGAATCAATGACTTGAGATTATAGCCTTGGGCGCCCTGCGGCGCAGGCAATGACGCATGCGCTTCAGGGATATTCGGCTCATTGAACGGCTTCAGCTGGCCCGTCACGCTGCAACCCGCCCGCATCTTGATGCAGGCATATGAGATATCGCCGATTATGCGCGCGTGGGCCAGTAATTCAACCCTGCCGCTGACATGGAGATTACCCAGAACCTCGCCGCCGACCACCACGGCGCTCGCTCGGACATCGCCCTCAATCCGACCTTCTGCAGGCAAAATCAGATAGCCTGCGCCGGCAGGATCAGCCTGGACATCGCCAATAATCTCGCCATCGACGCGCAGACCACCGCGAAACACCAGCTTGCCTTCGATGCGGCAACCTTGCCCGATCCAGGTTTCAATGCCGTATTGCCCATCCCCACCCCACTTTTCCCACTCCATCGCCACCTCGAATAAAAACACTGGTGCGCGGGTCGGGCTTTATAGGCCCTGGTTTGCGCGTCCCGAATTTTGCCCACGAAGCGCTCGGGCTGGGGAGCACTCAGGATCGCTGATTGCGGGGGAACAAGCGCGTCAGGGCAAAATGGGTACGTGGCGCAAACCCGTCGTTTCATCGAGACCAAACATCAGGTTCATGCATTGCACGCCCTGACCGGCGGCACCTTTGACCAGATTGTCTTCGACGACCAGGATAACGAGCAGGTCGCCACCACCAGGCCGATGCACTGCGATACGCAGCATGTTCGACGCACGCACCGAGCGCGTCTCGGGATGACTTCCCGCGGGTAGCACGTCGACGAATGGCTCATCTTTGAAATGCGCCTCATACAAGGCCTGAAAATCGGTATCGCGTGACTCCGGTAACAAGCTCGCATACAGCGTCGAATGAATGCCGCGAATCATGGGCACCAGATGCGGCACAAAGGTCAGACCAATCGTGCGGCCGGCAATGGCTTCAAGCCCCTGAACCGTCTCGGGCAGATGACGATGACCCTTGACACCATAGGCCTTGAAATTATCAGCCGCTTCGGCCAACAGGGTGTGTACCTCGGCTTTACGACCGGCACCGGATACACCGGATTTGCAATCGGCAATCAGCGCTCCCTCATTCACCAGCGGCTTGCCTTGCGTGAGCAGTGGCGCAAAACCTAATTGCATCGAGGTGGGATAACAACCGGGCAGCCCGATCACACGCGCTGTGCGAATGGCATCGCGATTAACTTCCGGCAGTCCGTAGATCGCTTCCGAAAGAATGTTGGGGCAGGTATGTGACATGCCATACCAGTGCTCGAAAACAGTGGTGTCTTTGAGGCGGAAGTCGGCGGCAAGATCAATGACCTTCACACCGGCATTCAGTAGCTCCGCCGCCTGAGACATCGCAACGCCGTGGGGTGTCGCAAAGAAAACCACGTCGCACTGATCAAGCCGCGCTTTTTCTGGCGATGAAAATGCTAGTGATACGTGGCCGCGCAGTGACGGAAACATATCGGCCACCGGCATTCCGTCTTCTTTGCGCGAGGTGATGACACTCAGCTCAACTTCAGGGTGCGCCGCGAGAATGCGCAAGAGCTCTACGCCTGTGTAGCCCGTGCCACCCACGATACCTACCTTGATCATTGCAGACTCCTTCAGACCATCGTCAGGCATTCGCCCGATTTGCAATCAATAAAAAAGCCGCCGGGCGCAAACCCGGCGGCTCTTGATCCAGCCACACCAGCAGGTTAGCGCTTGGAGAACTGTTTTGCGCGACGAGCTTTGCGCAGACCGACTTTCTTACGCTCGACTTCGCGCGCATCACGCGTCACGAAACCGGCTTTGGAAAGTTCAGGCTTGAGCGTTGCATCGTAATCGATCAGTGCGCGGGTAATACCGTGGCGAACGGCACCAGCCTGACCGGATTCTCCACCGCCGTGCACGTTGACCATGATGTCAAAACGCTCGACGTTGTTGGTCAGTTCGAGTGGCTGACGAATGACCATCAGGCCGGTCTCGCGCGAGAAGTACTCGCTGGCCGCCTTGCCGTTGACGGTGATCTTGCCGCTGCCGGCCTTGATGAATACCCGAGCCACTGCACTCTTGCGACGGCCGGTTCCGTAGTTGTAGTTACCGATCATGTCTGTTCCTTAGAGTTCGAGGGGCTTCGGTTGCTGAGCGCTGTGCGGATGGCTGTCATCGGCATAGACCTTCAGCTTCTTGATCATCGCGTAGCCGAGCGGGCCCTTGGGCAGCATGCCCTTGACGGCCTTCTCCAGCGCACGGCCAGGATGCTTCTCCTGCATGTCGCGGAAATTCGTTTCGAAGATGCCGCCCGGATAGCCGGAGTGACGGAAA
>JACCDH010509074.1_pt1 | contig 16069 bp, 14 predicted proteins | sample 7442481 | NCBI WGS metagenome assembly JACCDH01 (sample SAMN15323433, study PRJNA562643) | freshwater metagenome | isolation source: river surface water | place: USA:Blue River Watershed | collected 2017-08-15
ATTCTGTGAGCTGAAAAATCATCTCCTCAGGAAGATATTCTTGGTACACTGGATTTTTCATCACCGCCGCAGGTCGTCCATTACATAGGGCCCCAAAGGCCCGGGCCGGAAAAGCAGAGAGAGAAAAATCACACACGGCCTTGGCCTGATGTGAGAGCATAGAGGCCGTGGCCTCGCAATGGTCTCCAATAAATTCCACTTCAGGATATTTTTTCTTTAAAGACTCTAGATGAGTATCAGGTCCCATGATCTTAAGAGCATGTTTTAAGTCTCGGGCCACACTAAAAAGAAGATCAAGCTGCTCTACGGTTAATCCATAGGTATAGACCAGAGTGTGAGTGAACATAAAATTATGGTCTTCATCTCTCACGAAACTATAATCTTCTGTTTTAAAAGTGGGGACCACAACCTGAGCATGGGAGAGACCAAGCTTGTTTTTTAAATACTCCGAGCTCACAGCAATATGTTTGTACTGCCTTAAACTCTTCAAGCGCCAATCGTTGACGTAAGCTTTAAAAAGACGCTGAAAGCCACTGACTTTTTCTGGATTTAAATAAGTATCCCACTCATATACATAAACTGAAGTTTTGATATGCTGAGGAATATTAAGTCCATGAATATAACCACGAGAAAAAATAATAAGTTCAGTAGTGTCAGGTGGAAGCTGAAGAGACTTTGCCCCAGAAGGTAGCACCCAAAAATTTGAGAGGAGTCCTTTAAGATCACTCACCTTGCGCGCCAGAAAACTTGAAATAACTTTGTGAAATTCTACCGTTCCTAAAATTCCCCCCTGTTTATGGGCCAGAGTCACCAGAGTGGCTTCATGATCACGCTGAAGCATCAGCTCAAAACAAAAAATGGCCTGATCACGAGAGAGAAGAGAATCGATAGCAAAAACTGTACTCATAACTAATACTTTTTAAGTTGAATCACAAGGGAGCCCAAAATCAGCAGCGACCCTCCTACTAATTGAATCTCAGAGAGTTGTTTCCCCAAGAAGACCCAATTTGCGATGACCGCAAAGAAGGGAAAAAACATTTCAGCAATAGCACAAGACTTCGCCGAGATTTTATTGAGGCCTTGATAGTATAAATACATCGCCAGGGCCCCAGAAATTAAAACCATCAAAAGAAGTTTGAGATAATCCATCGGGTCGGAGAATTGAAGATTTCCATTCCACTGAATGAAAGGAATCATCGCCATCATTCCAATAAAAAATCTTCCTCCCATGATCGAGCGAGAAGAATAACCTTGGTTAGTCAGCTTCTTCCCAAAAACAGTAGTCGCCCCCCAACCTAAAATAGAAATTCCCACCAGAGCGTAACCACGAAGAGCGGCATCTGAACTCACCATTTTATAATCTTGAATGATCAAATGATAAAAACGAGTGATATCCGGAGCACTAATGAGGTATCCCCCTAAGAGACAAACAAAGGCCCAAAATAAAAAGGCCTTCTGGATTTGTTCTTTCAGGAAAATAGCTGCTAGGGAGATGGCCACCAGTGGTTGAAGCTTTTGAAGCAAAATCACTAGTGAGGGATTGAGGTATTGAAAAGATTCAGTAAAACAAACAGTGGCAAAGGCCGAACCAATGGCCCCGACAAAAAGAAAATAAAAAAGGTCTCCGAGTTTAAACTCACCAATACGTTTGATATTGGCCAGAAGAGGAAGCCCGAAGAGAACCGTCAAAATAACATGTTCGAAAAAAACAATATTAAGAGGATTAATCCCTTTTTCAACTAAAGGGTAACGAATAAGAGTATCAAGTGCCCAAAGAAATGAGGCCAAAACAACTAGAAAGATACCAACCACAATAAACTCGCTGTTAAAATATTTAGACTATTCTAACTCAGAAACAAAGCGCTCGAAAACCTCTCTGGCCTTGATTGCGACTAATTCTTTTTTTATTTTCTTGCGATTCTTGTTTCGGCGCTGCTCTTTTGTCAGCTCAACCGTCGGCAAGAGCCCAAAATTGATATTTGAAGGCGTTGGTTTTTGGCACGTCATGATATAATTCACTAAACAGCCCATCCCAGTTTCCACCGGAAAAACGGCCGGAGCTTTATTCTGGATTTTACGCCAAAGCTGGAAAGCCGCATAGATCCCCATACTGGCACTCTCTGTATACCCCTCTACTCCTGTAATCTGGCCGGCAAAGTACACATTAGGTTTCGTCTTCATGGAAAGATCTTGATTCAGGAGGGTGCGAGCATTGAGATAACTGTTACGGTGAACCGAACCTAAATGAATAAAACTCGCCTCTTCTAGACCTGGAATCATCCGGAATACACGCACTTGTTCTTTATAAGTGAGGCGAGTCTGAAATCCTACAAGATTAAAAGCTGATCCAAGTAAGTTTTCTTTGCGAAGTTGAACCACGGCCCAGGGCTCTTTTCCGTCCGGAAGTTCAAGGCCAATCGGTTTCATACAAGAAAAGCGTGCTGTATCTTTTCCACGCTCGGCCATCAAATCCACAGGCAAGCAAGACTCAAAAAATTTCCAATCTTCAAAATCCTTGGCCTGAGATTTCTCTGCTTTTACTAGCTCTTCAATAAAAGCTTCGTATTGATCTTTATTCATCGGCGCATTCAAATAATCCGCTGATTCATCTGGAGATTTATGACGGTCTTTAAAATAAAGTTTTGAATAATCAAGTGTATCGGCATCCACTACCGGGGCGATAGCATCATAGAAATAAAAATCATCATTTGAGACTTCTGAGAGAATCCACTCTTCCAGCTTCTTCGTGGTCAGCGGCCCAGAGGCCACAATCACATAAGAGCATTCAAAATGCTTCATCATCTCTATTGGATTATCAGCTTCTGCTTCAACCACACGGATCAAAGGATGAGATTTAAGAGTACTCGTCACTTCTTCAGAAAATTTTTCACGATCAACCGCCAGGGCGTCCCCCGCTGGAACGGCATGAATTTGAGCAGCCTTTAAAATAATTGAGCCAAAAGCGCTCATTTCTGACTTTAAAAGTCCATGGGCCGAATGAGCATCTTTAGATTTGAGTGAATTAGTACAAACGAGTTCAGCAAATGAATTGATTTTTTGAGCTGGATTTTTTTGAAGAGTTTTATTCTCAACTAAAACCACTGAAATCCCTTTTTCGGCCAGAAAATAAGCAGCTTCTGAACCGGCCATCCCGGCCCCAATCACTAGAACTCGCACAGACTTCAAATCAACCATAACTCTTCTCTCAAATTAGTGAATTTATATGTATAATTATCTTGTTCCAGTACCGCTAAATTGAGCCTTGTGTCAAGGCGAATTGTCTCCGAGGGTTTATGAGTCAAATTTATCTCCATCAAAGTCATCACACACTGGCCGATTTCTCTAGTATTAGTCAGTACTTAAAACAAAGTTTTTCAGAAGAGGGTCTCCACCTTTTTCCCGAACTTTTTTTAACCGGCTATCCTCTACAAGATCTCTGCTTACAAAGACCCTTTATTAAAGCTTATCAAAAGCATCTCTCAGATATTGAAACCTGGGCCAAATCTCTTTCAGCTTCATGGAGCTCTCGCGCCCTTATGGGAGGGCTCGCCTATGAAATGGATGAAGCCGGTCTTCCTCTTAAAATCACCAATGTCATGTATGAGGTTATTCCAGGAAAGGGACTAAAAATTCTCTACACCAAACGCCTCCTTCCCAATTACGATATTTTTGATGAAGAGAAATACTTCACCGCCGGACATGAAAACGCTTACTACAAATTTGACTCAAAAACATACGGACTTCTGATTTGCGAAGATATGTGGCACTCAAGCATCCATCTCACTGATCCATGTCGTGAAATGAAAACAGATTGTGATTCTAAAAAATTAAAACTGGATGGAGTCATCAATCTCAGTGCCTCTCCCTTTGATGTCGATAAAATCGAGCGTCGTCTCAAGCGTGGTAAAGAGCTCTCTCATCTTTATGAGGCTCCCTTTATTTATGTTAATCGCGTTGGTGGTGAAGACGAGGTTCTCTTTGATGGCTCAAGCTTTATCGTCCTGGCCGAAGAAATTCTTCTTCAGGGTAAACCCTTTATTCCTGAGATTTTAAAATGGAATCATCAAGACTCTAAGGCCAAATTCAAATCACCTACTCTGGCCTATGAAAATACTTGGGAAGGACTTTTCACCCCAAGACTCGATTATTCTCAAAAACCGATTGAGCTTAAACCATGGAGTGATCAGCAATGTGAGCTCATTCTCAAGGCCCTTTGTTTTGGTTTACAAGAATACGCCGCCAAGTCTGGCTTTAACCATTTCCTAGTGGCCCTTTCTGGGGGGATCGATTCGGCCTTGGTCCTGGCCCTTGTTAAGCTCTCCTTAAAACCTGGCCAGACTGTCGAGGCCATTTATATGCCAAGTGTCCATTCAAGCTCCACTTCCACTCAGCTGGCCGATGAAATGTGCCGCCGAGTCGGAATAAAAATGCAATTTCTTCCCATTAAGTTTTTCCATTCCTCGGTTAAAAACGCTTTCACCCAAACTTTTGAAGAGCCCTTCACAGGCCTTACCGATGAAAATATCCAAAGCCGATTGCGAGGGACACTCCTCTACACTCGCTCTAACCAAACCGGGGCCATGGTTATCAATACCTCTAATAAATCAGAGCTAGCTGTGGGTTACTCCACTCAATACGGAGACTCTGTTGGCGCCATTTCTATGCTCGGAGATCTATTTAAAACAGAGGTTTACCGTCTTTCTGAGTACCTCAACAAGCATCACGGCAACCTCATCCCTGACGGCATTATTGAGCGAGGTCCATCCGCCGAATTACGAGATAATCAACTCGATCAAGACTCACTTCCACCCTATAAGAGACTCGATGCCATGCTTGAAGGTATCTTAAGCTATCGTTTAGATGCTGAAGACCTGGCCCAACAAGGATTTTCAGAGAAAGAAATTCGTAAAGTTTTTTCTCTATATGTAAAATCTGAATACAAACGTAAGCAATTTTGTCCTATTATAAAGACCAAGACAAAAAGCTTTGGATTCGGTCACCGAGTTCCGATAAGCAAAAGCTTGAAGTTCTACCAGCAATAACCTTAGAGGAGAGAAGTATGGAATCTGAAAAAAATGATGGCGTCATGGGAAAAATCAAAGGGATCAAAAACAATATTGAACACCTTATCTCTGATGTGAATGTAGCGGATCTCAAAAAATCGATTAACTCGATGGTTAAAGATGCGCAAAAAGATTTCTCAAAACTTGTTGAGAAAGATTTGGCCCAAGTAAAAAAGAAATTTCAAAAAGAAAAATCTACAATTGAGAAAAAAGTGAACTCAACACTTAACGCTGAATTGAACAAGGCCAAAAAATTCATGCAAGCTCAGACAAAAGAGATTCAATCTCTTCAATCTAAACTTGAAAAACTCATCAAGGCCAATAAGGCCAGCGCCCCAAAGAAAAAGGCGATCACTAAAAAAGCTGTGAAGAAGGTCGCCAAGAAAGCTACGAAGAAAGTTGCAAAGAAGTAAGACTGAAAATGTTAAAGCCCCTGCAAAGGGGCTTTTTTTGATGTTATTTAGACTACAAAACTTCCGTCACGTGAAAAACTTTTCCTCGACCTGATTTTTTCGACATATACATCATGCGATCAGCGAAATCGATGATTGCCTTAGCACTGGTAGCATCAGTAGGATACTCGGCAAGTCCGATTGAGAGCGAGAGACGATACTTAATCCCTCCTTGAATCATGAACTCTTTGCCTTTGACTGACTCTGAAATTCTTAAAGCAATACGTTTTGTTTCCTCAATACTGGCCTTCGGAAGAAGGACGATGAACTCATCTCCTCCATAGCGATAGACCAAGTCACTTGATCTCAGTTCATGCCTGAGAACGGCGGCCATATCGATGAGAAGCTGACTGCCGACAACGTGGCCGAATTGATCGTTCACGTTTTTGAAGAAGTCGATATCGATGAACAGAAGATTGAAAGGTCTATGCTCTTGCTGATAGAGTTGAATATAATGATCCAGATCACTGAGAAGCTTGCGCTGATTATAGGCACCTGTGACTTCATCAGTGAGAGCGAGCTGCTCCACTTGATCTTTTTCATCTTTCTGATGAAGACGTTTGAGTGACGAGTAGATCATGTTTTTCAGATACGGCCCAAAAATATCATTGATACTAAAGGGAGACTGATTCTCGGCACTGACTAAACTGATCTCATGACCTTGATGTTTTAAGAGGAAGACAAGCTTACCTGATTGAGAGAGATTCAGCCCAAAAATGAGTCCATAAGGGTCTACAAGAAAACGCTGAAGTTTGTGGTCTTGCTTATCGTTTTTAATCAGGCCTTTTTCTTTGAGCTTCAGACGAAGCTTCGTCGGTGTCTTAAAAAATTTTTGATCATTGAGGACAAGAAAATAATTTAAATAATGCCAAAGGACTGAAGAGAGCTCTTCTCTTGATTCAAAATGCTCAGGCCTCACGAAAAGGTGAAGCACAGCGCGCTCTGGGCTTGGGCCACTGGCACTAGTGGGTGAGCTATGGAGCTTGAGTCGTTCACTAAAAGTTTCCAATTCATCTTCTTGGAGAGGAAAGGCCAGGATATCAAAAATGCCTGTTCGCAAAACACTTAGAGATAAATTCAAATCCACTTTGGGTGAGATAAGAATAATCTTTGATTGAGGAAAATGCAGCTTGAGCTGATTCAACTCTCTGATAATTTTTGAATTTTGAATATTAGATTGAATAAAGATGTATTGATAATCTTTTTGCTTGAGAGCATAGACTTCTCTACTTCCCTCTACAATGGAGAGACGGTAGTCGATTCCTAATTTTTTAAAGTTCTTTTTTAAAGTCTCTGTCACCTCTGGTGCAGTTCCAATAAAAAGAGTTTGCGTCGAGTTCATCAATTAGACTTCAATATTCTTTTTTAGTTTTTCGAGGACTTTAGCCGCTTCTGAATCATTTTCCAGAATTGAGATCGCCCCTCTTAATGTTCTAATGGCCTTATCGAGTTTTTGCTCGAGTTCCACCTTCCCTTCAAGAGATTTTTTCTCCTGATGCCCCATACTTTCCATGTCAAATTCCATCCCGTCAACTCTTCGTTTGAGTTCAAGAATTTTTTGATCACGGTGACGAATTTGTGTTTCAGCATCGGCTTTAAGGAGTTCAAGCTTTTGCTCAAGCTCACGCTCGCGCCCTTGAACCTTTTTCACATCAAGTCTGGTTTTATGAGAGATTTTTTCAACCTCAGCCTGCAGCTGACGATTACGCTCTTCCCAAATAAGTTTCATCTCTTCTTGGATTTTGAGTTTATCTTTCAGCTCATTATTTTCTTCGTTAAGTTTTTTCTTAATGATCGTGAGTTCGATTTTTTTCTCATCAAGCTCGGCACGTAGACTTAGGTTCTGACGTTGTTGAAGAATTTTATCTTCCTCAAGTTTTTGAATCTTGGCCAAAAGCTCTTCGCGGTCAGCACGCAGATTTGAAAGTGTCGCGGCCAGACGCTCCATTTCTCCAGAGTAATTTCCAACAATTTGTTTGATATCTTGGTCTGAAGATTTTGCGGCTTGGACTGTGGTTTCGACCTCCGCTTCTTTTTTCTTCTTTGGCGCTTTTTTAACTTCAGGCTCAAGGCTGGCGAGAATATCATCGTCGCCAGAGAGATCAATTTGTCCTAGATCAATATCGTCTGAAACAAGAGATTGATCCGCAGGATCTCCCATCATTTCATCAATTTCTTTGAGTTTAGCAAGAGCATCATCGGAGAGATCACTCTCCACTGACGGCGAAGATTCATCTGCTCCAAAACTCAGCTCCTCGTCTCCACCTAAATCAAGCCCTGCCCCAAGGTCAGCCTCATCCATCGGTGGTAGATCAGGAGTGTCTGCACTCTCCTCTCCAAGAGAGAAATCCATGGCCTCATCACTGGTGGCCACTTCATCCCCAAGATCAGGGATTTCTCCAAGATCAAGCTCGCCTAAATTATCTTCAACTGCTAACCCCTCATCTTCTTCAATCAGAGAAAGCTTATCATCCATTTCTTCATCCTCACTTAGAGAGAGGGTATCATAAGTGTCCGCACTTAGATCTAGGTCCATTCCGTCATCAAGATTGAAATCATCGGCACTATCAATAGCGACGTCAGCGACCTCTCCTTCCGCCGATAGATTTAACTCTTCGCCTTCATCAAGACTTAAGTCAAACCCACCTTCATCCACTTCCGCGGCTGCAAGAGACTCATCACCACCAATTTCTAAATCTCCGAGTTCATCTAGAGATAAATCTTGGTCTTTGTCACTCATAACATCATCCTCTGATAGATTCACTTCATCCCCGACTTCATCATTTTCATCAACGGGGGCAAAACTACTGACACTTTGAAATTTTATTTTCGGTTTCTGGGCCATGATGGATTCAAAGGCCTCATCTAAATTTTGTGAGGCATATGATTTTTTCCACTCATCAAGAGGCCCAAGACCCTCGAGATCATACATTTTTAAGATATGTTTATTATCGGATTCAAGACGATTCCCCTTAAGATTCATCTCTTGGGGAGTCAGGGCCAAAAGCACTTGCTCAAGATCTGTAGTGCTAATGGAAAAAGGAAGATAGGCATCTCCACTTAAGGCCGATTTTTGGTGGGCCCTTAGAGTTTTTCCGTCGTATTCCTGACAGAAATAGATAAGTTTAAACTCATCCTTCTTTTTAACTTGAGAAAGTTGATCAACAAAAAAATCGATATTATCAAAATCCACGAGAATAAATGAAAATTCCCCCTCTAGAGCGGGAAGAATAGTCGAAAGGATTCCCCTCTCAGTGCACCACTGAGCTTCAGACAGAAATGAATGAGGAGCGAACACACCCTTGAGTTCCTGAGGTCGTGTCGTTACGATGACATAGGCCATACTCTTTAATCATAACCGAATCTCTGGGCGCCATGACATAAGAGTAAAAATGGGCAAAGATTGCACACTTAAGGGCCTGAAAGATAAGGCGATTCTTTGTTGCCCAGGGACCTTTATCCAAGTTAGAATCTTAGCATATCCGTCTCTTTTTGGAGGACTCGTGCGTATTTTAATCTCCTATATGCTTCTCACCTTTGCCCTTCTCGGACAAATAGCCATGGCCGAAGATGGCTCTTTTTATCCATCAAATATTTTGATGCTTGATGATAAGTTTGCTCATCATGTGATCCTTGTTGAAAAATCAACCCATACCCTTTATCTCTACGAAAATGATAAAACTTTTCCTAAACTCGTTAAAAGTTTTCCGATTGCTTCTGGCAAGGCCAGAGGTGATAAGTCTTATGAAGGTGATCACCGCACTCCAGAAGGCATTTATACGATCTATGAATTTCTCTCAAAAGAAGAACTTCTTCGCCGTCATGGAAGCTATGCCAAAATCTACGGCAGTGGCGCCTTCCCTATGGATTACCCAAACTTCATTGATACGTTAGAGAAAAAAACAGGAAGCGGTATTTGGCTTCACTCAACTGATGATGATTCAAGAGTTTTTAAAGGTCTTGATTCTCGTGGTTGTGTAGTTGTTCAAAATGCGGATCTGAAAGAGATTTCAAAATATATTGAACTCGATCGCACGCCGATTATTGTGGTTCAAGATATTTTCTTCCTTTCAAAATCATCTTGGACAAGAAATCGCAAAGAGCTCAACGAAACCATTCAAAAATGGGGAGAAGCTTGGCAGAAAAAAGATTTCAATAATTATATTTCTCACTATGATGAGAATCAATTCTTTGATCGCTCAAAAGGCGGATTCAATTCTTATAAAAATTATAAGCGAGCTGTTTTCTCAAGAGCAGATGCTTGGAATATTCAATTTCAATTTCTTTCAATCATGGCCACAAGTGACTACGCCGTTGTTCAATTACAGCAGGATTATAAGTCATCAATTATCAATGATATTGGTAAGAAGACTCTTTATTTGAAAAAAAATAAGAACTACGAATGGAAAATCGTAGGAGAGCTTTTCACAAAAGATGGTGTTGAAAGTAACCTCGCCTCTTTTGCTCCTTCAATGCGGTTTTTTAAAGAATGAGTGCCAATTCCCTAGAAGAGAGATCAAAAGAAGTTTCGATTGTTATCTATGATGCTCCGAGACCTCCTCGTTATCTTAAATTTAATAAATCATTTTTAAGCTGGATGCTTTATGGCGTCCCCCTTTTAATTGGTTTATCTATTGTTATTTCACTGGTTCTTGCTATTGCTCCCATCTCAAGAGACTCTATCAAATCGTCTTCCCTCGATATTTCTAATCCTATGGGAAACAATGATGAAGAAACCAAGCTAAAAGAAATTGAAGCGAGGATTTCGGATTTAGAAATGGAAAATCAAGTTCTTCAGAATAAACTGGCCGACACACCGTCTGAGGCCACTGATCTTTATTTTGGTCAGGTTCTTCGTCCTTATGGTTCACAGAATCTTATCGATAAAGGATTTCTTCAGCTCGAGCAAATTGAGTTTAATCATGATGCTCAAAAATCTGTTTTAAAATTTCAGCTCATTAATCCGCGTCCAGAAGCCAGAGTCTCAGGACATATTATTGTTTTTCAATACTCAGGAACTGAGACGAAGGTTTATCCTGGGGCTCTCCAGAATAATACTCTTGATGGGATTAAGTTCTCCCAAGGTGAGAGCTTTGCTGTCTCGAGACTACGCCCTACCGTGGCCGAGTTCTCAGGACTCTCAGCTTCAAATAAAGTAAAGTTTGTGATCTATATTTTTAATCGCGAAGGGGATCTTATCGTTAAGCACGTGACCCCAGAGTTTGAGATGACTAATAAGGCTAGATAATGCAAGAGAGCGATTTCAAAACATATAATTATAATGTCGTGGGCCTTGAGTCAGAGGTCACAGGAACTCTAAAACTCAAAGGTGACACTGTTTTTAATGGTTCAATCAATGGTGAGCTTCACCTATTGGAAGGTAAACTTGTCCTTGAGCGTGGAAGTAAAATTACTGGTAAAATTTTTGCTCAAGAGATTGAAGTCTTTGGTGAAATCAATGGCGATATATTCTGTTCTGGAAAACTTTCATTTAGATCATCAGCAAAATTTGAGGGAGACATTCAGTCTCAATCACTTGTGATTTACCCTGGGGCCCAGATCAATATGCATGTCCAGGCCCAAGAATAATTTTTTAAAGATATTTTTTGTGATCTACTATTTCTACAGGAGCTATTTTCTTTAGCTCTTTGGCCAAACTTTTATTTCCTACAACCACAATAAACTGACGATCCCAATTAAAAAGTTCGTCTGTTCCTTGGGCCAGGTCAGTCGCTGTCATGGAGCGAATTTTCTCTGGGAAATTGGCGAGATCACTTAAAGGACGACCTTGATGATCGTAGATAAAGACCTGAGAGAGAAAAGCTTCAGTTTGCTCGAATTGAAAGGCATAACCACCTACAAGATGGCCTAATTGATGATCGAATTCTTTTTTCTCAATCCCCTTCGTTTTGATATCATTCAAGATGCTTTTAATAACGTTTAATGTCTCAACCACTGTTTCATTTTTAGAGAAAGTCACAATTCCAGCACGTCCATAGAGTCCCTGAATAGAGGCATAGGCCCCCGCTGAATAAGTCAGTCCTCTTTTCACTCGAATTTCTTGCACTAGCTTTGACGTAAACCCACCACCCAAATATGAACTCACAAAATGGTAAAGATCATTTTTCCCTCTAAATTCGTCCTGAGTGAGGTAGCGACCTAAACGAATCTGGGCCTGATTGGCATCTGGAACAGGAACTAAAATAATTTTTCCAACTTTCGGTGAGACAGGAACCTGTGGTCCTTTGCTCATTTTTGAGGCATCAGCTTTCCACCCACATTTCTCAATCTCTTTTTCAAGAGAGAGAACATCTTTGGGACCAGTGATATAAAAAGTCTTAGGCGCGTGCTTCAGCTCCTGAAGACGGGCCAGAAAATGGCCACTGTTTAATTGCTGAATACTTTTAAGAGTTCCTTCCGCGGGGTTATCAAAAGGAGTCATTTGAAGAGACTCTTGTCTAAAAACTCTGTCGGCCAGGGCGGCATGAGAGGTGACAAGACTTTTAAGTTTGCTCTGCTCTCTTGCAAGAAGTGACTTCACTTCTGCTGCTGGATAATTGGCCTCATCTAAGAGGTGGCATACTCTCTGCATAGTGATACCAGCATCTTTCACGAGTCCCGTCACAGACAAGGTCGAATACTCGTGAGTCACCATGGTTTTTGTACTCACTCCGTAGAATTCAAAAAACTCATTCAACTCATTCTGCGTGTATTTTTTGGTTCCCGCAGTAAGATACTCAAGTGCAAAATGCGTTTGCCCTTCAAGTCCTTTCGTATCCGAGAGTGCCCCGTCTTTAAAAACCAGAGACCATGTGTATTTAGGAAACTTTTCGTCTTGAATCCAAACGACATCAAGATCATTCCATTTCATTCTTTTAACAGAATCAACCCATTCAGCATTGGCCCATAGTGGGAGTGATGTTAAACTTAAAAGATAAAGCCACTTTTTCATATAATTCCTTTCTACTTCTTATTTTTATCCCAAACAGTAATAAACAGTGATGGCTCTTTAACAAGCTCATGGCAAACTGCCTTCACATCCTCTACACCTAATGAAGAATAAATCTCGAGCTCTGTTTTATAAGCTCGGTAGTCTCCATAAAAAGCATCTCTCTCACCAAGGAAAGCCGCCAGTCCAGCGTTAGTATCCAATCCTTTATAAACATCAATGAGATAATTGTTCTTAACTTTGCTGATGGCACGATCATTGATTTCTGATTCACAGGCAATCGCGAGGTCTTTTTGAACAGTATTCTTAAACTCTTCAGGCTTAACCCCTTTCATCAACTCTCCGCCTAAGAAGAAAACACCTGATTTTTCAAGAGTGTAATTTCCAGCATAGATAGATGAGGCCATAGGCCTATTCACAAAAATGAAGCGTTTCTTTAAAAACGAGCTATCTCCATCACCAATCACCGAGCCAAGAATATCTAACGCGTAAGACTTCGGGTGTCCTACTGGATAAGAAGGATAAGCAATCATGAACATTGGGTTGGGTGAAGCTCCATGAAGAAAAATATTTCTGCTTTTTGTGAGTTCTGATTTAAACATCTCTGGCGTGAGACTTTTATGTTCATCCTCAACTGAGGGTGAAGAAGGAATTTTCCCAAATTTGGCCTCAATCATCTTTTTTGTTTTCGAAATATCAATGTCTCCCACAATCACCATCGTGACATTATTAGGAGCGTAGAATTTTTTGAAATAAGTAAAAATTTGTTCACGTGACACTGACTTAAGATCTGGGATATTTCCAATGACTGATGTTCCATAAGGAGTCCCCTTAAAAACTTCACTCATCATTTGCATAAAGAGCTGGCCACGAGGAGAATTCTCATAGCGCATTTTACGCTCTTCGAGAACAACAGCTCTTTCTTTTTCAAAATCATCAGGCTTTAAAAGAAGATTCTCCATACGATCTGCTTCAATATCAAGCATGATATCTAACTGAGTGGAAGGAAGATTTTCATAGTAAACAGTTTGATCATTTGTCGTGTAGGCATTAGTTGAGCCTCCACTTCCCTCAATCGTAAAATCAATAATCCCTGGCCCATATTTTTTTGCCCCTTTAAACATCATATGCTCAAGAAAATGGCTTGCTCCTGTAATCCCTGGGCGTTCATTTTTTCCACCTACTTTATAAAACATATAAAGAGAGAAGATAGGAAGTTTTGGATTTTCAACTAAAAGAATTTTAAGACCGTTTGAGAGTTTAATTTCTTCAACATCAAGATCAATTTGAGCGTCGGCCAGATCAGATTTTGTTTTCTGGTGGGAGCATCCCAGGGCCATCATAAGACTGAGTAAAAGCACTACTTTCATTATAAGAATCCTTTCCAATATTTAGAGTCCTCCTATTTTAGACCCTGCTAGGATTGATTTCCAGTGCTCATATGGAATAAAACGGAGATTCTGCATCGCAACAGACTATTTGAGTAAAGAATTCCTTCTTTTCCCGACTCCCCAAGACTGAAAAAGAGAGCTAAGATAGTTCCACTTTTGAATGCCTTTTGAAGTTAAAAAATATCGAGGAGTACCCGATGAAAATTGCTGTGCCTAAAGAAATTAAAAACAATGAAAACCGCGTTGGTCTAGTTCCAGGTGGAGTTCGTCAACTCGTTCAAGATGGACATGAAGTTTATGTTCAACATAATGCTGGAATGGGAATTGGTATCTCTGATGAAGAATATATCAAGGCCGGAGCAAAGATTGTTAATACACTTGAAGATGCTTTCGCTATTGGCGAAATGATCATCAAAGTAAAAGAACCTCAACCCAATGAGATTGCTCTTCTAAAGCCTCACCATATTCTTTATACCTATCTTCACCTTGCCGCTGATAAGCCTCAAACTGAAGGTCTGATGAAATCAGGAGCAACTTGTATTGCTTACGAAACAATTCAGCTTGAAGACAACTCCCTTCCACTTCTTGTTCCCATGTCAGAAGTAGCTGGTCGTATGTCAGTTCAAATTGGAGCTTCTTATCTTCAATTAGATAAAGGCGGAAAAGGAATTCTTCTTGGTGGTGTCCCTGGTGTACGTCGCGCGAAAGTAACAATCATTGGTTGTGGTATCGCCGGAACAAATGCCGCTCAAATGGCCGTTGGAATGGGTGCAGATGTCACTCTTATTGATCTTTCAACGAAGAGACTCGCTGAGATGGATCACCTTTTTGAAAACAAAGTGAACACAATTTTCTCTAACTCTTCAAATATCGAAGAGTGTGTTGTAAACTCCGACCTTGTGATCGGCGCCGTTCTTGTTCCGGGTGCAAAAGCTCCAAAACTTGTGACACGTGAAATGATTTCGAAAATGCAAAAGGGATCAGTTGTCGTTGATATCGCCGTCGATCAAGGTGGATGTATTGAAACTTGTAAGGCCACAACTCATGAAAACCCGACATTTGTTGTTGATGGCGTTGTTCACTACTGTGTGGCCAATATGCCAGGTGCTGTAGCAAGAACATCAACTTTTGCCCTTACAAACGTGACTCTTAAGTACGCTCGTATGATTGCTAAAGAGGGTGTTGATCGCGCTATCATGAAAGATAAGCCACTCCGTCTTGGGGTGAATATCTACAAAGGAAAACTGGTTTACGAACAAGTGGCCATGGACCTTGACCTCCCTTACACTCCCCTTGCTTTAGATAAATATCTTTAATCTTTAAAATATGCTTTTCTCGCCATAGTCCTGTGTTAACATAGGATTATGACGGGAAAACCTACTATCGACAAAATCCTTATAGCTCTCAATGCTGCTGTTATTCTAGCTGCAGCAGGACTTGTTGCTTACTCACACACTAGTATTAAACGCGAACCTACAAATCAAGTTCAAGAAGCAGGCAAGCTTATCCAAGAGGCCAGAGATCTCACTTTTATTAAGCCTTATTCCATGAAAAGTTTTACGGTAAATCTTTTTTCAAGAACAAATAAACTTCGCTTTTTAGAAGTCGAAATGAATATTGTCCCCTTTGAAAGCTCACAATTATCTCAACTTAAAAATGCTGAGACGATGATCAAAGATTCATTAATTCAAATTGCTGCAGAGATGGAACCGGATGATGTGGGTAGTGTGACAGGAAAAATCTTATTGGAGAATCGTTTGAAGAAAGCGGTTAACGACCGAATGGGTGGTCAACCGCTTATAAAACAAATTCTTTTTTCTAAGTTCGTCATACAGTAAAAAATTACTGCATTTTTTTTGCTTCTTCCTGATCTAGAGGAACAGCATTTTTAGAGTCATCTGGAAGACCATCAAGGTGTTTTTTCAATTGTTCTTTTGTAATTTTACCTTGAGCAAGTAGGCGGTCACGAAGACGTACATCTACTAGTTTTTCTTCATTGGCGATTTTAAGTCTCATATTTGGAACCTCTCTAAAATTTCGGAATCACTTTTCTATCACTTGGATTATTTAAAGTCTACTAATAACGCCTATTGCCAATACTTTGGTGGCTTCTCATCATCTTTAACAATACTAAGTCTGGCCTTGGACTTAGGCTTACTAGGTCCCGGGTTAAGCATCTTCCTTACGACGGGCTGCGTCTGATACTTCACCAAA
>JACCDH010016638.1_pt1 | contig 16067 bp, 13 predicted proteins | sample 7442481 | NCBI WGS metagenome assembly JACCDH01 (sample SAMN15323433, study PRJNA562643) | freshwater metagenome | isolation source: river surface water | place: USA:Blue River Watershed | collected 2017-08-15
CTTGGATCACTCGACTCCATTATATGGCGGTGCTAAAGGAATATCAATTTCTCCGGATCGCTCCATTCATAATGGAGATACTGCAAATACGAAACAAATATCACTACAAAATCATTCGGGCACTCACATAGACTTTCCGAATCATTTTTTTGAAAATGGGAAAACTTCTGAAAATTATAATGCTGATTTTTGGATGTTTTATAAGCCTTACTTAGTTTTAAGAAAGGCTGAAGAGAATGAAATTTTCAGTTTGTCAGATTATGAAATGAAAAATATACCAAAAGAAACTGATTTTTTAATAATTAAAACAGGTTTTGGTAAGTTTAGAGGAGATGAAAAATATTGGAAATACAACCCTGGTTTTGCTCCAATATTTGCAACTAAATTGAGGGAAAATTTCCCAAATCTAAAAGTCCTAGGAATGGATTTTATTTCTTTGACTTCGTATCAGAATAGGGAACTTGGGAGAGAAGCCCATAGAATGTTTTTGGGTGGAGATAAGCCAATTCTTCTCATTGAAGATATGGATCTTTCTAAATTGCTTAGTTCTCCTAAGTCAATTTCATGTCTGCCTCTCATGATTAATGGTTTAGACGGGACTCCAGTTTCTATAATTGCTTCAATTTAAAATTCGATGAAACCTAAAGTACTTATTTATGATTTTGATGGGGTTATATGTGATTCTGTTAGTTTAAAGACTGATGCATTTGTTGAACTTTATCAAAACGAAAGTGAAAGTATCCAAAAATTAGTAAAGGAATATCATCTTGCTAATGGAGGAATATCAAGATTTGAAAAGATAAAATATTTTGAGACAGTACTACTAGGAAAATTATATTCCGAAGTGGAAAACATCAAATTAGCGCAAATTTTTGCCGATTTAGTAAAAGAAAAAGTTATCTGTTCCCCATTTATATTAGGTGTTAAAGAATTTATAGAAAAACACTCAACTGACACTTTACAATACATCTGTACAGGGACACCTGAGATTGAGATAAATGAAATTATGGAGAGGCGTGGAATAGGACAACTATTTGAAGGGATTTATGGCTCGCCAACCAATAAATCGAAAATTATCAGTAAAATTATTTCAGAAGTTGGCTGTAAAAATGATGAATGTTTATTTTTTGGGGATGCATTAACAGATTATAATGCAGCGAAATTGTGTTCGGTTGAATTTGTTGGAATTAGAAATGATTTTACTGAATTCCCCAAAAATACCATAACAATTGATAATTTTATGGATATAAAACTTGAACAAATTTTATTATGATTAAAGTAATAAAAAATAGATATCTTTTTTTTACCAAATCCTCTAAAGATGTTTTAATTTTTAAAAATAAAAACGGTGAAACTACTTATAATTCTTTGGAGTCACTTGTTAATGAATATAGAATTGATCAAGTACAGATATTTTTTAAAAATATATGTGAATATAGGGAAAATCAAAATTTAAATGTCGATAGTTATAAAAGAGGATCACTATCATTATGGTGGTTATACAATAGATTGATTTATGAAAACATCTGTTTATATAGTTTTAAATATGAAAAATTACTCTCTTTATTGAGTGATAATGACAATTCAGAATTTGAGATAATAACAAGTGATGAAAAGTTAAAATTTTTGATTAAACACTATTGTTCTTTTCATGGTATTAAAGTAACAATTTTTCACTCTTTTATAAATAAAGTAAATTTATTTTTTTCTACCATAACTAAATTATTTTTAACATTTTTGTCTCTACCTTTTATTCTTTTTACAAAAAGAAAGACTCTTATATTTACTTCAAATAATTTTTCAAAATTTGGTAATTTTGACTATAGATTTTTTTCTTTGTTTTCGAAATTGAAATCTGAAAAGATTAAATATTTCATGGGTATTCGTACAACAAATTACCCTGGCACTATACTTTATCGGTTTATTAAAAGATTCAAACCTGTTATATTTTTTGATTCAATAAACGAAATTTCCACTTTAATCTATCCTAGTTTTTCTAGTAATTTTAAAAGTAGTAGTTATCTAGGATATTTATCTAATATAAATAATTTCGTCAATTTAAAATCTATAGACCTTTCGTTAAGTATTCATAGACTTATTCTTAAGTTAGCAAACCCTCTAAGTGCATTAATAGCTGATAATTGCGAAAGGTCTAATATTTTATTAGTTTCTTGTAATCAATTGTTAATTCCCACCATTGGAATTATGAATGGTGTCGAGACGATTTATTACAATGTTCAAAAATTCAATCATTTTGCTATAAATTCTAACCATTTGCTTAGACAAAAACATTATGGTGTTTGGAGTGATGGAATTAAACAATACTATTTGAAAAAATCTAAACTTTATAGTTTAGAAAATTTAGAAATTTCAGGAAAACTAAGAGTTAGTAGTAACAAGGCCACGAAATCCTTTTTTGAAGATAGAAAAGTTTTTAATATATGTTGGTTAATTGAAATTCATGTTAATATTTATGAATTGATTCCATTTATCAAAGTTATTCTTGATAACCCTCAATATAGTTTGACATTTAAATTAGATCCTACAAAGCCTAATAATTCTATAGATTATTTTAATAAGCTTTGTAATATATTAAAAGGATATAAATTAATTTCAACTGGAATAACTATTGAAGAAGCATCTTTAAAATTTGATTTATTTATTGGTGCTTTCAGTACAGCTTTAATTGATGTTATTAGCTTCTATACCCCAATATTGATAATAAAAACAAATCAATGGGGAAACTATTTTGATATAAGTGGAGTAGATTCATTAATTGTTTCTTTTGAAGATCAGGTTTTGTCTAGAATAGAGAATTTAAATTATAGTGATCAATTAATATTTAAAAATACATTTGCTCCTGAAAATACATATTCTGGACCAGATTGGATTATTGAAAAATTTAAACTTTACAAAAATGGGATTAATTAGTAAGTTATTATTTAAGATAATTAATAGGTATCAAAACTTAATTTTAAGCCATATTAGAACTTGGTTGAATAATTATATTTCAATTGTGACTAATGATATCATTCAAGCCGGTGTATTTAAAGGACAAAAATTGTTGAAATATCCTTGGTGGTCTAATACCGATAGAGCTAATATCTTGTTAGGGTTGTATGAATTAGAGATACAAAATGTGATAGCGTCCAATTATAGTGGTTATGATACTTTTGTAAACATTGGTGCTGCTGATGGATATTATCTATTTGGATTTTTGGAGCTTGGGTATTTTAAAAAATATATAGGTTTTGAGGCTAGTGATATTGGTAGAGACTTTATAAATAGTCAAATTTCAGAGTTAGGTGTTGACAATATTGAATGTTTTGGTAAAGCGGATTCTCAGTTTATTAACAATATTGAATTGAAATCAAAAAATTTGATTTTGTGTGATATTGAAGGTTATGAATTTGAAATTTTCACTGAGGCCAATCTAAAATTACTTAACAAATCACTTATAATAATTGAGATACACAGAAAAAATATTTTTGAGTTTGATATTCGGTTTAATAAATTAATTCGTGATGCTAAAAAATATTTTAAAGTAGATATCATTAATACTTCATCGAGAGATTTATCTAAAATTGATTTGCTAAAAAAGCTTAATGACAATCAAAGATGGTTATTATGTTCTGAAGGTAGGAGCAATTTAGGATGCTGGTTAGTGTTATATCCTAAATCCTAGTAAATGTACATTTTCTAAATTAATGAGAATTTTAATGTTTGTGCCAAAATTCCCACCTCCAACAGTTGGAGGTTTGGAAAATCAATCTTATTTATTATCAAAGGAGCTATTAAATTTTTCTGTAAATGTAGATGTATTATCAACATTATTTTCAAATAGACAATTATCATTTGAATTATTAAGTGGTATTAAGATTCATCGAATGAAACTTTTTAATTCAAAGGTTTTAACTCTTATTTATCAGATTCTTTTTATACCGAAATTTTTATTTGTTAGGAGAAATAAATATGATTTAATTCATGTCCATCAGCATAGCCTTATTGGAATATATGTTATTTTTTTTTCAAAATTGTTTGGTTATAAAGTTGTAGTAAAGTTGCCAAATTTAGGAAAGAATGGCTTAATTGGTCTTTCAGAATCTTTTTTGGGTGCTTTTAAAATTAGATTATTAAGAAAAGTTGATGCAATTATTGCAATGACACCACTCCACAAAAAGGAGTTGGAAGATTTGTTTTTTCCATCATGTTTAATTTCTTCAATTCCCAATGGCGTAATTGTTGGTGAATATCCAGTCTCCGGTGGTTCAAAGGAGAGAGTTAACTTTTGTTATATTGGCAGGCTAGAGGTTCAAAAGGGAATTTTATTTCTTTTGGAGTGTTGGGCTGAAATTGTTCCTGATTTTCCTAATGCCATTCTTGAAATTTGGGGGGATGGGTCTTTAAAGTCAGATTTGCGTAATTTTATTGAGTTCAGAGGATTGACTACTTCTGTAAGATTGATGGGGCATACAAATAAAGTTGACGAGGTGCTTAAAGCATCTGATGTATTTATAATTACTTCCTTTACTGAGGGAATGTCCAATTCTATATTAGAGGCTATGTCATTCGGAAAATCTATTATTGCATCAAATGTTGGAGGGGCATCTATTCAGTTTAAAAGTAATTTTAATGATTCTACTTATGAGTTAAATGATAAAGACAAACTGATTCAGTTAATAAAAAGAAATATTATTGATGTTGATTTTAGAAATAATAATAGCATTTTAAATTTTAAGCGGGCTAAGATTTTTCATATAAAAAATGTAGCAAAACAATATAAAGATCTTTATATAAAAATTTGTACTGGCCAAAAAATAGATCCCTATAATTATGATTATTAATTTTCATAATTTGAATGTATCTCTTTTGAAGGGTTTGATTTTATCTTTTGCCTTTCCAATATTACCCATTTTTAGCGGTTTAAGAGTTGATCAGTTGATTTTATATACTTTATTTTTATTCAATGTTTTTTATCTAGCAAGCTATCCTCAATTATTTAATTTAGATGTTAAAAACATAAAGGGAATTCTTTTAATATCATTTATTTTATTGTTATCATTGTTTTCTACCATCATAAATTACAAAGTAAATTTTAAATATAGTTTAGCGTCTTTTGAGAATTTATTAAATCCATTATGTATTTGTACAGTTTTTTATATTAACTATTCTTGTAAAAATATAGTAGCTTACAGTACTGATTACCTAATAAAATATTCTTTATTTTTCTTTCTTTTAAATACTATTATTTCTTTTGTATCTATTTTTTTTGATATAGGAGACTATATGAATTATTATTTAGATATCGAGGATGGCGAGAGTGTTTGGCATCGTTCTTATGCTTTATCAAGATTTATTGGGTTTTTTGGTCAGCCTGTAGAGGCGGGTTTTGCATATTCGTCTTTTTATCTTTTATATTTAAAGTTTTACAAACAAAAAAATTATTTTAAGAACGTTTTAATTAACTTAATTATTATAATTGGTGGCATAATTACAACTTCTAAAGTTTTTTATATTACAGTTTTTTTGGTATTTATTTTTAGGGTATTTAATTATAATAAAAAAATTATTTATTTTATTTTTTTATTATCTATTCCGATTATATATAGTCTTTTAATTGATGTTCTTCAATATTTTTTTGCCACTCGGTATCTTGAAACTTCAAATTTTTTGGATGACTTTTTATTTATTTATAAAAATAATTTTTTTTTAGGATTAGGCCTAATGGATACAATTAGCGATAATCCACTTGACAATGCATATTTGCAAATTTTTTTACTTTCAGGTTTAGTTGGGATAATTGTTTACCTATTACTGATTTTTTTCCTAGTCCCCAACGATAATTTTAATAAAAAATATAGCGTTTATAATACTATTTTCTTTGTACTAATTTTTTTGGGTGGTCTCGGCTCCCCTGTCTTAACTTTAAATAAAGCTAATTTTTTTATCATATTATATTCTTTTTTTCATTTCTTTATTTCTAAAAAAAGTATTCCATGAGTAAGTTATTTGATTATCTTCTAACGTTTTTGGGAATAATAAAGTATTATACTTTTGCAAAAAGATTTCAGTTTTTTGATAGAGGAGAAGTCGAGAGGTATCAGTTTGAAAAATTAAAGATTCTATTGGTTCGATCTCATGAAAGTGTACCTTATTATATGGAGTTATTTTCTAAGTTAAACTTTGATCCTAAGTGTGATTTTAACAGTTTATCTGATCTTAATAAAATTCCAGTTTTATCTAAAGATATTGTTAAGGAAAATCGTGATTTATTTATTAATAATTACTATTTAAACAATTCTTTGAAGTTTAAAACATCTGGATCGTCGGGGGTCCCATTAGAAGTTTTTGTTCATCCTAAACAATGGATCATGGAGCAGGCTGTAATTTGGAGACATTGGAAATGGGGGGGGTACAATTTTAGAGACTCACTTGCAATGGTTAGAAGTTATGTGCCTGTAAGTATGGATAAATTATGGAAAACTAATTACATTACTAATTTTACATTTTATAGTCCTTTTCACCTTTCAGATGACAATATATATAGATATTTACAATCTATGATTAGGAATAATGTAGTTATTTTAAGGGGTTATCCATCCTCACTGTTAATTATTTCAGATTATGTTTTACGAACTAATTGTAAGGTACCTAATATAAAGCTTATTTTAACTGCTTCTGAGGTATTAAATAGTAATGATAGAATTAAGATAGAGAAGGCATTTGATGCAAAAATTTTTAACCATTATGGATTAGCGGAACAGATTGTAATGATGGGTGAATGTGAAAAACATGAGGGTTTGCACAATTATGATGAGTATGGTTATTTAGAATTAATTGATACGGAAAATCCTTCTGTTAAAAAAATTGTTGGTACAAATTTAAATAATTTGACTATGCCTTTAATTAGGTATGATACTGGGGATTTGGCTATTATTGAAAAAGTTAATTGTTCTTGTGGCAGGGAATCTATTTTAGTCAAAAATATTATAGGGAGAAGTGATTTAAATATTATTACTAAAACGGGGCATAAAATACCTACTGTAAATTTTTATACGTTGTTTGAACATTTTGGTGAGATATCAAGATGGCAGATGGTACAAAAGAGTTTCACTTTAATTAATATTATCTTATTAACAGATCATATAAGTATATCAAGGTTAGAAGAATTAAAAGGTGAATTAGTTAATAGGTTGAGCGTTGATATTGAGGTCGAATTTTTAATTAATGAACCGTTTGTTATGAAGAATGAAGGTAAAATTAATGCCTTTGTTTCTGAAATTTTGTAATTTTAAAAGTGAAAAATATAGCTTTTTTTGATTTCGATGGTACATTGACATATGTTGATTCTATAACTATGTTTTATAAGAGTTTGTACAGATGGAGAATTTGTTATTTTTATTTTAACTATATATTATGTTTTTGGGAGCTACTATTAGTGTTAATTAATAAAAATAATTATTTGAAACTTAAAAATAAAAGATTAAGGGTTAATTTGAACCGAATTAGTCTTCATCAATTTGTTTATTTTAAAGATAGGTACTTAAATACTATTTTCCCTTTAATTATTAAAAATAGTGGTCTAGAGAAAATTAGTCAGTTAAAGAAAATGAATTTTGAAATAGTTATTGTTTCGGCTTCATATGATTTCTTATTAACAGATTGGTGCGAATCACTAGACTTAGGTTTAATTACTAATAGAGTAATGATTAAAGAGTTTAAAATTTGTTCTGAAAAATTAGACTGTAATTTTCAAAATAAAGTTGATAGAATTCTTGATTTATATAATTTATATGAGTTCGAAAATATATTAGCATTTGGTGATAGTAGTGGTGATCTTGCTATGCTTGAGTTAGCAAATGAGAAATATTTTAATTATTTCAAGTAATTAAAAAACACATTTATGAAATTTATTAATAAGTATTTAAGAAATCTCAAACCATATAATGTTGCTTCGCACAAAATTTGGGATGAAGGTGGTGTTAATGCAATAAATATTTTAAAGCTGGATTGGAATGAATCTACTATACCTCCTAGTCCTTTAGTAAAAAAATCGCTATTGAAAATTGTTGAAAATGAAAATTTGTATCCTTTATATCCAAGCACGAATAATTTAATATTATTGGATAAAATTTCTTCATATGTTGGATTGCCAATCGGTAATGTTCAGTATTTTGCAAGTTCTGATTCTTTACATGAATATTTGGTTAAAATGTATATTGGTGTTGGTGATCCTATTTTAATTTTAGGGCCAACTTATGATAATTTTAGGTTAACAGCTGAGTCACAAGGTGGTATTGTTACATTTTTTAATTATGGTACTAATTTTGAACTTGACTTTGATTTATTTATAGAGAGAATAAAATCTTTGTCCCCCTCTCTTGTCTATATATGTAACCCAAATAATCCAACTGGGAACCTAATTGATATAAATTCAGTCAAATTATTGTTGAATTTGTTTCCCGACACTGTTTTTTTGATAGATGAAGCATATTATGAATTTTCAGGGGTAACTATGTCTAAATATGTTTTAGAGTTTGATAATTTATTTATATCAAGAACTTTTTCAAAGGCTTTTGGATTGGCCAATTTTAGGATTGGGTATTTAATTTCTTCCTTTGAAAATATTTTACAAATCTCTAAAATTCGTAATCCCAAAAATGTTACAACATTTGCTCAGGAGGCTGCAATTAGTGCACTTTCAGATGTTGAATATATGCATTCTTATGTTGAACAAGTAAATATTGCTAAATTATTTTTTAGTGTAGAATTGAAATCAAAGCATTTTATAAAAGAGGTACATTCCAGTGAGTCTAACTTTTTGTTAGTTGAGTTTTTTGATTTTGAAACTAAGAGTAAATTTTTTGAGTTTTTAAGTGAGAATAATATTTTCATAAGAAATTTATCTCATAGTTCAATACTTAATAACTGTTTGAGAATTACAATTGGGAATGTCGAGCAAATGAAAAATGTAGTGTCTGTTATTAATAATTTTATTGCATAAAACATGCATCAATTAATTCAAAATCTCCGTTCAGGAGAAACATTGCTTGAACAGATTCCAGTACCATTTGTTAAGCCAGGACATATATTAATTCATACAACTCGAAGCCTTGTTTCTTTAGGGACAGAACGCATGCTTGTTGAATTCGGGAAATCGAATTTATTTCAAAAAGCAATGCAGCAACCTGATAAAGTAAAAGAGGTTTTAAATAAAGTAAAAACTGACGGGTTAAAACCCACCATAAATGCTGTTTTTAACAAATTAGATCAGCCTCTTCCTTTAGGTTATTGTAACGTAGGTAAGGTAGTCGCTGTGGGGAAAGGAGTTGATGATATTTCCATTGGTGATAGAGTTGCTTCCAATGGGCCTCATGCTGAGTATGTTTGCGTAGCTAAAAATCTCGTAGTTAAGATCCCTGATAATGTTTCTGACGAAGCTGCATCATTTACTGTCATTGGGTCGATTGGTTTGCAAGGAATAAGATTAGCAAATCCAACCTTTGGAGAAACTTTTGTTGTTGTTGGTTTGGGTTTAATAGGTTTAATGACCGCTCAGCTTTTAAAAGCCAATGGGTGTAAAGTCATCGGCTTTGATTATGATGCTACAAAAGTAGGCTTAGCTAAAAAATTAGGAATTGATGCGGTAAATCCAGGTAATGGTGTAGATCAAGTGGCCTATGTAAATAATGCAACCTCCAGTATAGGTGCAGATGCTGTCATTATAACCGCCTCAAATAAAACGAATGAAATTATTTCTCAATCGGCTAAAATGTCCAGGAAAAGAGGCCGAATTGTATTGGTTGGAGTGGTAGGGCTAGATATTTCAAGAGCCGATTTTTATGAGAAGGAATTAACTTTTCAAGTCTCCTGCTCCTATGGTCCGGGTAGATACGACGATGATTATGAACAAAAGGGGATTGATTATCCACTTGCCTTTGTTCGTTGGACTGAAAAGAGAAATTTTGAAACTGTACTACAAGCAATTTCAACTAATTCAATTCAGGTTGAACCTCTTATTACGGAAAGAGTATTATTAGAAGATTACCAACAAATATATACTGAAATGAAAGGCAGTAAATCAATTGCCTCCATTTTAGTATATCCTGAGAAATCAACTACTCCAAGCCATTCCATTGAGATTAACACAAATAAATTTCAAAAAGGGGATGGTGTTGTTGGAATTATTGGTGCAGGAAATTTTACATCTGCAATGATTTTACCTTGTTTAAAAAGAAATTCAGCAAAACTAAAATATATTTCAAGCTCTACAGGTTTAACAGGGACTGTTTTGGCTAAGAAATATAATGTGTCACATTCGACTACTGAAAATGATATTATTTTTAAAGATGAAGAGGTAGATTTAGTTTTAATAACTACTAGACATAATTCACATGCTGCTCTTACAATTGAGGCATTAAGAAATGGTAAAAATGTATTTATTGAAAAACCTTTAGCTTTAAATAAGGAAGAATTAAATAAAGTAATAGAAGTATATAAGCAATCGGGTAAAACAATAACTGTTGGTTTTAATAGAAGATTTGCCCCTTTGGCTGCCGAAATGAAAAAGGCACTAGGATCGGTTTCTACCCCGATGAATATTGTGGCTACAATGAATGCAGGATTTGTTCCTTCGAAAGTATGGATTCACGATATGGAAGTAGGTGGTGGTAGAATTATAGGAGAAGCTTGTCATTTTATTGATTTGATTACTTATTTATCAGGGTCAAAGGTAAAGTCAGTTTGTATGAATTCATTAGGATCCCAGCCTGAAGAAAATACAGATAATGCTAGCATCCTTTTGAAATACGAAAATGGCACAAATGCTGTAATTAATTATTTTGCTAATGGTTCTAAGGCTTATTCTAAAGAGAGGATAGAGGTATATCATCAAGAGCGAACATTAGTATTAGATAATTGGCGAAAATTAAAGGGATATGGATTTAATAATTTTAATTCTGCTACATCTGGACAAGACAAAGGGCATCAAAATCAATTTAACCTTTTGATTGAATCTGTAAAGAATGGGGGGGAATCTATTATTCCTATAAGTGAATTAGTCAATACAACATTAGCTAGTTTTGCGGCAGTCGAAAGCCTAAAAACAGGTGCTTGGGTAAATCTTTAATTGTAAATTTTAAAATCAGTAAATTGAAAATAGATTTAATAGCGGGTGCTCGTCCCAATTTTATGAAAATTGCACCTATTATAGATGCAATCAGAAAAGCTCAAAAATATGGAGACGATATAAATTTTCGTCTTATTCATACTGGCCAACATTATGATAAAAATATGTCCGATAGCTTCTTCGAACAATTGGGGATACCAGAGCCAGATGTAAATCTAGGTGCTGGTGGAGGTAGCCAGTCAGAGCAAACTGCGGCAATTATGATTGGGTATGAGAAGTTATTATTTGAGTGTAAATCTGATTTGTGTCTCGTGGTGGGTGATGTGACCTCTACAATGGCTTGCTCGATTGTTGCACAAAAACTACATGTGCCTGTTGCACATGTAGAGGCAGGAATTAGATCAGGGGATTGGACTATGCCTGAAGAAATAAATCGACTCGTTACCGACTCAATTACTAATTATTTTTTCACTACTACACTTGAAGCAGGTGAGAATTTGAAAAGAAGTGGTATCCCGAATACCTCTATATTCTGGGTAGGGAACACAATGATTGATACACTTTTAAAACATCGTTCTAGATTTCAGAAGCCTAAAATTTGGGAGGAATTAAAACTTTCTAAAAAAGGCTACATAGTAATGACTTTACACAGACCAGGGAATGTGGATGAGGAAGCGAAATTAAAGTCACTAATGAATGAAATTGTATTAAACTCTAACAATCTTCCATTAATTTTTCCTGTACACCCTAGAACTGCTAAAATATTACATGGTTTAGGAATCCAGCATAGTCGCCTGCATACAGTTGATCCTTTAGGCTATTTGGAATTTAATTATTTAGTTGAAAATGCATTAGCTGTAATTACTGATTCAGGTGGTATAACAGAAGAAACAACGGTTATGGGAATCCCTTGCATGACTCTTCGTAATAACACCGAAAGACCTGAAACTGTTGAAATTGGTAGTAATGAATTGATTGGGACCGATCCTAGAGCAATTAAACCAGCAATGGAAAAACTGTTTTCCGGTAATTGGAAAAAAGGAAGTATCCCAGAATTATGGGATGGTAAAACCGCAGAAAGAATTGTTGAAATAATAACCAAGCTTAATCTTGTTCAATAAATTAGTAAGACTGTATAACACAGTAAAATATTTAAAATTTAAACAGATTTATTGGAGAATAATATATCTATTTCCTAGGCTAATTACTCAACAAAAAAAATGCCCCAATACGCAAATAAATAAAAGAAAAGTCCTTTTTATACCCCGAGATGGTATTACAGTTGATTATCAGTCATTTAGATTTCTAAGTGAAATAAATAATATTGTTGAAACCGGTTGGGATAATCCAAGTATTTCAAAACTTTGGAGGTACAACTTACACTATTTTGAATATTTACTTCAAGATAATTCAGATGAAAGGTACTTAGCCTCTCAAACCCAAATAATAGATAATTGGATAGACAATAATCACTTTGGAAAAGGAACTGGGTGGGAACTATATCCTACTTCATTGCGAATAATTAATTGGATAAAGTGGCATTGGAAAACAAATCTATTATCTGAATGCGCAAAGACTAGTCTATGGAATCAAATTAGATATCTTGAATCAAGACCGGAATATCATTTGCTTGGGAATCATTTATTTATAAATGCTAAAGCTTTATTGTATGCATGTGCATTTTTTGACTTACATGAAGAAACGCGTATATATAAAACGGCAATATCAATAATAAATGAAGAGATAAATGAACAATTTCTAGAAGACGGGGCCCATTTTGAATTAAGTCCAATGTACCATTCCTTAGCGATGGAGGACCTATTAGATTTAATAAACATTTCAGATCAATTACCAACTAATTTTCCCAAAGAAGTAATTATTGAAAAGTTTGAAAAAGGCATGCAATGGTTACAATCAATGATTTACGAAAATGAGGAATTAGCCCATTTCAATGATTGTGCCAATGGAATAGCGCCTAAATTTAGTAAGCTGGTTGATTATGCAACTGAATTAGGAATCGTAGTTCCAAACCTTGATGTGCCGAAATTCAGTAACCACATGTCAAGTGGATTTGTTGTCTATAAGGATAATGGGTATCATTTAATTGCTGACATTGGAAAAGTTGGTCCCGATTATTTACCTGGCCATGCTCATGCGGACACTTTATCATTTGAACTGGCAATTAAAGGCCATAGAGTTATCGTTAATTCAGGGACAAGCGTTTATGGTATTACGAAAGAAAGACTACGTCAACGGGGAACATCTGTTCATTCAACAGTTCAGATTGATAATCAAAATTCATCGGAGGTTTGGTCAGGTTTTAGGGTAGCCGATAGAGCAGTCCCTTTTGATATAAACGTGAATTATTCTAATGATGGTTTAATGAGCATTAGTGCAAGTCACGATGGATATAAGAGAATGCCGACTTCCCCAATTCACAAAAGAGAATTTTTATATTCAAATAATTCGTTGGAAATTAACGATCAGATCAGTGGATTTGGGAATAAAGTTGTTTCAAGATATTTTATTCATCCAGATATTGAAATCTCAAAAGCAGAGAATGAGTTTTTGTTTTGTAAGAATGGAGAGGTTATAGCAAAATTAGATGTGGAATCAACTCATGATGCATTAATTTATGACTCCAACTATCATGATAAATTTGGATCAAGCATTGTGAATAAATGTATTCAAATTATAGGTAAAAGCCCCCAAAATATCAAAGTTAAATTTCATATTATTTGATGAAGAGAATTGTATATTTATCTTTCTATTTTAAGCCAGACTTATGTGCTGGATCATTCCGCAATTCTCCTCTAGCAATTGAATTGGCAAAGCAAACAATTGACAAAAATGTAGTTTTGGATGTCTATACCACGCTACCTAATCGATATAGCACGTTTGATGTAGGTGCACAAGAATATGAGGAAGCTGATAATTTAAGGATTCATCGAATTGCACTTCCTGCTCATAAAAGTGGGATGATAGATCAAGTATTTGCATTTTGGCATTTTTACAGCGCTGTTTTGAAATTAAATCATTCAAAGAATGCAGATTTAGTTTTTGCGTCATCTAGTCGATTATTTACGGCATATTTAGGATTTAAACTTGCTAAAAAATGTAAGGCTCCATTGTATTTAGACATAAGAGATATATTTGTCGATACAATGAATGATGTTATTAAATCAAAATTGGTAAAGATTTTAATCTTACCACTTTTGAAAACTATAGAAGCTAGAACCTTTAATTATGCAAAACATATAAATCTTATTTCCGGTGGGTTCAAAGAATATTTTCTTCGATTTAAATCACCCAAGTATTCATATTTCTCAAATGGAATTGATGAGGAATTTATTTCTAGGAATAGGTCTATTGAATTAGGAGAAGTCTCAAATGCTTATAAATTAATTATTTATGCTGGTAATATTGGTGAGGGCCAGGGTTTGCATAGGATAATTCCTCAAACAGCACAATTACTTGGTAATGAGTTTAAGTTTTTAATTATTGGTGACGGAGGAGCGAAAAAACAGCTGCAAGCAGAGATAAAAAACCTTGGCTTAACAAATGTAATATTGAATAATCCGGTAAGTAGAGATGAACTTCAATCTTTTTATAGTAAATCAGATTTTCTTTTTCTTCATTTAAATGATTATCCTGCATTTAGAAAAGTTTTGCCGTCAAAGATTTTTGAATTAGCTACATTTAACAAGCCTATTATTGCTGGTGTTTCGGGTTTTTCGGCAGAGTTTATTCAAAAAGAAGTTTCAAATTCTTTTGTTTTTGATCCATGTGATTCAATTCAATTAGCAGAGTACCTAAAAAGTACTAAATCTAATTCAATTATTGATCGTCATGAATTTTTAGATAAATTTAGACGCAGTAAAATCAATAATGAAATGGCTGAATCAATAGTATCCTATTTATGAGTATTTATTTAACAGGTGCTTCAGGCTTTGTTGGCAGAAATATATCTGAGTTTTTTAGGGATACAAAGTCAGTTGTTATAGCTCCAAGAAAAATTTTAAATGAAATTGAGGAGGAAGTTGTTATTCATCTTGCCGGCAAAGCCCACGATCTAAAAAATGTATCATCTTCTGACGAGTACTACAAAGTCAATATGGATTTAACTAAAGAAGTATTTGATGCTTTCTTATCTTCAAAAGCAAAAGTATTTATTACTCTAAGTTCTGTTAAAGCGGTCGCTGATGAAGTTGATGGGGAATTGACGGAAGAAATTATACCTAATCCGATTACCCACTATGGGAAAAGTAAATTATTAGCAGAGCAATACATACTTTCAAGTCCAATACCAATTGGGAAAAGAGTTTATATATTACGCCCTTGTATGATTCATGGCCCAGGGAATAAGGGAAATCTTAATTTGCTTTACAATTTCGTGTCTAAAGGTTTTCCTTGGCCGTTAGGGCAGTTTGAAAACTCTAGATCTTACTTATCAATTGAGAACCTTTGCTTTATAATAAATGAACTAATAGATAGAGAAGATGTCCCATCTGGAGTTTATAATGTAGCAGATGATGTTCCATTATCTACGAATGAAGTTATTAAGATGATTGCCGATTCAATGGGAAAGAAAGCTAAGATTCTTAATCTCAATAAAAATCTAATTAGGCTTCTAGCAAGTATTGGCGATATATTAAAATTACCGATTAATACTGAACGTTTACATAAACTCACAGAGACCTACATAGTGAGTAATGATAAGATTATAGAAGCTTTAGGTAAGCAATTGCCTGTTACGTCTAAAAAAGGTTTAATTAGTACATTTCAATTTTTTAATAATTAAATATATATTTTATGGCATATCTATTCACCTCTGAGTCGGTTTCTGAAGGACACCCAGATAAAGTAGCTGATCAAATTTCTGATGCGTTAATTGACCATTTTATGGCTTTTGACCCCACTTCTAAAGTGGCTTGCGAAA
>JACCDH010519089.1_pt1 | contig 16062 bp, 15 predicted proteins | sample 7442481 | NCBI WGS metagenome assembly JACCDH01 (sample SAMN15323433, study PRJNA562643) | freshwater metagenome | isolation source: river surface water | place: USA:Blue River Watershed | collected 2017-08-15
CGGCATATCGCATAGGTAAGCCAATCATGCATGACAACATCTGTAGCTGGGCTAATAGGTGATTGAATCTCTTCACGAAGCTTAGCGACAAGCCAAGGTGTAATTAAAAATGAACATCCAGGCCCTGCCGCTTCAAAAACAAAATCAAAGGTTTTTTGAGGCTGAGATTTGCGAATTAATTTCTGTGATCCATCAAGCCAAAATGCCATTACATTAGATGAAACACATTCTGCATTCTCAGCTTTAATTAATTCCACATGACGAGATAATTTATCGAGACTCCAAATATCATCCTGATCAGCAAACGCCACATAATCAAAACCGCTAGTATCGACATCAGAAACAAGTCGGTAAAAGTTTTTGCCTGCAGAGCCCATTCTTTTTACTTCTGGCAAAAAAACTACTCGGCTATCTGATTCTGCTATCTGGTTAAGATATTCAAGCGTACCATCAGTTGAACCATCATCAGAAACGAATAAGGTTAAATCAACGTTAACTTGCTGAAGAATTGATTCAACTTGCTCAGAAAGCCACTGATTACCGTTATAGGTGGCCATCAGCACAGCAATGCTAGGATTTTTTTTAGCCATCATTAAGCCTCGTACTTAGCAACATAATGAGAGCTCTTTCTTAAAAACGGCTTTTCAATAAAATGCCACAATAAAATCGAGAAAAGTAATACCAAAATAGCGGCAACTGTAATAAATAGAACCGGCGAATCAACGAATAAATGACGGGCAATCAATAGCTGCAATATTGGGAAATGCAGAATATAAATTCCGTATGAAAAATCACCATACTTACCAAAATTACCTAGATAAGGAAAAACCGTCGCGAAATAAATGACCAAAATGCCAAGGGCAATAGGCTCTAAAATAATCCAAGGCAGATGTGCTTTTAACAAAAAAGCCAAAACTGAAATTGGCACCAAATAAAGTGCATATTTTTTAAATATCTCGAAATAATAATAGCCGGCAGCGCCAACAATAAAAAATGTTAACTGGCCAGGCAACTGTCTTTGTAATTCATTAAAAGTCCCACCACCATTTGATTGTGCCAAAGCAAATAAGACATAGCTATAAATTACCGAACTGATAAACAGTAACGCCATGACAGATAAACGACCGAAGCGATTAAAACAAGCAACCATTAAAGGAACCGAGATGTAGAACATCACTTCAATCTTAAGCGTCCAAAGTGCCCCATTCACTGCATGATTAAGGTTATTAGTAAACAACCCAGGCAATTCTGGTTGCAAAAAATTTAGGAATGTTAAGTTAACAAAAAAGTACTTGAGCGTACTAACAGACCAATACTCATTTGAAGTAAGTATAGTAAAAATCGAACCAAGCATAACTGAAGCGAAAATTACAAATAAGTATGCTGGGTAAATACGTCGGATTCTTTTTAAAAAATAAGATGAGATACTTTGAGATTTTTCATTGCTCATAAAAATCAAAAAGCCACTCACCACAAAAAAAGATTTAACAGCAACCTCTGAAGATAAGATGCCAGTAAAAGAGAGTAAAAAATCATTTGCTGACAGAACAGCCGCATGAACACAAAAAACCGTTGAGGCAAAAGCGAATCTTAATAAATCAAAGTTATTAATGTTTGTAGCAAATTTATCCGTATTCAAACTTCTAGCCACTTTATTGTTTACCGATAATCTTGAGCTTATTTACAGCAAAAGAAATACCTCTTATTAAATCTCCATTAAGCACACGACCTAAAAATGTTGTGATTACACCCCACGAAATGGCAATCCATCGAGGCGCCTTCAAAATTGGATAAAGCCAAAAATAAAAAGCTAATCGATTGCCATAGCGTTTATAAAATCGGGCAAAGGCTTCATCAAGATTACCTAGCTTATAAAAACGTTGCTTCATTAAATAAAATGGGAAATAAGAAATGATAAATTTTAATTCAATTTTTCGAACATCTTTTTTGGTCAACCCGTGCCCTACATAAAAATCTAAAATATTTCCAATATTTTCTACAAAAACCTTTGCAAAATCATACCCACCAGAATTATTACGCTTACATCCGACCATGTAATGATTCATGAATAAATTTTGCTTCGCCTTCACTGCTGCCTGAATAATCAGGTGCACTTGGACCAAATTTTCACCGCAATAGTTATTTGCATCAACGCCACTCAAAATACTTTTATTGATAACACACCCTGAAATAAGTGTCATCAAAGGGCCAATACCAGCTAAAAAATTGCCGGGATTGTCATAGAACTTATTATTTCCGATGCCACCTGGATATTCGCTACGAAAATCTCGATCAAAACCGTATGGCTTAATGCATACAACACCAAACTTACTCAGTCTTAATTGCTCAAGCAGTTGAGCGATAGCGCCATCAATAAATAAATCATCATCCCCAAGGATTAAAACAAACTGTCCTTGGGCAAGATTAAAACATTGAGCAATATTCGCATCAGAACCAATGTTTTCATGATTCTTAATGTAGTTGACAGCCAACCCTCTAGCAATTGCATTGGTAACTACATCTTGAGTTTGGTCAGGACTGGCATTATCTGAAACAATAACCTCTAAATCACTAATCGAAAACTTTAGAATCTCTTCTCGTAATTGTCGTAATGTATGTTCAAGAAAACTGGCGCGATTAAAAGTTGGAATAGCGATAGACAAAAGAAGCTTTGCATTCATTGATCCAGTCTCCATTCACGATTAAATTTGGACCAGTAAAAAATAGTAACAGGTAAAGCAAATATAAGCTGAACTAACAATATGGCAGCAACTACACCATTAACAGAAAATTTAGATGCACCATAAAGCGCGATAGGGATAGTCACGATAGTAGATATGAGCGTAACAAAAACTAATGGCTCTTTTTTATATGATCGCAGGTGAGATGCAAAGGCACCATTAATATGGTTGATTAACACAACGGCTAATAACCCCAAAAAGGGCAAAACAGGCAAAATTCTATCACCATGGCTACTAAACTCATTAATTAAAATGACAAGAACAAATAACAATAAAGAACCTAATAGATACATTAACAAAGACAATTTAAAATTGTACTTAAAAATTTGGTCTAATTTATCCCAATCTTTATTAGCAACAGATTTGCCCATATCAGGCACCCTCAGTGCAATCCAAGATTGAGCAAGCAGTCCAAGCATATTAGCAATTGTCAAACTCAACCCCATCTGACCCGCTATCTTTGGGCTATCATAATAAAATAATATCGGGGTATAAATTTGCGTTAAGAGATATCCAGCAAGCCAACTCAATCCAACTCGCCACTGTAAAGGCCAAACCTCTTCTTTCCAATGAAAATCTTGCCCACTTTTAGAGATGGCTGTTTTCAAAAATACTGGTTTTGAATAAAGCAACCACACCAACACAACTAAAAAACTCATAAGAGGCAACATAGAAAGTGCCCAAAGTTGATATCCCAAAATCAAAGCAATCCATAAACAGACAGAACCTGCAAGAATCTGGATAATCCTTACGAAATAAACTTCGTTGATCTTCCCACTACCCTCAACCAGAGCAGTAAAGGGTAGCGTTAAAGCATTAAGTCCAGTTAAACAAACAAGTAAGAGCCATGGTAAAGTCCATTCAAGTTCTAAATTTAAATGGCCTTCTTTATTCAAAAAGAACGCAAGTCCGAACGAACCAACAATAAGGATGTAAGCAAAAGCTAACTTTTGATAGAATCTTGTGGAATGACGTATTAATCTAGCAAATTCTTTTGCTAGCCCCCCCTCAAAACCACCTCTTTCAATCCATTTTAAACGACTAAAAAAATGCGCTGACAATTGAACCAAAACAACGGATAGGCCCAAATCGAATAGCGTATAAATCGAGGCAATTGATGAAAAAGTAAAATACCATCCTTGTTGATCTTGAGATAATTTATGAACAACAAGGAAAATTGTAACAATTCCTAACAACCCCTGAGTAAGCCTTTGCACAAGAATTGAGTTCTTAAAAATTTTGACCATAAATTATTTTCTGTTGCAACAAAAATTCAGAATTTTCTCAATTAATTTTATCTGGAAGAGCCGATATCTTAAGTATAGATGCTTGATCGGTTAAAGCAAAAATCTTACCCCTATGCTCTTTAATATCTCTGATTCTATATCCAATTTTTATGGGTTCGACATATATAACATGCCCTCTATCATATTTTATGCGAAATAAGCTTTGAGCCTTTAAAGAACCCATTAAAAGATTTCCATGCCATCGAGTATTAAAATTTTCAATTTCGATGATCGATGTTGGTGCTACCGAAGGAACAAACGAGAAAATCGGCTCAATATATTTCATCTCTGCCGAAGGTCGCGGTAAAGAATCTCTATATTTGTTAAATGAACCATAAACGGTTCCATAACTTTCAAGGGGCCATCCATAATTTGCACCTTCACTGAGAAGATTAATCTCATCACCACCCTGGGGGCCATTTTCTGTTTGTAAAATTTCGCCTGATTTTTTTAGAACGATAAGCCCCAAAGAATTCCTATGACCTAATGTATAAGAGTGAAATCTTCCATTTAGTAAATCTATATAATTTACTTTACCCCAAGGAAGCGTTGGAACTTGCGGCGCAACATCACTTGGCAACTTATTTATTCTGTCCAAACTATAATCGCCAACAGTAAAAAACAATTTATTTTCTTTAATGGCTAATTTACCACCACACCCAAGAGCGTAATAAGGAACGTCCAAAGCGGTAGACTTGTAAAATATTTTCCATTTTTTATCTAGTTCAGATTTTCTAGATATTACGAAATAAATTCTGTCGTCTAGGAAGTTATAAAAGTCATAGGACACATAATACATATCATTAAAAAAAATGATATCGTGAACTCTTGGTAACGTTTCTTGATAGGTAATATTTTTTGAGGAAGTGATCTTATCATCACCCAGGTAAAGCGGAGGCAGAAAGTCTTTTTTGTAGCGCATATTTCTGGTATCAAGACGATGAAATCTGCCTTCAGCAGTAGCAATAATAAGATCCCCATCTCGCTCTGCAATAGCTCCTCCACCTCCTCTAGGCGATTGCGGCATTTTCAACTCACTAATCTGTAAGTTAATGTGCGCAGTTTTTATAGAAGTTTCATATACTGTTTCTAATTTTTCACCGAAGCTATCTGCACAAAAAATTAAACATAAAAATGTGAGGGAAATTTTAGTTTTTTTATGCATAAACAATCGCAATCATATTTAGTGTAAATTTCTTTTCGTTATTTCAAATAGATACTCAAATATCAAACCGAGTAAAATACCCAGAAAGAGGAGTTTTGTTATAGCTAGCAAATCAGATCTTTCTATAATTTTAATGTCACCAATCTGTTCAGCTTTATTTTGATTAAAAATGGCAACAGTACTTTGTAGATCTTTTGTATTATTTTCAATCATACTCAATTGATTAAAAACTACGAGGCTATTGTAATTGTTCTCAAGGTCACTCGAATTAATGTTATTTTTTTGAATCCAAGATAAGATTTTTTTATAAGCTTCTTTAGATTCTTCCAATCTCTCTTTTATCGATAACATTTCACTTTCAACAAACTTATTTTCATAATCAACTATATAATCCTTAGAAATCATTCCCAGCGCTTTTGTTAAATAATCTTTATTCCTTGTTGGCAAAGTTAAATGCACTTCAATTAGCCTTAACGAACGAGCATTATCAAAAACGTTAAGTCCACCATATCTTCCAAACTCTCGATCCCCAAGAATTTTGGTAATATCCGAAATACCTAAGTTCATTTCCAGCTCTTTTAATACCTTGTTAGTAAGTAACCTTTCTTGAATTGTTGCAGAATCTTCTATTAATGATGAATCTTTATTAATCGCTAATTTAATATAAACATAAGCCTCTGTAGTATTGGTTTTAAGTATAAAAAAACTTAACAAAATACCCACGAATACAAATGCAACTCTTTTCATTTTATAAACAACATTTAGTTTCATTTTATTTCGATTCAATAACAGATAGGTTAAATTGCTTTTTTCTTAAGTAAATAATTTCCCGTATTACTATTATAAGTAGCAAAAAATTCACAAAAGGCTTCAGAAAAGACCCTAACCCTAACTCCCAAAAAACATCAACTTTCATACCAGACAAAAACACATCCTGAGCTCCAATCCAGCTACTTGTAAGTTTAATAAAATCAAAAGGCAAGAACAGAAGAAAAATACTTGCAATAAATAAATTTTTAAATCTCATTTCCAGCATAATTGGTATGGTTGCAAGATAATATACTAATGAGTAGCCGCCCAAGGATACTCCCAAATTTACAATACATACCAATATAAAAGTATAAATCTTATCTTCAGTAAGGATTGAACGATTAAAGTAAATTAAACTTAAAACTAATCCAAGAATTAATAATTTAAATAAATCTATCAAATGGGATAGAAGTATGAAATCCAATCCCAGTTTCCAGTAATGTCTAATAAAAGCATCTGATTGAAATAAATATGAGAATACTGAAATGCTAGAGGGCATTGAGAAAACCTCTCTGAGACTAAATAGAGTTGAGGATTTCGAAAAATTTAGTAAATTATCAAAAAACTTTAAGTAATTATCATTTATCAACAATCCAGAAGCGTTAAAAAAAAATACAGAATATAAAATAGTGCGTCCAGCACTAGTCCATTTATCTTTAACAAAAGGGCAAATTAATAACAGCAAAAAATATGGCTTAATGTTAATTAAGATAGCTGTGGCAATATCTTTCTGGTTAGCATTAGATCCGAATAACAATGGGATAAAAAATAAACAAGCTAAAACTAAATTACCTCGTTCCAGTAAAAAAAGCATCGGAGTTGAAAGAGCAATGGTGAAGTAAATTAATATTTTTTGTGAGGAATTAAAGATGTTTCGCCATTTATCACTTAAAAGCAAAATTATCGGGGCTACCAAGTATGCAAAAAAATAAGCATAAATTAAGTTGCCTGCGTGTTCCCTAAATTCAAATGGATTAGAAAATGTCGTTTTTGTTAAAAATAAAAAGTTTGCAAGTTTCAAAAAAATAAAATTTATAGGGGGATATACAGTATGCCAAAATGTAAACATCCCACCTCGTTCAGCCCAATAGGCAGTATTTATTAAGTCCATAAATGTATTATTCTTATCGTTAATAAATGGACTTGGCAGATACTTGTAAACAAGAAAATAATTTGTGTAGTATAAGAGACCTATAATCTGCGCTAGTAAAAGACTTACTAACACTCTATCAATCATGACCTTCAAATCAGATCTATGAATATCATTTGGTTCAAATTTCATCATTCTTCGAAATTTAATCTCTCTTTCTCTATAACGATAGGCCTATTCTGTACATAAGTATGTATCGATCCTATATACTCACCCAAAATACCAATAAAGATTAATTGGATTCCTAATAGAAAAAACACTCCAATCACAACTGGTGCAATTCCGATTGGGAAAGAGTCCCAATAAATAAGTTTGAGAATGGTAAAAATAATACCGACCAAACTGCTTACAAAACCTAAAATTACCCCAATTATTGCGGCCATTCGAATAGGAATCTTAGAATGACTAACTATTCCAAGCATTGCAATATCATAAAGTGTATAAATGTTATTCTTGGTAATGCCTCTATGCCGTTTTGGTTGTACAAATGGAATAGTTTTAATTTCATAACCAAGTTCGCAGATCAAACCTCTAAGAAAAGGATAAGGTTCATTTAGTGCTCGCAAGTGATTGAGCACAACCTCATCATACAATCCGAAACCAGTAGAGTCTTTTACAACATTAATATCAGAGATACCATCGAGAATACGATAGTATGACTTACGCAGATAGTGAACAAATGCTGAGCACTCACTATGTGGTTTAGTTGCCATCACCAATTTATAGCCAGACTCCCAATATGCAATAAATTCAGGAATCATTTCTGGGGGATCTTGTAAATCTGAGGCAAGATAAATCGTTGCGGCTCCCCGTGACTGGAGAAGCCCATAATAAGGGGATCTAATGTGACCAAAATTTCGAGTGTTTACGATAATCTTAACTGCTTTATCTTTACTAGCTAGCACTTTGAGTTTGCTTACTGTACTGTCCTGTGAGTGATTATCTATAAAAATAAATTCAAAGCTATATTTAGTTACTTTAGATATTGCAGCTTTGACTCTTGTATAAAGCTCATCGACATTCTCTTCCTCATTATAACAAGGGGTAACAATACTAATTAAAGGCTTCTTATCATTCATTTCTATCCTTACTTGGCGTCGCTATGGTTAGAATATTTCCCAACTTTAATCCAACTGTTATTCCAAAAAAGCTAGGCACCCACTTAACATTCAAACCAATTGCCCAAAGCGCGTGTTTTAAAAGAAAACTAATTTTGAAGTAATTAACCGTTTTATTCTGAGCAACAACATCATATCCAGCTAACGTTAAAAGTTCTTTTGTTGTATTAGTATTATAAATTTGAGGATGTTGCAAACAGAAAGCCGGCCAGCGCCATCCAAAAATCTTTCTAAGTATTGAAGATTCATCATGTGTCACAATCAAAAAATGTGCATCTTTTTTAAGTTTTTTTCTTAGATTTTTAAGAGTCGATAAAGGATCCAGTAAATGATCCATTACATGAATCATAACAGCAGCACTAATAGATTGATTTGGTATAGAGTCAAATTTAGTCATCTCATGAACAACATGAGATATTTTATTACTAACAACAGATTCCAGATTGGCCCTTACATCTCGATTAGGTTCAAATAACCAGTACTCCGAGAATAAACCTTCTCTCACACAATTTTCAGTAAATAAACCGATATCTGGTCCTATCTCAAGATATGCACCTTCAAGGGAAGAAATCTGTTTTAAATGTTTGAAATATCCATACTGGGTATTTATTAAAGCTTCTTTAGGCACCTCATCCATATTGGGAGGCATTTGACTGTACAACATCTCCAATTGTGCTTGAGTAAAAAACTCAGGGCAGTAAAGAAGCCCGCAGCGATTGCACCGAGCGTAAGAGAAGATTAGCTTCTCTTTAAAAAATCCGTTCCAAGAGTTTATCAAATCCTCAAAAATCTGATTCTCAGCTTGCTTAGGTGTTTTAATCAAGTTGCCAACCGGCCTCTTCTGATCGCAGATTGGACAATTTCTATTCAAAAATATATTTTTATTCATAAAGGATAATAATCTAGTCGGCCGAAAAAGTAATTCGGCTATGCCAAAAATAACTGCTCGCTATAACCGCAGCAGCAAAAATACTTTGAGCCATAACCGGGTTGACGTCAAAGCTAGCAACCATAAGTGGCAGTGCAAGTAAATTAGCAACAAAATAGGATAGATGAAAAGTTACAAACTTTGAGAATTCCACTAAATAGTTTCCTTTTGTTCGGAACACCAAAAGCTTGTTGGTAAGATAGGCAAAACTAATACATATCACTTGGCTAATACATAGTATTACCATGTAATGCAAATGGTTGTCTGCCAGCGTTAAATAAAGGAAAGGGAAGACACCCAATCCAACTAACGTATTGAGCCCTCCAGCTAAAAAAAATCTTACTTTCACATGATGCTTATCCAAAAGGGTTCGCAAGTACATTTTATTTTGGGAGCTTAATCTTCATCAAGGAGCTCAATAATCATATTCTCCTTAAGCTCTTCCCTTGACAGAAATGGCGACAAGTCCTCCAAAGCTGGGGATGTTATACGTCCATCAGGATGCTGTTTTGCACCAAGTTTTGGCTCAAAAGATTGATTTTCATCAATCATCAACTCACAGATTATTGGCCCATCGGTATTTAAAGTTTGGGATATTGCATCAGCCATGCTTTCATGATTAATAGATTTAAAGTATGGAATCCCGAAACCAGCACTTAGTTTTTCAAAATTTGGGAAAGTTACCCCGCTTTTAGGACCTCCACCTACTTCAACACCATTAAAGAAATTCCTGTGTGTCTGAAAAATAGAAACATACCCACTGTTATTTAAAATAAAAATTTTGATTGGAAGATTATCTCCAGCTATTGTTTGCAGTTCCTGAAGATTCATCATGATGCTACCATCACCAGCCAAGCATACAATTGACTCACCACCCGATGCTTTGCATGCCCCTATTGATGCTGGCAAGTCATAACCCATGGTGGCACATCCTGAGTTTGTCCATAATCTTTGCTCTGGCTTCAAGTTCGCAGCCTGAAAACCAATCACACATGCACTTCCATTAGCAGCAACAACTTTTTGCCCATCTTTAAGCTGATCAAAAAGAGTACTTATAAAGCAATATGGATTAATTCGCTCATTTTTCCAATATCTGGGAACTACTATTGGAAATCTTTGCTGCCTTTCTTTGCACCAAGCAAGCCATGTTTTTTGTTGTTCAGTAGCGCCTGAATAAGGGGAAGAAAGAAGTGCTGGTATCATATCCGTTAAACTAGCCAAAATGGGCATATCAGCTTTAACAGTAGGTTTTTTTAATTCATTCTCATCAATATCAATCCAAATTTTATATGCTTCCCGAGCAAATGAGCTCCAGTTATAGCTTACTTGACGAATATTTAGACGACTCCCTAAAATCAACAACAAATCGGCATTTTGTACACAGAAATTGCCCGGTCGATCACCAACTGTTCCAGGTCTTCCTGCATATAACGGGTGTTCATTCCAAATAACATCATGCGCGTTCCAACCTGTAACAACAGGGATCCCCAACTTGTCTACCAACTTGATAAACTCTTTATGTTTACCACTTAGTCTAACTCCACCCCCAGCAAAAACAACAGGCCTCTTTGCAGAAGAAATTTTCTCTAAGATGATCTTGCTTGACTCAACAAGATCAGTTTTTCTCCAGGACTCATCCAACTCCGAGGGTTCAAAACCTTTTAAATCTGCAGGGTCAATTTGAGCTGCTTGAACATTGAGTGGTATATCTAACCACACGGGCCCTGGCCGACCAGAAGTAGCAATATAAAAAGCTTTTTCTAAGTGATACCTAATTGATTCTGGATCCGTCACCATGGCACAGTACTTTGTAATAGGACGAACCAACTCCTCAATATCTAGCTCCTGGTCACCATATTGCCTTAAAGGCAAACCAGTACTTCTCACCGTGGTTTCATATTTTACTTGCCCTGAAATCACAAACATAGCGATAGAGTCTACAAACGCTCCATAAACACCAGTAATCGCATTGGTACCACCGGGACCTGAAGTAACATTAACAAGTGCTAATCTATTAGATAACCGGTAATAAGACTCAGCGCCAATCGCACAGGCTTGCTCATGGTGATTAAACACACATTCCAAATCTTTATTCGTTCCTAACGAATGGTTAAGGTGCATAGCGCCACCACCAGTCACCATAAAGACATGCTTAACACCATGCTCAACTACCTTTTGCGCAACGTAATCTGAAAGCTTCATTTTAATTACTCTCTTTCCAACCATTCCAAATAGCAGTTCTTCGAATTGATTCATCTAAAGATACCGTTCTATGAAGTCCAAGCTCTCTATGTGCCAGATTTGTATCAGGAACGTACCTACCTAAGTTCCAACCCAAGTCATTCTTATCCATAATTTTAAATCCAGGCCCACCTAACAATTTAGATGTTTTTTCAGCCAATTCCTTAATCGAAACAGACTCATCAGAGCCTACATTGTAGGCCTTATTGGGTTGCCCACGTAAAAGCAAGTGCAACAACCAAACTGTTAAATCTGATGCATATAAGTATGACCTACATGGTAATCCGTTGCCGTTTACAACAATTTCCTTCCCGCTCATTGAGTCCCTGATGAAATTACCAGCAGCAAAGTGAATATCCAATGATAGATAAGGTCCGAGAAGAGCGAATATACGTGCTATCGATACATCTAACCCATGTTGTTTCCAATATAATGCACATAGCATCTCCGCCGCTCTCTTTCCTTCAGCGTAGGCTGATCTTGGATCAAGACAATTAGGCGCCCCAAACCAACCTTCTGCAACCCGTTCCATTTCCCAGGGTTGCTGGCCATAAATCGCACCAGAACTTAAATATAATACTTTTCTTGTTTTTTTCTTTAATGCGAAATCAAGCACTCGCCTTGTGCCTTCAACCACTGTATCGAACATTGCTATCGGGTTTTTCTCATTTAATTCAGCACTTGCATCAGTTGCAGCATGAATTAAACATGTAAATTCCCCACTAGGCTCTCTAAAATTAGTAACATCACCCTCAATAAATTTAAATGCTTTGTAAGTTGCAAGATGGGGCGCTTTTTTTAAAAAAGACTCGTAACTCCTTGTAAGAACTGTAACTTCAATGTTCAAATTCAATCTTAAATCTGCGTATTTTATACTCTCAAGTAACCAGCATCCTATAAACCCAGTCCCCCCGGTCATGAAAATCTTTGAATTCCTTAGAGCCGAAAAAACCTCTCCAGATAACCCAAATACACTGCTTAAATCATTTTCCAAGGACCAGCTAGATGATTTAGATGTCATATATATTTTTATAAATTAAATAAATTTTAAAAGTTCAGAGTGATTATGAATAACTGCTTTTGCAGATTTAATATCTACTCCGTCATCATATCCGGAGGCATAAAAAAAGAATTCAACGCCTGAATTATTTGCTAGATTTTGATCTACTGTACTGTCTCCGACCAAATAAATTTGATCAAATTGAACACCGAAAAAATCAATACAAGCCTTTAAGTTTTCGCTGCTAGGTTTTTTTGTCATCAAGTCACCACCGGCGTTTACAAAACTAAAATAATCACCTAACCCAGTCTCATTCAAAACTTTATTAGCTAAATTGCGAGGCTTGTTGGTACATATTGCGAGTTTCACATCCCTAAAAAATAGCTCACCCAGTGTTTCAGTCACGCCCTCGTATACAGAATTTTGAGGTGTAGGAATCTCAAGGTATAAATTCCTAAACTTCTGCAAATAATGATGTACATTTTTCCCAGTCACGCGTAGGGCATGGCGAATTAAATCTTCTCCACCGAGACTGATAGATGAAAGAACCATTTCAGTAGATAATGCACCCAAACCGAGCTCAGCTCTTAAAGAGTTTAAAACTGTTACGACAGTTTTAGCACTATCAACCAGAGTCCCATCTAAATCATAAACAATAAGAGTTTTATTTTTTTTCAATTAATGATTAAGGGTCAGATTTGGTTAGATTAAGGGTGAGATTTGGTTAGATTAACCGCGAATCTCATTCCATCTTTTTTCTAACATTTCAATTCGTTTATTATCCTCATGTTTAATAGCATGATAGTAATCACGCTTATTTTGCAACCATAATAATTCAAAATAAACGGTATGCTCTAGAGCCTTATCCAATGTTGGAATATTTAATGCGGCTGCGTTAAAAATAATCTTTCTAGTTTCAAACCTTGTTAAATGTACCGATTTAACTTCCTTCAATGGCTCAATAGATGTCAAACCAACAGCACCTCCAATAACCAGGTCTAGGTTATTCTGTTTACATACATTTGCTGTTTTTAGCATGTAATCAGTTATCTCTTCCGAGTCAATTTTATCTCTTGTGAGATTCATCGATCCTGTAAAATCTACGCGTCCAAAAACGATTCCCTCGACACCATCATCGGCCATAGCAATCTTAACCATATCATCCAGGTGATTAAATGTCGTAATTGTCTCTAAGTTGAATAGGAAGTCGGTGTGCTCCTGCTGGTCTTTTGAGTAGACCTTGTTCTTTGCCTCAATAAACTTCTTTAGTGCGTAGGGCGTTTCAACCATTGGCGCGATGATGTACTCGACACCGAACTGCTGGCTCTCCAGCAAGTCACGTACCGCCTCGCAGCCGCCGATCTTAAGACCAACCTCCAGATCAGCACGCCTTGCTAGGTCAATCAGGCGAAGCAGCTCGTCCGTTCTTGTACCCTCCGCCTCAAACTCAGCTTTCACAGATACCGCGCCGCACTCCTGACGTAACCGCTTCAGGATATCGAGCATCTCATATTCACGTCTATTCATTTTCTGCCTCTCAACTTAACACTGAGTACTGTTTAATTTGGTCAAGCGTCACCTGCCTCATTTCCTGCCCCTCATTATAGCAATGGACCCAGCTCACGATCATGCCTAGCGCTGCCACAAGGTCAAGCCTTGGCGACCAATCTAGCCGCGCCTTTGCCTTTGATATGTCAAGCTTTAGGTATGTCGCCTCGTGCGGATGCTCCCCCTGGTCCACTGACCAGGTCGCCCCGCTACCCCACTGCCCAGCTAATTCTTTCACGATCCAGCCAACGGACTTTGCGTCAGCATCGTTTGGGCCGAAGTTCCAGCCCTCTGCAAAGTCTACGCCGCCCTCATAGAGCCGTTCGGCGAGGGTAAGATAACCCCTTAATGGCTCCAATACATGCTGCCATGGGCGTACAGCGTTAGGGTTCCTTATCGAGGCGGTTCGACACTCAGAGAATGCCGCCATGACATCAGGAATCAATCGATCTTGGGCCCAGTCGCCACCACCGATCACGTTGCCGGCCCTTACCGACGCCAGTGCTACCCCGTGCTTTGCATAGTCCGCAGGATTAAAGAACGAGGAACGGTAGGCAAACGTGACGAGCTCGGCACAGCCCTTGCTGTTGCTGTAGGGATCAAAGCCCCCCATGGGCTCGTTCTCGCGGTAGCCCCACTCCCACTCTCGGTTTTCGTAGCACTTGTCGGTGGTGATATTAACCACGGCCTTCACGGTCTTTGTCTTCCTAACCGCCTCGAACAAGTGGACGGTCCCCATCACGTTGGTTGCATAGGTTTCAACCGGGTTTGCGTAGGAGTAACGCACCAGCGGCTGTGCCGCCATGTGGATTACGATCTCGGGGCTGGCTTCCATCATCGCTCGCTCTAGGGAATCAATGTCTCTGATGTCGCCGATGATGGACCGCATACCAGCGGCCACATTAGCGACCTCGAAGAGGCTAGGATTTGTTGGCGGATTAAGTGCGAAACCTGTAATATCCGCCCCCATCGACTGAAGCCACAGCGAAAGCCAGCTCCCCTTGAAGCCTGTATGGCCTGTCAGGAATACACGCTTACCGTGCCAGAATGCTGGATTCATTTCCAAGACTTCCATGGAGCATCACCTGAAGCCCATAAATCTTCAAGCAGGTTCTTATCACGCAGCGTGTCCATAGGCTGCCAGAAACCCTCGTGCCTAAACACAGATAACTGACCAGTTGACGCAAGTGTTTCCAATGGCTTCTGTTCCCAGGTGGTGGTGTCGTCCTGAATCAGGTCGAGCACCTTCGGCGACAATACAAAGAACCCACCGTTAATCATCACGCCATCGCCCTTAGGTTTTTCTTTAAAACCGATCACTTTATCACACTGAATATCAAGCGCCCCAAAACGGCCTGGCGGAAGTGTTGCAGTCACGGTTGCGGTTGCGCCTTGTTTTTTATGAAAGGCCAGGAGCTCGGTGATGTTAACGTCACTCACACCGTCGCCGTAGGTCATGCAAAATGCTTCCTCGTCCTTGATGTAGGGCGCCACACGCTTTAAACGGCCTCCAGTCATGGTCTCGTCGCCCGTATCAACGAGCGTCACGCGCCAAGGCTCGGCCTTGCCGTGGTGGACCTGCATGGAGTTGTTTGACATATCAAACGTCACGTCCGACATGTGGAGGAAGTAGTTGGCGAAGTACTCCTTGATGACGTAGCCCTTGTAGCCGCAACAGATGACGAAGTCATTGACGCCGTGGTGGGAGTACATCTTCATGATGTGCCAGAGGACAGGGCGGCCACCGATCTCGATCATCGGCTTAGGCTTGAGGTGCGTCTCCTCAGAGATACGGGTACCGAGGCCACCAGCTAATATAACTACCTTCATTTCAATCCAATCTATACCACTAACTAGCCTCGATTATACAAGCAAAAGATATCGAAGCTCCCCCTGAACGTCCACTAAGACTGGTTATTTTTTATTATTGGCCCGCTAATGAAACTTAGTGGACACATTATTTAACTTTTTAAATTGATAACTATGGTTTACAACATAAACCCTCTTCAACAAAATGGAAATAATCCAGCACTACAAAGGATTATCAAGGGATTTTAGGATTTTAGGAGCTCACC
>JACCDH011477679.1_pt1 | contig 16062 bp, 16 predicted proteins | sample 7442481 | NCBI WGS metagenome assembly JACCDH01 (sample SAMN15323433, study PRJNA562643) | freshwater metagenome | isolation source: river surface water | place: USA:Blue River Watershed | collected 2017-08-15
AGGTACCGAAGCCATTCATTCAATCAGATTGGAGAGCAAGCATGAAATTCCTCGCTAAACACATCAAGGATTTTGCCAAAGACGAGCAGGGCGCAACCGCCGTTGAATACGGCCTGTTTGTCGCAGCGATTGCGGCCGTGATCGTCGCCATCGTCGTGGCCCTGGGCGGCAAGATCAACACCGCCTTCACCACCATCAACTCCAAGCTGCCCTGATCGCGTCAAGCGATCATCAGCGCGAGCAGGCGTCGGCCCCGGCGCCTTGCTCCGACACCGACGTTTCCTGTCCTTACGGAGAAGCCATGAACGCCAAAAATACAAAGTCACTCCCCATCGTCAACCGCATGCGCACCTTCTGGCATGACGAGCAAGGGGCGACCGCCGTTGAATACGGCCTGTTCGTTGCGGCGATTGCTGCCGTCATCGTCGCGATCGTCGTGGCGCTTGGCGACAAGATCAATACCGCCTTCACCACCGTCAACAGCAAGCTCCCGTAATCGGGCAGGCGACGGACGAACCCCAGCCCGGACCATCACGAGACGAAGGCGGATGCGATGAACCTGTTGGCCCATGAATCCCTGCCCTTCAGCAGCCTGGTTGCGCTCGTCATCACCGTCTGTATCGCTGCATGGACGGACTGGACCTCCTGGCGCATCCCGAACTGGCTGGTTGCCAGCAGTGCGGCGGCGGCATTGATGCTGGCGGCCTTTGCGCCGGACGGCATCGGCTTGCAGCAGTGCCTGTTCGGCGCTGCCGTCGGATTCGGCGTGTTCCTGCCGCTGTACCTGGTCAAGGGCATGGCTGCAGGCGACGTGAAGCTGATGGCCGTGATCGGGATGTATGCCGGACCGTGGGCCACCATCGACATTGCGCTGCTGACTTGCCTGATCGGTGGTGCATGGGCATTGGTGGCGATGGCGCTGAAGAAGGAAGCCGGATTGTTGCCGTGGCTGTTGCTGCAGTGGCAGGCCAGGCGGACGCGAACGGGCAGGCAGGCGTCGCGGGTAGCGCAGCCGGCGCAAGCCGGGCCGCAGATGATCCCGTACGGCGTGGTGATCGCACTGGGTACGTTTGCAGCATTGCTGTGAAAGCTGGAACAAGGAAAAGAGAGGCCGCCATGAAGAAGATCGCAACACGCATTGCAGCGATCGCCACCGACGAGCGAGGAGCAACAGCGATCGAGTATGCGCTGATGGCCTCGGCCATCGCCGGCGTGATCACGCTGGCGGTGATTGCGGTCGGGCAGTGGCTGCCTGGCGCATTCAGTCCTGTCGTAGGGGGTATGCCCTGAATCGACTCTGAACCATGCGGGCAGGGTCGAGCGGCGTCATCACTGGTCAGGCGTCGGTAACCAGGCCTCGAATACCTGAGAGCTGGAGGCAATATGAAAAACACCAGAACATTAGTCGTACTTGCCGTCGCCATCGTATCCGGGCTGATCGCCGTGATGCTGGCCTCGAAATGGCTCAACCGGCAATCAGCAAGCGGCGTCGCGCGTGTCGCGGTCGCCGCCACAGAGATCAGCCTTGGGCAGCGCATCGCGCCCGAAATGGTCAAGGTCGTCGACTGGCCATCGGGCAGCGTGCCTTCCGGCGCCGTCGATGACCCGAAGAAGCTGCAAGACCGCGTCGTGCGATCCGCGCTGCAGCGAGGTGAACCCGTCCTCGAAGCCAAGCTTGCGCCGCTGGGTACGCAGGGCGGCCTGTCTGCCGTGATCGGCGAAGGACGACGGGCCATCACGGTGCGCGTCAATGACGTGATCGGCGTGGCGGGCTTTGCGCTCCCTGGCAATTACGTCGACATCATCGTCAACACGCAAAAGGATGCCGAGCGCAACAGCAACAAGGACCAGGCCATCTCGAAGATCGTGCTCGAGCACATCCTGGTGCTGGCGGTCGCGCAGGAAGCCAATCGCGACGAGACCAAGCCGCGCGTGGTCAATGCCGTGACCCTCGAAGTGACGCCGGAAGAAGCCGAGAAGATCGACCTCGCACGCAGCGTGGGCAACCTGTCGCTGGTACTGCGCAACCAGATCGACCCCACCGAAACCACGACCACCGGTGCCACCAAGGCCACCCTGCTCGACCTGAAAGAGCAGGCCAGGGCCGACGAGAAGAAGGCAGCGCCGTCGGCCAGGATCAGTCCGCAGAAAGTGGCGCACAAGGTCAAGGGCGCTATGACCAAGGTCGCACAGACCAGCACCAAGGCCGAGGGAAGCTCGGGCACCGCGGCACCTGCACCTGCGCCGGCAGCTGCACCACCCGTGGCAGAAGCACCGCAAGCGCCGTGCGTCGGCGTCATCAATGGACTGCGAAATTCGCAGGAATGCTACTGAGACCGGCCATACCAGGGAGGCAATCGCGATGAATAACACCATAACCCACGCATCAACGATGCGCCGCGCCGCTGCCATGTTCGCTGCCGTGGCCATGGCCGTCACGCCGGTCCACGCACAGCAGGCAGCCGGCGGCCAGGTCGCCGCCACGCCCAAGTCCACCATGCCCGGGCTGACATGCAATGGCGAAGTGGCCTCTCCGGCAAAGATCATTCTGCCGATCGGTAAATCGACGCTGCTGAAGCTGCCCGACCCGGTAACGAACCGGACGCTGGGCAACCCCAACGTCGCGCAGGCAATGCTGGTATCGCCCGAGACCCTGTACCTGCTGGGCGTGGCGGTGGGTACCACCAACATGATCTTGCAGGGCAAGCGCGGTACCTGCAGCGTGATCGATGTGGCTGTCACGATGGATCCGGCTGGCTTGCAGAACACCTACAAGGAGCTGATGCCGGAGGAGAAGGACATCCGCGTGACGGCCGCAGCCGACAGCCTTGTGTTGTCCGGCACGGTATCGGATTCGATTGCGGTGGCACGTGCCTTTGAACTGGCGCAGGCCTACGTTCGAGCGCCTGCAACGATGAGCCAGAACGCGCAGCAGGAAGGGCTTGCGAATACCCAATCGGTCGGGTCGACCCAAGCCAATCTGCAACTGGCTCAAGTGCGCGTCGTCAACTTGCTGACGGTCGGTAGCGCACAGCAGGTGATGCTCGAGGTGAAAATCGCCGAAGTGTCAAAGTCGCTGATCGACAAGCTCGGTGCCAGCGTTACCGGCGGACCGACCAGCGGCATGTGGACCTACAACCTGCTGTCGAATTTCCTGACCGGGCAGCTGGGCGGCAAGGCCAACATCACGCGTGCATCTGGTGCCCAGATCGCGGTCGAGGCTGAGAAAAAAGACGGATTGGTGAAAATCCTGGCCGAGCCGAATGTGATGGCTATCAGCGGACAGGAAGGCAGCTTCCTCGCCGGCGGCAAGATCCTGATCCCTGTGCAGCAATCCAATCCCACGCTTGGCGGCATGACTATCTCGTTGCAAGAAAAAGAGTTCGGTATCGGCTTGCGCTTCACCCCGACCGTGCTGGCCGGAGGCCGCATCAACCTGCAAGTCGCGCCGGAAGTTTCAGAGCTGTCGAAAGATGGCGTAGGTATCTCCAATACCGCAAACGCGTCAACCCAGATCTTCCCTTTGATCACAACGCGGCGAGCATCCACCACCGTGCAACTGGGGGACGGTCAGAGCTTCGCGATCGGCGGCCTGATCAAGAACAATACGACCACCAACATCAAGGCCTTCCCGATCCTTGGCGAGCTCCCGATCATTGGCGCGCTGTTCCGCAGCAGCGACTTCCAGAACGATCGCACCGAGCTCGTGTTCGTCGTGACACCGCGCTTGGTCAAGCCCCTGCCGGTCGTGGGCGCACTGCCGACCGATAACTACAAGGAGCCGTCACGTACCGATCTATTCCTGAACGGCCGTCTGGAAGGCAAGAAACAAGAGCAAGGCAGCGACGCCGGCGGAAGCGGCCAGACCAAGGCCGATCCGAACAGCTTCGAGATGAAGTAAGCGGCGATGGCATCGCCAATGGCATCGAACGACAAGGAGAAGCCCATGAAAACGATCCCGACCGCTGTTGCCCTTGCCGTGCTGGGCAGCGCGACCCTGACTGGCTGCGTACAGACCACGCCCGTATGGGACTCGCGTTTCGGCGAAGCGCAACGAATGATGATGGCGCAGCAGGTGTTGAATCCCGATGCCGGCATGAAGGAAGTGCCGAATTCCCTGGATGGCGGCGCGGCGCGCGAGACCGTGGTCCGCTACCGCAATACCTTCAAGGAGCCGCCGCCCCCGCAAAACGTGTTCAACATCGGCGTTGGCACGAGCGGCAGCGGACGCTGATCACCCGCCGGTGCTCCGTCCGGCCGGACGCTCCAGGGACAGGCACACGAAGTCGAGGAAGCCATGCAATCAACAAACCACTCCAGACGAGGATGTCGGCCTCAGGGCCGGCGCCAGCATGGCGTTGTCGCCATCCTGGTCGGCATGACCATTGTGGTCATGGTGGCCATGGTCGGACTGGCGATCGATCTTGGTCAGCTGTACATCGCCAAATCCGAGTTGCAGAACAGTGCCGATGCCTGCGCACTGGCCGGGGTCGGCGTGCTGGCTAGAAAGAAGGGGGCCGCCGATGCGCTCGACAGCGCCGCCTCGGCGGCGACGCTGGTGGCAGCCAGCCACAAGGTGCTTTTCCAGGACAACACCGTGGGCGCATCCAACGGCGCGATCACGGTGGAATTTGCAAGGGATAGTGCCGCTGGCCCTTATCAGGGCGCGGGCGGCTATTCGGCAGCCGATGTCCCGGCGATCAAGCATGTGCGCTGCCTGACTTCGCAATCGGCCATCAAGACCTACTTCATCCAGGTGCTCAACGCGCTGCCGGGTGTATCGATCGGCGACCAGTTCGTCAGCGCGACAGCGGTGGCGAAGATGGTGCCTTCGCAACTGACCTGTGCGCTGCCGGCCGCGATTTGTCAGGGCGAGGTGCCGGCCAAGGGTGAATGGATGCGCGGCGTGATCGACAAGAACGGCGACCTGGTCGAGTCGCCCGAAAGCGCGGGCCTGCCCAAATCCAGTATCAAGTGGGTTGACTTTGACGGCACGGCGGGGGGGGCGAGCGAAGTGTCCGGCCTGATCACCGGCAATGGCGAGTGCACGCTGCCGGTGGAAGGCAGCAGCCTGAAAGAATCCGGTGTGAAGGCTTCGGTGGCGAATGCCTACAACAGCCGCTTCGGCGTGTATCAGGGTGGCATCAAGCCGGAAGAGTCGGCGCCCGACTTCGTGGGCTACGCCTATACCTGGGATAGCTGGACGAGCCACAAGAATGCGCACAATGACTACCTGACCAACCAGCTCGGCAGCAACCGGGCATTCCAGGGGTCCGACCCGGCGCCAGATGGCATCAGCGGTCCGACCGATACCTATGACGTCAAGGGCACGATCAAGGACGCCACCTACCTGAAGACCAATGGCCAACAGCGCCGGCTGATGACGGCGCCGGTCGTCGATTGCGCATCGACTACCGGATCCCTGCCTTTGAAGTCCTGGGCCTGCGTCTTCATGCTCAACCCGATCTCGAACAACCCGAGTGCCAGCATGAACATGTGGCTCGAATACCTGGGTCCGGCGAATGACCCCGGCAGTCCGTGCGCGTCGAATGGCTTGCCGGGCAGTTCCAGCAGCCCGGGACCCCTGGTTCCGGCACTGGTGAGGTGAGCCATGAATGCGAAAACAGGCGCAACAGGTTCCCGCGCAAACAGGGGCAGGTCTCCGTGCAGGCGGCGGGAACGTGGCGTCGCCGCCGTCGAATTTGCGATCGTCCTTGTACCTTTGCTGATCATTGCCTTCGGCGCTGCCGAGTATGGGCGCGCGATCTACCAGTTCAATACCCTGGTCAAGTCGGTACGGGGTGCGGTGCGCATGGTTGCCAGCACGGCGGCAACTTCACCCGGTTATGCCAGCGTCGTCACCAATGCCAAATGCCTGGCTGTCTATGGCAACGTCAACTGCCTCGGTTCGCCGCTGGCGCCGGGACTGGCGATCTCCAACATCAAGGTCTGCGACCGTGTGAAATGGGATGACTGCACGGGTACCTCGCAATCCAATTACCTGAACGTCGCTGCTACCGGCATCAATATCGACCTCGTCGCGGTTCGCGTCAGCGGCTACACCTATCAATACCTGGGACTGCCGTTTGTCACCCCGCAATCGAGCGTCAATTTCAACACCATCGAAGCGGTGATGATGCAGAGCGGGAATTAGGAGCGCGTCATGAAGATCCGGGATCAAGTTCGTAAATTGCGCCGTCAGCGTGGGTCGACCGCCGTGGAATTCGCATTGGTGGCTGCCTTCGGCGGCTTTCTGGTGGCGCTGTTTGCCGCGGTCGAAGTGGCTCGACTTCTGTTCATGATGAACTCGGCCAACGAAGCCACCGAACTGGGTGCGCGCGTTGCCGTCGTCTGCGACCCGAAGTCCTCGCGCATCCTGGCGCGCATGCAGGACGTGATGCCCTCGCTGACCGCAAGCGACGTCAACATCATCTACAACCCATCGGGCTGTGCGGACGGCAGCGTGCAGACGGCCCAGAACACCTGCGATTCGGTGTCCGTGTCAATCAAGCCGGGCTTCAAGGTTGCAACTTACATCCCTTTCGTGAATTTAGGGTTCGACATGCCGGCATTCACGACAACCCTGCCACGCGAGGCTCTGGACTCCTCTTCCTGCGCATGAACAAGCACTACCGCAATCCAGGTAAAGGGACAGCTAACCAGCAACTGAACAAGCAATACAACGGGAAGGAAAATAACTATGAATGCCTTCATTCTCTCCAACGACAGCGAGCTGAGGACGCTGGTCAGCCGGATCTGCGCGATGCGCAATCCGCCGATCAATGTGCTGACGGCGCTGCCCAGCATGCATGCCGACCCGATACCGCCAGTCTCGGGCCAGCCTGACCTGGTCATCGTCGATGCCTCGAGCTTCGGCACTGAAAGCATGGACGTGATGCAGCGCGTCGCTGAGGCCTATCCGCATGCAGCGATCATGCTGCTGACTTCCGACCGCTCGCCCGAGAACCTGATTACGGCCATGCGCGCCGGCGTGCGCGAAGTGCTGCCGCTGCCCTTGTCGGTTGTCGAAATGGATGCCGCGCTGGATCGCGTGACGCAAAAGTTCAGCACCATCGCACCGCTCGACGGCAAGGTGATGGCCTTCATTGCCACCAAGGGCGGCAGCGGCGCAACCTTCATCGCGTCCAACCTGTCGCATGCACTGTCGCTGCTGGCGCAAAAGCGTGTGCTGCTGATCGACCTGAACCCGGTGTTTGGCGATGCTGCGCTGTACGTGTCGGATGCCAAGCCCGGCCGCACCTTGACCGATGTCTGCCGCGAGATCAGCCGTCTCGACCTCAACCTGCTGGAGTCCAGCGTCATCCGCCTGTCGGCCACCTTCAGCGTACTGGCCGCGTCCGACACTCCCGATCCGCAGGAAGACATCCGTCCGGAGCAGGTCGAGACCATCATCCAGCTGGCGCGGCGCCACTATGACTATGTGTTGCTTGACCTCGGTCGCCAGATCAATGCGGTGTCGATCCGCGCGCTGGACCAGTCAGACATGATCTACCCGGTGCTGCAGCAATCGCTGCCGCACCTGCGTGACTGCCGCCGCCTGCTCGACATCTTCCATTCGCTGGGCTATCGCAAGGAAAAGATCCAGCTGGTGCTGAACCGCTTCGAGAGCTCGGCCGCCCTCGGCGTCAACGAGATCGAGCGCGTGCTCGACCAGCGTATCTCGCACCGCATTCCGAACAACTACGACGTTGCCAATGAATCGATCAACCAAGGTACGCCGGTGCTGCAGCTTGCCCGCAGCAGCACGATCGCCAAGGCCCTCGCAGAATGGGTCAATCGCCTGACCGAACTCAGTCCGGCCAACCGTGGCGGCAGCATCATCCGCCGCATCTTCGTCCGCAATCCCGCGGGCAGCGAATTGACCAGGTGAACCCATGATTCCAGAGAACCGCGAAAGCCAACCCATGAATTTCAGAGACCGGATGGCGGTCGTATCGCCGCTGCGCCAGCCGTCGCCGACGGAGATGGACTTCTATTCACCGGCCTACCAGCAGCTCAAGCGCAACATGCACCGCATCATCCTTGAGCGCATCGACCTCGAACGGCTGCAGACGCTGAATCCCGAGCAGTTCAAGCGCGAGCTGTCGCTGCTGGTCGAAAAGATCGTCGAAGACGAACACATGGCAGTCAACCAGCAGGAGCGCCGCCAGCTGGTGACCGATATGCAGCACGAGATGCTGGGCTTTGGCCCGATCGAGCCGCTGCTGCACGATCCGTCGGTGTCGGACATCCTGGTCAACACCTACAACCAGGTGTACGTCGAGCGCCGCGGCAAGCTGGAGCTGACGCCGATCACCTTCTACGACAATCCGCACCTGCTGAAGCTGATCGAGAAGATTGTCACCCGCGTCGGCCGCCGCGTCGACGAATCCAGCCCGATGGTGGACGCGCGCCTGCCGGATGGTTCGCGCGTCAACGCGATCATCCCGCCGCTGGCGCTGGACGGTCCCATCCTGTCGATCCGACGTTTCTCGGTCAAGCCGCTGACCATGGTCGACCTGATCGCCAACAAGAGCCTGACGCCGCCGATCGCCGAGCTGCTCGAGGCGCTGTCCAAGGCCAAGGTCAACATCCTGATCTCCGGCGGTACCGGCAGCGGCAAGACCACGCTGCTGAACGTGATGTCGGGCTTCATTCCCGCCGGGGAGCGCATCGTCACCATTGAAGACGCGGCCGAACTACAGCTGCAGCAGCCACACGTGGTACGCCTGGAAACGCGCCCGGCCAATATTGAGGGCAAGGGCGAGGTGCCGCAACGGGCGCTGGTCAAGAACGCGCTGCGCATGCGCCCGGACCGCATCATCCTCGGCGAGGTGCGCGGTGGCGAAGCGCTCGACATGCTGCAGGCGATGAACACCGGTCACGAAGGCTCGCTGGCCACGATCCACGCCAACACCCCGCGTGATGCGCTGGCCCGTCTGGAGAACATGGTCGGCATGGCCGGCGCCAACCTGGGCGTGCGTGCCACTCGCCAGCAGATTTCGTCGGCGATCACGGTCGTGATCCAGATTGCGCGTCTGACCGATGGCACTCGCAAGCTGATCAGCCTGCAGGAAATCAACGGCATGGAGGGCGACACCATCACGATGCAGGAGGTGTTCCACTTCAAACGCACCGGCACCAACCCCGAAGGCAAGGTGCTCGGACATTTCTGCGCCACCGGCATCTATCCGCAGTTCGACCAGCGCCTGAGGGAATTCGGGGTCAACGTGCCGGAATCAACGTACGACCCGAATCGCATCTTCGAATAAGCCGGCACGCCGGCAAGCAAGCGCATCAGAAGCACAAGAGGCGCACGGAAAAGCAAGGGAGGCTGTCATGGATCTGCTGTACTACGGTTTCGCGCTGCTGGTGTTCGTCGCCGCCGCGCTGACCATCGAGGCAGTATATGGCTGGTGGTTTTCGACCCAGAGCCGGGCAGCGCGTCGTCTGAACCAGCGGCTGGACCAGGTCAAGCGCCAACGCACCGTCAGGGCGAATGACGATGGCGAAAGCCTGTACAAGCGGCGCAGACTGGCACGCCATTCCAAAGTGGAGGAAGTGCTGCGCCAGGTGCCTGGCATCCACGGACTGGACAGCTGGCTGCAGCAGAGCGGTACCGACTGGTCAGTTGGCCGTTTGCTGATGTATTCGGGCATCGCGTTCGGCGCTGGCTTCCTGCTGTCGCTGATGCTGCTGCTGTATGTGATGTTGGCGCTGGTTGTCGGTGTTGTCTGTGCGCTCATACCGCTGGCCATCGTCTGGAGCCGCCGCGAAGAGCGGCTGATCACGATCGAAAAACAGCTGCCCGAGGCCGCCGACCTGATCAGCCGAAGCCTGAAGGCCGGCCATGCGCTGCCATCGACGCTGACCATGCTGGCTGATGAAATGCCCGACCCGATCGCCGCCGAATTCCGCATCGTGTCCGATGAAATCAACTATGGCCTGCCGATGTCGGAAGCGCTGCAACGGCTGGCCGAGCGCGTGCCGCTGACGGACCTGCGCTACATGATCGTCGCGATCCTGATCCAGCGTGAGGCGGGCGGCAATCTCGCGGAAATCATGAGCAATGTGAGCCAGCTGATCCGGCAGCGTCTGAAGCTGCTCGGCGACATTCGCACCATGTCGGCCGAGGGCCGTCTGTCGGCCTGGATCCTGTGCCTGCTGCCGGTGGCGATCGCCGCCGTGTTCTTCACGGTCAGCCCGGATTACCTGAAGCAGTTCCTGGAGGATCCGGCCGGACCGATGATGCTTGGCTTCGGCGCAATGATGATGTTGTTTGGCGTACTCTGGATGCGGCAGCTGATCCGCATCCGTGTCTGAAGGAAAGGAAGCAACCATGGATGCCCAAGGCATGCTGTTCCTCGGAGTCGTATTCATTGTCTGGGCCGCGATCGCAGCGGCAGCAGCATGGTTCCTGATACCTGACCGGCTGCGTCGCCGCGTCGCCAACCTGCAGGTCGAAGCCGAGCCGAGGCTCGGGCAGGAGCAGAGTGTCTGGGTCGAGCGCATGGTCAAGCTGAGCCGGCCGCTGGCCAAGCTGTCGCTGCCGTCGGAAGGTTATGAAAACTCGCCGATCCGCATCAAGTTCATCAATGCCGGCTGGCGCGGCAAATCCGTGCCTTATATCTTCTTCGGCACCAAGACTCTGCTGGCGATCGTGGTACCGATGGTGGCGCTGGTGATGAGCGGCGAGGGCATGTTCTCGTCCGGGCCGCAGATGCCGATGCTGGTGATGCTGACTTGCGCCTATGCGGGCTACTACCTGCCCAACATCGTGCTGAACCATAAGATCAGGGTGCGCAAGCGCGAGATCTTCGAGAACTTCCCCGATGCGCTGGATTTGCTGACCATCTGCGTTGAGGCCGGCCTCGGCCTCGATGCCGCATTCGCGAAAGTCGCCGGCGAGATCCACATCAAGAGTCAGATCCTTGGCCAGGAGCTGCAGATGGTGATCATCGAGTTGCGTGCAGGCTTCTCGAAGGAACGCGCGCTGCGCAACCTGTCGCTGCGCACCGGCGTCGAAGACATCGACATGCTGGTCGCGATGCTGATCCAGTCCGACCGCTTCGGCACCAGCATGGGCGACTCGCTGCGCATCCATGCAGACAACCTGCGCACCAAGCGCCGCCAGCGTGCCGAGGAAGCGGCAGCGAAGATCTCGCTGAAGTTGCTGTTCCCGCTGATCTTCTTCATTTTCCCGACCCTGATGATCGTGCTGATCGGGCCGGCAGTATTGCGTATCTATCGGGTGCTGTTGCCGGTGCTCGCAGGCGAGAGCTGATGCGCAAACCAGGTTTTCAGTCACGGAGGACACGATGAAACTCAGAACATCCACCTTGCTCGTCATGGCCGGCAGTGCGCTGTTGCCCGGGTGCGCTTTCTTCGAATCGCCCGCCAACGAGCCGGTGGCCGAGGCGCCGGCGAAGATCGTACCTTTCGCAACGGTGAAGGATTCGAAGGGCTCGGCCGAGGCCTGGTACACGCTGGGCCGCCACATGCAGCGATCGGGCCGACTGGACGAAGCGGCCAAGGCCTACCGCCGCGCGCTCGAGGTCGATGCCGACTACACCGAAGCCAAGAACGGGCTGGCGGCCGTCACCGCCGGCAAGGGCGATATCGACCAGGCGATTGCGATCCTCGAAGAACTGAACATCGCCCGACCCGGACAAGCCCATGTATTGGCCAACCTCGGCTATGCGCGCTCGCTGAAAGGGCAGTACCCGGAAGCCCGCATCGCGCTCGAACAGGCGGTGGCGCTCGAGCCGGACAACAAGTCGATACGGGCCAAGCTAGATGCGGTGCTGGACGCGATGGGCGAGGCGCCGTCCAGAACGGCCAAGGAGAACGTGGCCGAGGTGCCGGTCACGGTCGCGCTGGCCGACGGTCGTTCGGAGGAAATCATCGTGCCGCTGTCGCCGGGTATCTATGAATTGCGCCAGCAGGGCGTGATCGCGGTGCCGGCACCGGTGCTGGAAGACGTGCGCGTGGCAGCCGCCGCCGCTGCGGTGACCGATGTCGTGTCCGCCGCCGAGGCGAGCGCGCCATTGGCTGACGGCGGACCGCAGGTCATCGTGCCTCCCGCCATCGTGCCGGCTGCGACAGGCAGGAACGTGGCGGTACAGCGACTGGACGAGCGCGTGGAGATCGTCAACGGCAACGGCGTGACTGGCCTCGGCCGATCGCTGGCAGCTCTCATCGGCAGCGACTGGAAAGTGATACGCGTGCTGAACCACGAAAACTACAGCGTGCGCGCTACCCGCATCGAATATGCGAAGAGTCACTATATGGCTGCGCGCCAGCTGGCCAATGACCTCGGCGTCGATGCGCAATTACGACCCAAGCCGGGGCAGGATGATGTGCACCTGCGTGTCGTGCTCGGCCATAACTATCGCAACCTCGATCCACTGCGCTCGCGTCTGTCGATGGCAGTCGCGTTGGCTGAAGAATAAATCGGGACCTGGCTTAGTTGGTTGATACCGGGGGCACGGTGCTCAGGCTCGGATCATTCCACACCACGTCATTGTCGACCGAGTACAGCAGGCAAGGCGTACGGCTATTCTTCTGGCAGGCCTTCAGCGCACGCTCGGACGGATCGTCGCCTTCTTCGGCCCAACTCCATGCGCCCGAACCCGAGATCGCAAAGGCGCGCGGTGTGCTCTTGGCCAGGTACTCGCGATAACCTGCCTTGCCTTGGGGGCTCATGTTCGGCACCGAATCCACGCTGTTGACCGGCGCATAGCCAGTGGCCAGCGGACGCGGCGTGTCGGCAATGGCCACGACTTCATCGGCGGGCATGCCTATGCTCTTCAGGAAGCGCTCGGTCTCTGGCAGCCAGATCGCGACTCCGTCTCGGCTGCCGACCATGCCATGGGCGTCGTTCTTGAAATTCCCGTATGCGACCAGTTGCACCGCGCCGCCGCCGGCCTGGTAGGCGGCCTGCATCTGCTGCGCAAGCGGATGGTTGAAGTAGCTGTCATTCTCGCCATAGAACCACAGCGAAGGCAGCGACGATTTGGCACCATAGTTGCCCGCTGCCTTGACCAGCGAAGTCTTCCAGTCACAGCCGGTACCGTCGATGCGCAAGCCACCCGCAAAGTTGATCAGCCCGCGCACGCCCGGATAACGACGGGTGCCGAAGGCCAAGGTCGCGAGGCCGCCATAGGACTGGCCGGCAATGAGGATGCGTTCGCGATCGATATAGGGCAGCTTGACCAGCGCATCGAGTGCGGACTGTATATCGTCTGCTTGTTGCTGGCCGTTGTCTTTCATGTTGCAGCCGTAGTCCGAGTAGGTGCCCGTCGATGTCGAAAAGCCCTTGCGCATCGGCACGGCCACGGCATAGCCGCGCTTGACGAACTCGCGGCTCAGCGCGAGGAAACGATCGCGATGCTGGTTAGCCGGGCTGCCTCGATCTTTGCCATGGTTCATTACCAGCAGCGGGAAGGGTCCGTCGCCGGGCGGCTTGAACAGCGTGGTCTGGAATTGGAAAGGCTTGCCGTTTTCGACGACGGGCAGCATCACGACCTGCTCATCGACCGTGGGGTCGATACCGAGCGAGGGTGCGGTGATGGTGGCGTTGGTGGCGTTGGTGGCGAGTGCAGGCGCAGCAGCCGCAAGGGTGACGGCGGTGGTTGCGGCGAGGGTGGCAAGGCGTCGGGTGAAACGAGCGAACAGGAAATAGGTCATGTCGGCTTTATGGTGAGCAAGAGTTGCCCACTATAAAGGCGCGATTTCCTCACTTCAATGACGCAAGGAACAATTTATCGGAGTAAATGCAGAATGTGATTTTGTTTTAATCGATGACGCCCGGATTCAATGCCAGGAAGTGAAGTGTGTTTGCCCTTCTGTTCATGCGATGCATGAAAGCGATGACAAGAAGCGATGAAAGATGGCGATCGAAAAACAAAACGGGCAGGGACGCGATGCGTTCCCTGCCCGTTTTGTGATCGCCACTATCGTGGCGAGCCAGCTTGCTTAGCCTTGCGCTTCGAGATGCGTGGCCTTCATTCGCGACGCCAGTAGCTTGCCCTTGCGCGCACGCTTGCCTGCATGGTGCGTGAGGTCGGCACCGCTGAGCGTCATATCGCTTGCCTTGCCGCTGCGCGGTGCAACACCGACTACCTTGACGCTCTTGACGATGGCCTCGGCGGAAAGCAGCTTCTCGTCGACATCAAGCTCCATCAGGATCACGCCACGGCCACCGCCGGGCTGGTTCTTGATCTCGTCGATACCGAACACCAGCAAGCGACCGTTGGCCGACAGGCAGGCAATCGACTTCGCGCCTTTCGGTATCACGCCCGGCTTCACCGGCTCGTCGCCGGTATCGAGGGTCATGAAGGACTTGCCGCCTTTCTGGCGGCTGACCATGTCACCAGCCTTGGCAGAGAAGCCATAGCCGGCGGTCGAGGCCAGCAGCAGCGGCGTGTCGGCCGGGCCGGCGAAGTAGTGCACGAGGCGCGAGCCGGATTCGACTTCGCACAGCGTGGTGAGGGGCACGCCATCGCCACGCGCACCCGGCAGCGCATTGACCGCAATCGAGTACACACGGCCATTGGAGCCGAAGGCCAGCATCGTGTCAGTGGTGCGGCACTCGAAAGTGCCATAGAGCGCATCGCCCTGCTTGAAGCTGAACTGCTGCGCATCGTGGCCATGGCCCTGACGTGCGCGCACCCAGCCCTTTTGCGACAAGATCACCGTCACCGGCTCGTCGATGACCTTCTGCTCGGCGACGGCGCGCTCGGCTTCCTTCATCAGCGTGCGGCGCTTGTCGCCGTACTGCTTGGCATCGGCTTCTATTTCCTTCTGCAGCAGCTTCTTCATCGACGCCGGGTTGTCCAGCAGGTCTTGCAGCGTGCCCTTTTCCTTGCGCAGCTCGGCCAGCTCCTGCTGCACCTTGATCGCTTCCAGTCGCGCCAACTGGCGCAGGCGGATTTCGAGGATGTCCTCAGCCTGACGCTCTGACAATTTGAAAGCATCCATCAGCGCGGGCTTGGGCTCGTCCGACTCACGGATGATCCTGATCACCTTGTCGATATTGAGCAGCACCGCTTCGCGGCCTTCGAGTATGTGGATGCGGTCATCCACCTTGCCCAGACGATGCTGGGTGCGGCGGGTGACGGTCTCGAAGCGGAAGCCTATCCACTCGCGCAGGATCTCGCCCAGCGCCTTCTGGCGCGGCTTGCCATCGGCGCCGATCATCACCAGGTTCACCGCGACATTGTTTTCCAGCGAGGTGTGCGCCAGCAGCAAGTTGCTGAATTCTTCCTGGTCCTGGTTCTTCGACTTCGGCTCGAACACCAGTCGCACCGGTGCTTCGCGGCCGGATTCATCACGGACCGTGTCCAGCACGGCAAGCAGCGCCTGTTTGGTGCCCAGCTGATCTGGCGTGAGGCTCTTCTTGCCGAGCTTGACCTTGGGGTTGGTCAGTTCTTCGATCTCTTCGAGGATCTTCTGCGCTGAAGTGCCCGGCGGCAGTTCAGTGACGACCAGTTGCCACTGGCCGCGTGCGAGGTCTTCGATCTTCCAGCGGGCGCGCACCTTGATGCTGCCGCGGCCGGACTGGTAGATCTCGCTGACCACCGACGGCGGCGTGATGATCTGCCCGCCGCCCGGGAAGTCCGGGCCCGGCACCAGTGCCATCAACTCGTCATGCTCGAGCTTCGGGTTTTTGATCAGCGCAATTGCCGCTGCGGCAACTTCATTGAGGTTGTGCGACGGGATTTCGGTGGCCAGGCCCACCGCGATGCCGGAAGCGCCGTTCAGCAGCACGAAAGGCAGGCGGGCCGGCAGCAGCTTCGGTTCTTCGCTGGAGCCATCGTAGTTCGGTACGAAATCGACGGTGCCCATGTCGATCTCGTCGAGCAGCAGCCGCGAGATCGGCGTCAGGCGCGCTTCGGTGTAACGCATCGCCGCAGCGCCATCGCCATCGCGCGAGCCGAAGTTGCCGTGGCCATCGATCAGCGGGTAGCGCAGCGCAAAGTCCTGCGCCATGCGCACCATCGCGTCATACACCGACTGGTCGCCGTGCGGGTGCAGCTTGCCCAGTACGTCGCCGACCAC
>JACCDH011342098.1_pt1 | contig 16058 bp, 15 predicted proteins | sample 7442481 | NCBI WGS metagenome assembly JACCDH01 (sample SAMN15323433, study PRJNA562643) | freshwater metagenome | isolation source: river surface water | place: USA:Blue River Watershed | collected 2017-08-15
ATTACCTGAAGAGCAACGTGAAATCATTGTATTAAGGCATTATGCCAATATGAGCTTCAAAGAGATTGCTGAAATTACCAATTGCAGCATTAATACCGCTCTAGGCAGAATGCGTTACGGCTTAATCAATCTCAGAAAAATGATGATTGAAAAGCAAATAGCACTTTAACTCCCCCCCCAATTATACCAAAGACCTCCTATTGCTGTTTTAGCAACTGGATGTCTTTGATTAATTGTTCCATTTCTAATTGTAAGGTTCCATTATAGATTCCCCTTATTCTTCTTTTTTGGTCTACCAATAATACATGCTCGGTATGTAAGAATTCAGTGCTGTCCTTGGTAAATCCTAAATCTTCTTCGGCAAAATAGCCCTTTCTGGCAAGTGTGTAAATGGTGGCTTTATCCCCAGTTAAAAAATGCCAGTTATAAGTACGACCGATTTTATTTTCTTCCGTAAAAAATTTTAAGCGAGGAACTGAATCAATCCAAGGAGTAACACTATAGGAGAGTAAAGCAATTGAAGGATCATTCTCATAGGCTTTTGCAACTAGTTTCAGGTTATGAATCATCTTAGGACAAATACTTCCACAGCGGGTAAATATAAAACTGGCAATATGAATTTTTCCCTGAATAAATTGATGCGTAATACGCTCCCCATATTGGTTTGTAAAATCAAAATCAGGAATATGATGCGTTTCAGCCGGCTTTGTGGCTAATTGATTGGCTATAAATACAGGGGTAAAATCAGGCGTATTATAGTAAGGCAATGGGGTTTGTTTTTCTTGATCATTGGAACAAGACCAACTAATCAATATACAACCAACTAAACTAATTTTAAAAAATACTGTCTGTAACATTGATACAATTTTTTGTTCCCAACAAACCAAATCTTCTGCCATCTTGTATAATATAATTTGCTTTTATTTTCCCGTTATCGTACCACCATTTTTGAGGGCCTTCTTCATGACCTTTGAGATAATTCATTTGCTTTACCAGTCGCCCTTGCTCATTCCATTCTAAACAAATTCCGTGGTATTCATCATTCTCTAATTGATAGTGCATAAACTTCTTTCCATTAGGCCACCATACTAAATATTCTCCTGTCTTTTTACCTTCCCTAAAAAAGCGATGCTCTTTTAACTGTCCATTTTCATAAAAACTTTTCCACTCACCATGCTCTTTGCCCAACCAATAACTTCGAATAAAAGCAGTGTCTTTTTTATTAGTGTACAATGCAACTATTTTACCTGAATACGGGTTCGCATGATGGTAAATTACCCCATTTAAATTACGAAGTGCCGTATCCTGGTATTGCACCCAAGAATCAGGTACAATGGGATTACTTAAAATTGGCTTTGTTGGTTGCTCGGAATTACATGCAATCAACCCAACTAGCAATATCCAAATACTACTGCGTAACGGTACCTGCTGTGCCATAAAAGCCACTTCCATTGATATAAGGATCGGTTGCATTAATATGATAATGATAAATTCCATTAGGATAGTCAACAGTTGCATGAGTATGTCCGTGATATGCATCTAACATAGCATTGGTTACCAACGCACCGTTTTCTTCAGGACCGTATACCGGAAATCCATCTAATAGAAAACCCATCAACGCAGATTTACTTGCTTTAACAGTAGTTAAATAGAGTGGCTCTACATGGTAGTGGTACCTTCCACCTGGTGCAGGATGTCCCCAATATTGGTCGAAACTCATGATTTCATTGGTCAATGGAGTACTTGGGCCAGCATACTGATTGTAAAATGGAACTCCATTTAAAGCTACCCCAATTGCTCCCAATGGAGTTGCGGCATGATTGGCCGCTACCTGTGGATTTAAGGGTATTTTGAATGTGTAATTTAAGACAGAAATAGAATTGGGATTCTTACTAAAACTAACTCCACCAAATGTAGTGCCAGCAAAGTTTTCATATAAAGCATTACCCACCGCATAATAAGGGCTTTTATGATCAGGCGCTCCGGTGGTTTTGATGGTGATATACGTTCCATCAGATGTAATACTTGATGCTCCATAAATCTTTTGATAAATAGCAGGCACAGCAACTGTTCCAGTTGTTGAAGAAGTGGTTTCACTGGTCTTTTTACATGAAAAAGCAAAGAGCAAAACAAATGGGCTTAGAAAATGAATTTTACGCATAAACCTGTTTTTAGTTAATTAAAGCCATAGACTCTTTTTATGTAAAATGGTTTAATGGAAGTAGTATAAATAAAAAAGCTCCGATTCACTCAGAGCTTTTAAAGAATTGATTTTTGTTTATCGACCTTTATCAAATGCCGCTTTGGCTGCATCTAAATGGGCAATGAACTTATTAATATCTGGGTCGTATCCGTATTTAATACTACTCAATGGTTTTCCGTTTAAGTCTAAAAACATATACAAAGGCTGCGCATTGAAGCCAAACTGGGTGATTTCATAATCTAAATTCTTGTCTCCTTCAGTGATTACTTTATCCCCGTCTTTTTTTACATACTGCTCTTTAATAGGCAATTCTGTTGATTCATCTACATAAAGACTTACCAACACAAAATTGTCTTTCATTCTTTGTAAAACAGCGGGATCTTTCCAAACTTCTTTTTCCATTTTGCGACAGTTGGCGCAACTATGTCCTGTAAAATCGAGCATAATGGGCTTATTCAAAGCTTTTGCAGCAGCCATCCCTTCTTCCAATGTAAAATAAGCTACCAAGCCATAAGGCACATGTAATTTGTCTGCTAAGCGCTTGGGAGGTTGAGCAAGATTTACAGTAGTAGTACTTGGCTGTGCACCAGTATTCATCTGATATTTTAAAGCATCTAAATTAAACTCTTGTGTTCCATCAGGTGGAATGAATCCACTTAAATGCCTTAAGGGCGCGCCCCATAATCCCGGCAGAATATACAACGCAAAAGAAAAAGAAGCCATTGCAAAAAACAGTCTTGGAACTGATATATAAGGCAAATCACTATCGTGCGAAAACTTAAGTTTACCCAACAAATACATTCCTAATAAAACAAAAATGACAATCCATAAAACCAAGAATACATCTCTGTCTAGTAATCTCCAATGATAAATCAAATCTACATTGGATAAAAATTTCAGTGCAAGTGCTAATTCAATAAAACCAAAACTCACTTTAACTGAATTTAACCAACCTCCACTCTTTGGCAATGATTGCAACATCGAAGGGAAGAACGCAAACAACGAAAAAGGCAATGCCAATCCTACCCCAAACCCTAACATACCAATGATGGGTGCAGTACTCACTCCACCAGTACTTGTTTGTCCTAGTAAGGTTCCCACAATAGGACCGGTACAAGAGAAGGAAACAATGACCAAGGTAAGGGCCATGAAAAAGATACCTCCCAATCCACCCTTGCCAGCTTTTTGATCGGCTTTATTGGCCCAACTATTCGGCAATTGCAATTCAAATGCGCCAAAAAAAGAAATGGCAAACACTAAGAAAATTGCAAAGAATAATAAGTTAGAAATGGCACTAGTAGAAATTTGATACAGGATATCATCTCCAAAAAGAAGTACTAATAAAATGGTAGGAACAGTATAAATTCCAATGATTGAAAGAGAATACCATAGCGCGTTTTTGATACCTGCTGCTCTGGTTTTGCTTCTCTTTAAAAAGAAACTAACAGTAACTGGAATCAATGGGAAAACACAAGGAGTGATTACGGCCAATAAACCAGTTAAAAAAGTCAATAAAAATATTTGCCACAATGTTTGATTGGCAATATCTGTTTGATTGCCAGCTGTCTCACTACTATTAGCGGGCAGTATCTCTAAGGAAAAAGACTCCGTACCAGTTGGATATGCATCAGATTGCTTACCTAACCAATTAAAAGTCCCTTTTACAATGGCACTATCATTTGCATTGAGTTTTAAAAAATAGTGAAAGCTTACACTATCTTGGTATACTCGATAATTAGACGCTGCACCATCTGTAGAAGGGATGGCTATTGGCTTTCCCATTTCTATTGTTGAATCAACTAGCGGCGCTTTTTCCAATTGTAAACTCGATACAAATTCATCTTCAGCAGATTGTTTTTTTACTCCAAATAATTGGAAGCCTTTTTCTAATTTGGCACGAATGGTTAGTTGCACCAAACTATCATTGGTTCGTTGGGTAGAAAAAACAAATTGCACAGGTGATTTGTCCTGTGCAATGCTTGTTTTTGCCAGCAATACAATTACCAGCAAGAATAATATTTTTTTCATACTACAATAGCTTAATATCAAATTGTTTTTTGGTTGGTGGTAAACATTGTTCATCGTCACATACCATATAATTTACATAGCCTGCAATATTGGTTTTAATACCTGGTTTTACTTTAACCAATTGCGTGTAGACTACTTTACCACTAAAAAAAAGTACTTCCATTCCAAAAATCTTGTCATTGATTTTCTCTAGCTTACCCTGTTCTTTGGTATTGCCATTTTTTTTAACCAATGGGTTGGGATTAAATACCACTTTGGTTGGAATGGGTCCACCTGAAGGCATATTTTGAGAGTACATATGCCAAGGCTTTGGAACATTGGCTGTAATCGTTACTTCGTAGGTATCTGCCGCTTTTTTCTTCGCCTCAAATGTCCAGGCAACTGGGTCTTTAATTTGTGCAAAGCTTAATTGCAAAAAACCTAAAGAGAGGAACAATAAAAATATTTTTTTCATCGTATTGGATTAATTCATTACTGAATAGATAACAACTTAAATACTTTTAATCCATCTAAGTTTTGAAGCGCTTCGTTCGTAGCTCTTTCAGGATGTGGCATCATTCCAAACACATTGTTTTGCTTGTTTCTGATACCCGCAATATTTCTAGCAGCCCCATTGGGATTTGCCTGATCTACAATATTTCCAAATTCGTCAGAATACCTGAATAAAACCTGGTCGTTTGCTTCCAACTCGTTTAAAGTTGCTTCATCTGCATGAAACCTACCTTCTCCATGTGCTATTGGAATTTTTAATGCACCAGTAGCAGGATTGGTAATAAAAACGTTTTTACAGATAAATTGTTGATTGGCATTTTGTAATAATACGCCCGGTAATAAACCACTTTCACATAAAATTTGAAAGCCATTACATACCCCCAATACTTTACCACCTCTATTGGCAAATTCAATTACCGACTGCATCATAGGACTAAAACGCGCAATGGCACCACAACGCAAGTAATCACCATATGAAAAACCACCTGGCAACACAATACAATCATCGGTTGAAAAAGCAGACAAATCTTTGTCCTTATGCCAAAGCATAATCACTTCTTTATTTAAATCTTGCTGTAATGCATCCTGCATATCTCTGTCGCAGTTGGAACCAGGGAAAACGACCACACCTAACTTCATGTGTTTGAAATTTAAGGCTCAAAGGTACAATCCATAAAGAGAAAGAATGCCTAAAATTTGACCAAATACCAATTATTATACATAATCACCCCAATTAATAGAAAAAAAAGAAAATTGGGGAATAAAAGCCTTTTTGGATGGGAGAAGGAAGCTGAAATAAAGGCGGCAAAGGGAACCAGGCATAAAATAGCTGCATCCAAGCCTGCTTGATCAAATAAAAATGGTCCTCCAGTTAAAATAAAACACATTAATAATAATGCTGACCAATTCTTTCGCATCTGTATCACCAATCGGCTATTGAACTGTTGCCAGTAGAAAAATCCGGCCAGTAATACGAAAGCCAATGTAGATAATCCCGCAATTTCATAGTTATTCAGCTGCTTTACTGGAATAGCTAAACCCATTTTGGGGAAAAATTGGCCAATCGTTTGCAACTGATCATTTAAATAAAGCCAGGATGCTAAAAAATAAAAAGGCAATGCTATTCCCATTAATAAGGTAAACCACTCCTGCAATTTAAAAGGACGCATAATTCCCAATGCAAACAAGACTACAATAATTAGAATGGCCGTAGGATGGTAACATAAAATGGTGAGGCTTACCAATAATCCAATATTAAACAATAAGGTTTTGGGTGCTGGATGATTGTATAAACGGGTAATTTTTATATAAATCCAAATCAACAAAAAATTAGCCAATAAGGCGGGTGTAATGACGGCCCATTGCGGCAGTAATCCAGTTAACAACAAATAACTCATTGCAACCGTGTAACCCGAATTCGGAAACATTTTTTGTTCGGCCAACAAAAAATTCAATCGAATGGATTGCAAGAGTATAATGGTCATATATACCAAAAATCCAGCGGATTGAATGGTTCCCTTTGCATAATGATTCAGTAGATAGGCAAACCAACCGTCTTGATGATTAGCTACTATAGGGATTGCAACAGTGAAGCCATGCAGATGAACCAAGAGGCCAAGCAGCACTAAAAAAACAATATTTATAATCGATTTATCTCTAAATAAAAATACCACAGTGCTGCAAATTAATAATCTATTTTGGCAAAACAGGTATATCCCCTAAACATACAAGGTACAATGGCCTGTCTAGCACCTGTTTGTTTTGAATGTCTAGGCATAAAATCATATCCTCTTTCCAAATTTTTGATGGTTGGATTCCGATCAATTTGACCCTGTGGAGAAAGGGCTTGGTCGGTTAAAATATTGCTTCTTTTGTCTTGAATATTAAACATAAACCGAATTTGATCACCTGAATTGATGATTCCATATCCGATATAATTGTCGGTATTGTCGTCGTACTGGGTTTTGCGAATCACATTACTCCATTCCATTTTCCCATTGGGTTCAAATGAAATAATGGCAATATTGTCTGAGAAATAGCGGGTAACACTATTGGGGCCCGCATTATTTAAACCCCATGGAGATCCCCAAGGATATGCATTTAAACCAGATCCTAGCGGATAATACCCGCCAAAGCCCATGCCCAATCCACTGCCAAAATATGGATTGAAAAATGGAGAACGATTCATCATATCCCATCGGCTAAAATTATTCCCTCTTGCACTCATATAAGCAGATTCCGCTATCATCATAAAGCCGCCATCTCTGCGCAAAATCAGGTTCTTGAAATAAAAATCATTGAATGCAGTTTTTGAAGATCCCTCCCCCCTTACATCGGCTCGGAATTCTTCTGAAAAAACAGTAACCGCGTTGAGTGTTTCGGTATTCGTTTGCTTATCCCATAAAGAATAATACAATCCGTCTATATTGCCTCTTTTCTGCTTACTAAAAAAAGAAGTAATTAAAATTTTCTTATTTAGGTTATCAATTTTAATGCGCGTATCATCTAAAAAAATACTCTTTACTTTCATTTCGCTGATGGAGGGATTGATGCTGCCTAAAGTCTTGATCACTAAACTGACTTTGTGAATGCTTTCATTCTCGGCCATGGTGGCTTCTTTCAAGAAAACCAAATTGCCCTCATTGTCTATACCAAATTCACCCAAATAGTCATTCCGATCGGGCATTGCAACAGCAAATCTTACTTTTTCTAACTGTTTTAATTCTTTGTCGAAAACACAGGAAGTCACTACGTGTTCTTTTTCATTTCTGGTGCTCACTTTAAAAGCAGCCATTCTTTGCTTGTCTTCACTATTTACTACCGTGTAAATTCTATTGTTGGCCGTATAGCCCATACCTGCCGTGGTATCTAATACTACCGCATCGCCCATTTTTTTACCATCTGCCCCAATTTTGGCTGCCATGATATAGTAGATATTTCTAAGCTGGTATTGATAAATAAAGTAAGAAAAGTCTGAATAAGTAATAAAATCGGTACCTAAAATCCTTGCTCTTTCTGGCAAAAAGTCGAGTTTCACTTTATTGCTCAATTTCATTTCTGAATCATATACGGAAAAGAAATGATCGTCTCTGGCATTCTTATAAATAAGGTATTTACCACTGATTTTACCAATCACTTCAAAATTCAGGGTTCTAGGATCGTCTCTGTCTGGCTCAGAGTAAACAATTTTCTGCGCCGAAACGGCTATAATCCCCCCAAAAACCAACAGCAAACAAAGCAGAAATGTCCTTTTCATAAAAGCAATCTTTATATTATCAAATGTACGCCATGTACAGTTTATCTAGATTATACAATTTACCCATACATTTGTTAAAGATCTAATTGCTTTAAAGCTTCAAAGCCTGTTTTGTGAGTAAAAATATCAACAAAGTTTCCGCTGCCGGTCTCTTAATTGCCTTGGGAATTATATACGGCGACATTGGAACATCTCCGCTCTACGTTTTCAATTCAATTATTACCAATCGAGTTATTTCGGAAGAATTAATCATTGGTGCCTTGTCTTGTATTATTTGGACCATCACTTTACAGACTACTGTAAAGTATGTGTTATTGGTATTAAATGCAGACAATAAAGGAGAGGGAGGAACTTTTGCATTATATGCATTGGTTAGGCGAAGAAAAAAATGGTTGGTCATCCCCGCCATGCTGGGTGGAGCTGCATTATTGGCCGATGGCATTATCACTCCTCCAATCTCGGTCACTTCTGCCATTGAAGGGTTAAAAGAGTTACCAGCGATGAAAGAAATCGCTTCTAACACGATTGTGATTATTGTTATAGGCATTTTAGCTGCCATCTTTTTTATGCAGCAATTTGGAACAGCCAGCATCGGCAAATTATTTGGACCGATCATGTTTATTTGGTTCACCATGTTGGCGGTATTGGGTATTTGGCATATGGGAAGTGATTTAAGTGTGTTCAAAGCATTGAACCCTTATTATGCCATTCGCATTTTGACCGTATATCCCAATGGATTTTGGTTATTAGGTGCAGTGTTTCTATGTACCACAGGGGCTGAAGCTTTGTATTCAGACCTTGGTCATTGTGGAAGAGGGAATATTCGCATTTCTTGGATTTATGTAAAAATATGTTTGCTCTTAAATTATTTTGGTCAAGGTGCTTTATTGATTAGTACCCATAAAGGTTTGTTGGTGAATGCTGCCAACAAAGAATTATATGGCATCAATGCTTTTTATGATTTAATGCCTCAGTGGTTTATATTAATTGGCGTAATCATTGCAACATCCGCTGCCATTATTGCCAGCCAGGCTTTGATTTCTGGATCATTCACTTTAATTAGTGAAGCGTTAAGATTGAATTTATGGCCTAAAATGAAAGTGCGTTATCCATCGGAAGAAAGAGGTCAGTTATTTGTACCAGGTATTAACTTGCTTTTATTTGTAGGATGTGTTGGGGTAGTCTTATTCTTTAGAGAGTCTGCAAAAATGGAAGCAGCTTATGGTTTAGCTATTGTAGTTACCATGTTAACGACCACCATTCTTTATGCGAATTACTTAGTATTGAAAAGAACTGCATCGGTTTGGATCTATATTTTCTTATTTGGTTATTTGATTTATGAGTCTGCATTTTTAGTAGCACTATTAGAAAAATTTGTTCATGGTGGATACGCAACATTATTAGTGGGCGGTGCTTTGTTTACCGTAATGTATGTTTGGTATAGAAGTAGAAAAATTAAAAACCGTTACGTAGAATTTGTTCGCTTAGAGAATTATATACCCATGATTCAAGAACTAAGCAACGATAAAAGTATTCCTAAATATGCCACCCATTTAGTGTACATGACCAGTGCCAATAACCATAATGAAATTGAGCACAAAATCATTTATTCTATTTTAAATAAAAAACCCAAAAGAGCAGATATCTATTGGTTTGTTCACGTTGACGTTTTAGATGATCCATATACTTGCGAATACAATGTAGAACATATTATTCCCAACGATATTATCCGAATTGAATTTAGGTTGGGCTTTAGGGTAGAACATAGAATTAATTTGATGTTCCGCAAAGTGGTGGAAGAATTGGTGAAGAACAAAGAAGTGAATATTACCAGTAGGTATGAAAGCTTAGAAAAGAACAATATCGTGGGTGATTTCCAATTTATTGTTTTAGAAAAATACCTGAGCCAAGACAATGAATTGCCCTTCTTCGAAAGAATTGTTATGAAGCTCTACTTCTGGTTAAAAGAAATCAGTTTAAGTGAAGAAAGAGGTTTTGGATTAGACCCTAGTAATGTAACCATTGAGAAGTTTCCATTAATTGTTGCACCGGTTTCTAATATGAAGCTGAGTAGGGTGTTTCCTGAAGGAGAAGACGCTTAAAAAACCATTTGTTGAAACAAGCGAAAAAACAGAACTTACCGAAACATTCAATTTTTCGGCTTGGGCACCATTCTACTTTACATTGTAATTGGCTATATATTAATTGTATTGATTGGCTATTTAATACAAGAAAAACTCATTTTCAAGCCTGAGAAACTAGCCCAAGATTTTGAATACAAGTACGATGCCCCTTTTGAAGAATTATTTTTTGATGTAACCGAAGGCGTCCGAATTAATGGGCTGCATTTTTATGTAGACGACCCAAAGGGGCTGATTCTTTATTTTCATGGTAATTCAAGAAGTATTAAAGGCTGGGCAAAATATGCACGCGATTTTTATCGATACCAATACGATGTTGTACTGGTAGACTACAGAGGATTTGGAAAAAGCACGGGCAAAAGAAGTGAGCGGGAAATGTTGGCCGATATGCAATTTGTGTATGATACACTCAAACAGAAATACCCTGAACACCATATACTGGTTTATGGAAGAAGTTTAGGCAGTGGTTTTGCCACTAAAATTGCTGCAGACAATTCACCACGCTATTTAATTTTAGATGCGCCTTATTATAGTTTTATTAAAGTAGCGGAAAGGTTTACACCCTTTATTCCTCACAAACTAACCCTACGATATAAACTACAAACCGATCAATGGATCAAAAAAGTGAACTGCCATACCTATATCATTCATGGCACTAAAGATTGGTTGATTCCGATCAAACAAAGTCAAAAACTGCAGGCACTCAATCCGCATAAAATCACGCTAATCAGTATTCATGGTGGTGGCCATAACAACTTACCTTCCTTTAACGAATACCACAATTTTATTAGAGATATTCTAAAATATTAAGTGGGCATTTGGCTTAACTTTGCCCAGTGAAAAAAATTGTTTTATTCTTTTATATCAAAATAGCCATCTTGCTTTACGCACTAATTGGCTCTCTCCTATTTATTTTTCAAGACCGATTATTGTTTCATCCTGAAGCGATTAATCAAGATAGCAGTTATACATTTAATCAACCTTACCAAGAGTCCCTAATTCCATTAGATGCGAGTACCAAATTTCATGTAGTCCATTTCACTGTTCCCGATTCAATTCGAAAAGGAGTGGTTTTATATTTTCATGGTAATAGAAAAAATATTGGTCATTACGCCCAGTTTGCGAACAACTTTACCAAAAACAATTATGAAGTCTGGATGATTGATTATCCGGGATTTGGCAAATCAATTGGAGCACTTACAGAAGAAAATCTATACGAAGGAGCATTGCAATTGTATATGCTGGCTAAATTAAGATTCAAACCTGCTGAAATAATTATTTACGGAAAATCAATAGGAACCGGTATTGCCACCCAATTGGCTTCGGTTAGAGATTGTAAACACCTGATTTTAGAAACACCTTACTATAGCATGGAAACTTTATTGGGTAGGTATTTGTTTATGTATCCATTAAACAAACTCATGCATTTTAAATTTCCAAGTAACGAGTATATTCAAAAAGTAACAGCACCTGTTACCATTTTTCATGGAACCAATGATGGTGTGATTGCCTATAGCAATGCAGAACAATTTACCAAGCACTTAAAGAAAGGGGATGAATTTGTAACTATCCCAGCAGGAACCCATCTCAACTTGAATAGCTTCAAGCTGATGCAAAACAAATTAGATAGCATTCTTCAATAATGTAAACAGCCTATCAGTTAATGCAGCTTTAGGCTATTTCTTTTAGTTTAACTGTTTTTGCAGTAATGCTTAGTTCAACAGTTGCTCCAACTTTTAACGCATAATTTGGGGTATCATGACTAACAGGGAATCCGAAGCAAACGGGATAATTATATTCGGCAATATGTTCTTGTAGTATTTCCTCAACAGTTTTTCCAAAAGGTCGGGTAGTATCTTTTCGATCGGTAAAACCTCCTAATATTAGTCCATTCAGTTGGCTCAATAAACCTGCTCTTTTTAATTGAATGAACATACGATCAATATTGTATGCATATTCGCCTACGTCTTCGATAAATAAAATAGCTCCTTTGGTTTTATACATCATATTAGATCCTACCAAATGAGCAATCAATGCTAAGTTTCCTCCCATCAATATCCCTGTTGCCTTCCCCATTTGATTCATTGAGTTTGGCTCACAACTGTATATTGCTTTAGTCCCTTTCAAAGCCTTTTGTAAAGATTGCACATAAGGCAGTTGTACTCCCCCATCATTAAATGCATTCGCCATGGGGGCATGTAACGAAGCAGTTTTGCAATTGGTTAAAAGATGCGCATGTAAAACGGTGATATCACTGAAACCAATAATCCATTTTGGATTTTTTTTAAAAGCCGAAAAATTTAGTTGATCAATGATTCTAGTAACGCCATAGCCCCCTCTTCCACAAAGTATAGCTTTGATACTTGGTTCATCTAGTAAAGCTTGCAATTCATCCCTTCGTTCTTCGTCTGTACCACTAAAATAATTGGTAGACTTACTTCCAACCGTTTTGCCAACCATCACTTGAAAGCCCCACTGCTGAAGGGTTTCCACACAGGTTTTAATTTTTTTAGCTTCCATATATCCCGCAGGACATGTAATGGCAATGGTATCTCCTTTTTTTAAATAAGGTGGAATCTTGATCATGGTTATACTTCGGTTAATTGGACTGTATGATTGTTTACCACTAATTGATGCGGCAACCCGCACTTGAGTGCAAAGTTGTTTTTGATATGACCTACTGGAAAATCAAAACAAACAGGATAATCAAATGCGGCTACTTTTTCTTTTACTATGGTATAAATATCTCTTCCGAAAGGTACTGCAGGATTGTCTGCTTTAATATTACTAAAACCACCTACAATCAATGCTTTTAAATTGGACAGCTTTCCCGATCGCAACAAATTACAAAACATGCGATCAATATTGTACAAGGGCTCTCCCACATCTTCTACAAATAATATCTTCCCATCGGTGTTGAGCATAGAAGCCGAACCATTGAGGTTCTCTAGAATTTTTAAGTTGCCTCCAACTAAAATCCCTTGGGCAGTGCCTGTTCGGTTATGTTCTACTGGAATTGAAGGGTAATTAACTTTTTTTCCTTCTAATGCTTCTTTAATAGACAAAATACTGGCTTGTTGTATGGCATCTGCTGTTGCCCAATCTTTGGGAAAACTGCCACACATTTTCGAATGCAAACTAGCGATATGTACTACTTGGTGCAGATGACTATGCAATACGGTGATATCACTAAAACCAATCACCCATTTCGGAGACTGTTTGAACTTTTTAAAGTTTAACAGGTCTACCATTCTTACCGCACCATAACCTCCGGTTGCACAAAGAATCGCTTTAATATTGGGGTCATCCATCATTTGCTGAAAATCTTGCGCGCGCTCGGCGTCTGTTCCCCCAAAAGTATGGTCTGTCTTACCAACCGTATTGCCTAATTGAATTTGATAGCCCCAGCTTTTAATTAAATCTATTGAAGGCTGGATGGTTTCTAATAAAGAAAACCCTGCAGGGCAGGTAATGCCAATCGTATCCCCGGGTTGTAAATAAGGCGGTACTTTTATTTTTCTACTTCTATTACTTGCAGCAGAAGCCAATGCGGGCATCGACATCAATCCCATTCCAGCCAATTGTAAAAAAGACTGTCTTTTCATTTACGTATTTTTCTTGGGTTTTGGTTTAATTGATGCAGCTTCTTTTTTTCTACCAGCATTGCGTAAAGATTGATCAATCAACATTTCTATTTGACCATTCACACTCCTAAACTCATCTGCTGCCCATTTTTCCAGGGCAGCATAAGTTTGTTGATCTATTCTTAAAACAAAGGATTTCTTACTCAAAACAATTCATTTATTTATTGATGCAATGTTCCTGTATTCACTACTGGAGACACCGCCCGATCGCCACAAAGTACAACCAATAAATTACTTACCATTACTGCTTTGCGCTCTTCGTCTAATTCTACTACTTGTTTTTTAGACAACATATCTAAAGCCATTTCTACCATACCCACTGCACCTTCAACAATTTTACTACGAGCAGAAACAATCGCTGTTGCTTGTTGACGCTGCAACATGGCTTGTGCAATTTCTGGAGCATACGCTAAGTGACTAATACGCGCTTCCTTAATAACGATACCAGCTTTCAACATTCGTTCATTTAATTCCGACTCCAACATGGCAATTACTTTTTCTCCACCATCCCTTAATGTTACTGCTGCATGTTCATCGTCTATGCTATCATAAGGACAGGTAGAAGCCATATGACGCAATGCTGCTTCACTTTGATTGGTCATATAACTTGAAAAATTAACTACGTCAAAACAAACTTTATACGTGTCTTCAATCTGCCAAAGTATCACTGCCGCAATTTCAATTGGGTTACCAAGCTTATCATTCACTTTTAACTTGGTACTTTCCAAACTCTGTAAACGCAGCGACACTTTTTGTTTAGTGTACAATGGATTTACAAAGAAGAGTCCATTGTCTTTTACAGTACCTACATATTTACCAAAAAAAGTAAGTACTACACTGGTATTAGGTTGAACAACTACTAAGCCCAACAATAAGAAAAAGACTACCATAAAATCAATAATCGAACCCCAGATGAGCAAAGACTTGATGCCATGTTCCGCACCCTTAATTTGAGTAAGAGCATAAATACCAGCAACCACTAAAATAGTTACCAATAACAAAACCAAAAAACCTTGTGCTGCTTTAATGGACTTTTCCATAATTTTCATTTTAATATTAATATGATATCAAAATTATAGCATTTCTCGGAATTTCCAAATAAATCTGCTTTTAGTACCTTTGCCGCCTGCATAAGCAGTTTAGACCAAGAAGCAACCGATCATGAAGCAACCGAAAAGATATTTGATTACAGCCGCCCTACCCTATGCCAATGGGCTAAAACATATCGGCCATTTGGCCGGCGCATACCTACCTGCAGACATTTACGTGCGCTATTTAAGGGCACAAAAAAGAGACGTGGTCTTTGTATGCGGCAGCGATGAGCATGGCACCGCTATTCCCATTCAAGCTACCAAGGAAGGCACTACTGCTCAAGCCATTATAGACAAGTACCATCCAATCATTGAGCAGAATTTTAACGACTTAGGTATCTCTTTTGATATTTATCATAGAACAAGCTCTCCTATTCATCACGAAACTGCCAGTGAATTTTTTACTGCGTTGAATAAGAAGGGAGACCTCATTACTAAGGAGTCTGAACAATATTACGATGAACAGGCTCAAAGTTTTTTAGCGGATCGTTATATCAAGGGAACCTGCCCCAATTGTGGATTTCAAGCAGCTTATGGAGATCAATGCGAAAGTTGTGGAAAGAGTTTAAGCCCAGACGAATTGATTAACCCAGTTAGTACTTTAAGTGGCCATACACCGGTTAAAAAATTAACCAAGCACTGGTACTTGCCTTTAGATAGACACGAAGATTTTTTGCGCAAGTGGATCATTGAAGAACATGGTAATGATTGGCGCTCTACGGTTGTAGGACAATGTAAGAGCTGGATTGATGGAGGCTTGCAACCCAGGGCCGTTACCCGCGACCTTGACTGGGGCGTTGCATTACCAGCTGATGTAGAAGGCGGCCAAGGCAAAGTGTTGTACGTTTGGTTTGATGCCCCTATTGGATATATCAGTGCCACCAAGCAATGGGCATTGAATACTGGAAAAGATTGGAGACCATATTGGGAAGACCAAGACACCAAGCTGATTCATTTTATTGGAAAAGACAATATCGTTTTCCATTGTATTATTTTTCCTGTGATGTTGCAATTGCACGGAAACATTTTACCAACGAATGTTCCTGCCAACGAGTTCATGAATTTGGAAGGAGACAAAATGAGTACCAGTAGAAACTGGAAACTCGAAATGGAAGATTATATCAACGACTTTATTAAGCCAGCAAATGGGGGATCACAGCTGGCCGATACCTTGAGGTATTACTTAACTGCCATTGCACCCGA
>JACCDH011692758.1_pt1 | contig 16056 bp, 12 predicted proteins | sample 7442481 | NCBI WGS metagenome assembly JACCDH01 (sample SAMN15323433, study PRJNA562643) | freshwater metagenome | isolation source: river surface water | place: USA:Blue River Watershed | collected 2017-08-15
TAGATTTTTGTTGTTCGTGGGGACCATTAATTTTAGGGCATAACCATAGGGATATTTTTGATGCTGTTGTACATACTGCTCAAAATGGTTTAACTTTTGGCGCGCCAACAGTACAGGAAAATCAGTTGGCAAATGCTATTTTGAGTAACAATACAAAAATCGAAAAGTTAAGATTTGTAAGCTCTGGTACAGAGGCGGTTATGTCGGCTGTACGCTTAGCAAGAGGTTACACTGGTAGAGATAAAATCATCAAATTTGAAGGTTGTTACCATGGGCATGTAGATCATTTAATGGTAAAAGCGGGTAGTGGTTTGGCAACATTTGGTACTTCTTCATCTGCAGGAGTTCCCGAAGCTTTTGCAAAGGAAACAATAGTAGCACCTTTAAACGATTTAGATGCTTTACATACAATTTTTGCAGAGTATAAAGATCAAATTGCTGCAGTAATTATTGAGCCTATCCCAGCAAATAATGGATTATTGATTCAGGATAAAAGTTACTTAAAAAATTTAATCGAAATTGCACATCAAAATTGCGCATTAGTAATTTTTGATGAAGTAATTAGTGGATTTAGAGTAGGGTTTGAGGGTGCTGCTGGATTGTACGATTTACAACCTGATATTGTAACATACGGTAAAATTATTGGTGGTGGAATGCCTGTAGGAGCGTATGGCGCTTCTTCCAAAATCATGAGTTATATTGCTCCGGAAGGTGCTGTTTACCAAGCTGGAACTTTAAGTGGAAATCCGGTTGCAATGGCAGCAGGTTTTGCACAAGTTAAAAACTTATTAAAACCCAATTTTTACGAAAATCAAGCAGAAAAAACAGCAAAGTTTGTGGAAATAATTCAGCAACATGTTGAAAATAAAGCGTATGCTGTAAAAGTTTTTAATATAGGTTCTATTTTTTGGATATCTTTTTCTGCTGCCGAAAAGGTACAAAATCCAAATGCTATCCATCCAAAATCAGGCGAATATTTTAAACGAATGTTTAGTTATTTAATAGAGCATGGGGTATATTTTGGTCCGTCGGGATACGAAGTTGGTTTTGTAAGCGAAGCACATTCGGAGGCGCTTTTGCAACAAGCCGCACAAATAATTTGTGCTAGTTTAGATGTAACTTTTGCCTAATATAATGGATTTAAATTCGGTTAATATAAAAAACAAAAGGGCATCTTTCGATTATGAATTTATCGAGAGAGAGGTGGTGGGTATTGTGCTTACAGGAACCGAAATTAAATCTATTCGCCATGGTAAAGCTAGTATTGCCGAATCGTATTGTACGATTGAAAACGGACAATTATGGATATTAAACATGGATGTTTCTATTTACGTTCAGGGTTCATACAACAATCACGAACCTAAACGAAAACGTAAACTTTTAATGTCTAAAAAAGATATTTTAAAGTGGGAAGCAAAGTTAAAAACGCGAGGTTTAACCATAGTTCCTATTAAATTATTTTTAAGCGAAAAAGGTTGGGCAAAGTTGGATATTGCTTTAGCAAAAGGTAAACAAACATTTGATAAGCGAAATTCCATCAAGGAAAAGGATTTAAAAATGGAAATGAAACGTTCCGAAACGTATAAATAAATAAAATAATTTTTATTCTTTTTCCATTTCATTACTTGTTTTTTATTTGTAATATTGTTTTGGTTAAAGTATCCATCCTAAATCTTATGTATGTTAGAAACTGCTGGCAACAGTAATGCATTCAATTTACTTCAAAAAGTATATACAACTTTTACAGGTGAAGAGTTGGTTGATGAAAAGCATCAAAGTTTAATTAATTTAATTGAGGTTTTACCCGGACTTCAAAAAATTTTAAATAGTTTACATTTTGGAATTGTGATTATTGGTAAATCATACGAGGTAATTTATCATAATACAGAGTTGTTGTTGATTTTAGATTTGCAAGGACCAATTGTGGGGAAAAAATGGCAAGATGTTTTTAGTAAGGAAATTCCATTAGATATTAAGCGAGTGGCTAAAGAGGCTAGTTTTAATTATCCTACTTATCATAATATTAAAATCAACAAGGATCATCAAATTTTGGAATATGCAGGTTCTTTTTATCCCATTCAGGATGCGATTTTAATACAATTAACACCAAAGCAAAGTTTACAGGATAGTAGTATCGATTTTTCGTTAAATTATATCGAATCTATTGGTGAAAATAATCCTGATTTTGTGTTGGATATTTTACAAAGTTTTACGCAGGTGGTGAGTGATGATTTAAATAAAATTCAGTTTTGTATTAAAAATAATAACGATTGTGGGAAGTTGGCTTTAATTGCCCAAAATATTGCATCCAATATTAATTTACTAGGAAGAGAAGATTTGGTGTTAAGATGGAAAAAATTTATTCATATTGGTATGGATACAATGGAAGATAGATACGAATTGTTGTTGTTGATAAAATTAACAGAATCCTTGGTGGATAATGTAAAAAAATACAATTAAATTTCTAGGACTTAGTGTATGCAAAATATTGTTTTACAAAATATTAAACCCAATTATCTCGAAAATATTTCGGGAAGTGATGTGTATGGTAAAGTGTTGCAACTGGATAAAGGGAAATACATTCATATTGAAGCGCCCAGTGGTACAGGAAAAACTACTTTATTACACATAATTTACGGGATTAACAATTTGTATTCGGGTAAGGTATTGTGGGATAATAATTTAGCTGAAGATTATAATTTAATTCGCCAAAATCATTTGTCGGTTGTTTTTCAGGATTTACGTTTAATTCAGGATATTTCTGTGCAAGATAATATCGAACTTAAAAATCAACTCACTCAACATAAATCCACCGATGAAATTATGCAAATGTTGCAATTTTTGGGTGTGGATATGCATTGGCATAAAATGACCCATCAGTTATCTCGTGGGGAACAACAACGTGTTGCTATTGTAAGGGCTTTATGTATGCCTTTTAGTTTTTTGGTGTTGGACGAAGTTATGAGTCATTTAGACGAGCAAAACCGATTAAAAGTAGCCGATTTAATTCATCAGGAATGCACTAAAAATGGAGCAGGTTTGGTGATGTTAAATTTATACAAGGACAATTATTTTAAGTATCATTCTTTTTATCATTTGTAATTTATGCCAGTTGTATCCTTAAAAAAACATACACTTACTTTTAAATTAAAAATCACTATTGCGCTTACATTTTTAGCGTGGTCCTTGGGTTTGTTAATAGCTTGTTTGGTAATAAATTTATACAGTGGATTATGGAATTTTTTACAAGTGAATCAAGAAAAATCCAATTACGATTACAATATTATCCATAAGGAAGTTGGTTTAATGAATACTTTTGGTTTAAGTAAAAGTAATTTTAAGCAAAACGAAATGGATTTGATACAACAGCATCCAGCTGTAGTATCGGTTGCTCCCATTGTTTCCAATCAGTTTAAAGTGGGTATTGATGGCGGAAATATGATTCAGTTTTACACCGAATTATTTTTACAATCTGTACCTAATGAGTTTATTGATTTGGATACACGTGATTTTAAGTGGCGCGAGGGTTATGTGGTGCCTATTATTGTATCTAATTCGTTTATAGATTTATACAACCATGGTTTTTCTGTAAGTCAGGGTTTACCCCAAATACCTAAATCCATTATCACACAAAAACAATTACAATTGGTCATAAAAGGTAATGGGAAACAAGTGGTTGTTCCATGTAAAATTTTTGGTTTTTCGGATAGGTTAAGTACAGTTATTGTTCCCGAAGAGTTTTTATTATGGGCAAATCAATTATACGGAAAAGGTAAAGCCGATAAGTACGAGAGTTTAATTATACAATCGGATGTTTCCAAAGGCGTTGAATTGGAAAAATTTTTAAATCAAAATGGGTATTCGTATAATAAAGAAATGATTAATTTGGATCAAACCAAACAAATCATACAATCTGTAATGTTATTTTTATTAACCATAAGTACCATTTTAATTGTGTTAGCTGTAGGTTTAAGTTATTTTGTATCTAAAACCTTTTTGTACGAAAAATCCAGTTTTATCCAACATTTATTTTGGTTAGGATACAGTCCGCGGTTTTTAATACATAGTTTTTTTAAACCCATAGTTTGGATAGCTTTAATCAACTCCCTAGCGGTTTTAATAGCAGCATTAATAATAAATTATTTTATAGCGCAAATTTTCGTACAATTTAATTTTGATATTCCTTACTTTACCCTTGCTTTTGCAATCGTTTGGTTATTGGTAAGTTATTTATCGGTACACATTATATACTTAAAAATAAAAAATACTATTTTAAAAATTGTTTAAGCTGCAATTAAACGTAAATTGCTTGTAGGTTGAGGTTTAGCAGAACAAATTTCTAGGTTTTCAATCGGGTAAAAACGTAGATATTTGTTAATAAATAGGGGTAAAGCAGATTTGTATGCACCAGCAATTTCTCGGCATTCAATCAATCGTTTTACCAATTCTATTTGTAAATTTTTATTATTTGTTTTAACCGAGTTATCTGTAACTACTACTAACTCCCCATTAATTGTACATTTTACTAAATCTTTCATGTCCTTTGGTTTTAAATTATATTGCTAAGGTAGGATAGTAAAAAGTAACCAGTTTACGCTTTACTATTAATGATTTTTTTATGATTTATTAACTTTTGACAATTCAAGTTTCAAACGAAAAGAATTTTGGACTGCAACATTTCTACCTATACTTTTATAAATATCTTTTATGAAAATAAAATATTGATTATTGATTTATTGTGCTAATTTAGAGGCGCATTATAAACTTAAATTTTAAAATTATGGCAAACATTACATTAAAAGGAAATCCTGTTACAACATCGGGAAATTTACCAGCAGTTGGATCTAGTTTAAAAGATTTTAAATTGATTAAAGCAGATTTAAGTACTGCTACATTAGCGGATTTTAAAGGTAAAAGAGTTGTTTTAAATATTTTCCCTAGTATTGATACAGGTACTTGTGCAGCATCCGTTAGAAGATTTAATGTAGAGGCTGCTAAATTAAGCAATACAGTTGTAGCAAATATTTCCAGAGATTTACCTTTTGCACAAAAAAGATTTTGTGGAGCGGAAGGTATCGAAAATGTAATTACTTTATCTGATTTTGCAGATGCAAGTTTTGGTAAGGATTACGGTTTGTTAATTGCAGATGGACCTTTAGCAAATTTACACTCCAGAGTAGTTATTGTTGCGGATGAAAATGGTATAGTTTTACATGCACAACAAGTAAACGAAATTGTTGATGAACCAAATTATGATGCAGCTTTAGCGGTTTTATAATTTCCAACTTATAGGTTATAAAAAAGCTCCAAATTTTGGAGCTTTTTTTATTTAAATCTGTAGTGATATAAAATTGGTTCTGCTCTTCCGTTATCGGTTTCCGAAATATGGAAATAACCTTTTCCATCATCGTCCCAACTAATAGCTTCACCTTGTACTTCTGGCGTATAGCTTACTTTTTTTGGGGTTTGTTTAAATAAAGTTTCCACAGGATTATTTTCGATATTCCATAAATAAATGGCTCCTTCATCTTTAAGTAGTATTTCTGTTCCATTTCGGTTGATATCTCCAGCAATAATTCTTTTAAAAGGAAGTTTACCATGAAAAATAGCGGTATTTTTTTTCAGGGTATCTTGTGGGTATGGAAGCGAGTACACATGGCAATTTGCTTCTCTTTTTGTTACAATAATTAAATCTTTATTCTTCGGGTTTATCATGAGTGCTTCTGCATCTCTTGGTCCGTCTGGATATTCAAATTCAATAATATCAAATTCATATACTTCGTGTACAAAATTGGAATCCAATGTACTTAAATCGGGTTCAATAAATCGTATGATATTGATATTTTTTCTTACGGCATTATTGTCGCCAAAATCTGCCACATAAATATAATTTTCGCCTTCAATTGGTCCTGGTCCAATAGCAATATCTTCCCAATCGTTATTTTTGATTCCAAATAAATTGATGTACCCTTGATATTTTCCACTTTTAGAGTACACATAAATTTCATTATCGTTTCCAGAATCTTCGTGAACATACACCCAATTGTTATTTTTGATTCCGCAAACAATTCCAGATATTTCCCCTAAGGGTTTGTTGATTACATTATTTTGATAAAGTATAAAATTGGTATCGTTTTCAATTTCAAAACGAGTGTAACTGGGGATTAAAATCTCATCCTTGGTATCTTTTTTATTTTCTTCCTTCTCTTTTGTACAAGCTATGGATGAAGCTAACAAGAATGCTAAAAATACATTGGTAAATGTTGAAGGTTTGTGAATTAAAATTTTCATGGAAATGAGTTGTTTTTTCAAATTGGTACAAAATAAAAAAATAGGACTGAATTTTAGTCCTATTTTTTTAAACTATAATCTTTTTAAATTATTTTGTACCAAAAGCACCAATAAAGTTAGATGGAGCTGGGATTGTAACCGTAATACCAGCAGCAGTTAAAGTTGCATGTACTGGATTAAAATCTGTTTTACCTTTAGTAAGACCAGGAGCATTAGCTTTTAAATGGAAATCCCAAGCAGAATTTAATAAAGCTGTAGTTTTAGCAGTTTTAACATCGTAGTTTACAAACATTGGGTCGCTATCTACGATATCGCTATCTTGTTTTTTAGTTCTTCTTTCCGCAGGATCTGTGTTAGGAATAACATCTGTTGAAGGCCAAAAATTATCTTTGTCTGTAGCGTCTTCAGCATAATAGTGAGTATAACCATATTTTGTATTATCTAAATCAGGTAAATTATCACCTCTTAAACGAATACCAAATCTACAGTTTACAATTAAGTTGTTGTAGTTTAAACCTTTAGCACCTGCTTCTAAGTTTATAGAACCACCTCTACCAGATTGAACTCTACGGTGACCACAGTTAATAAAAGTATTGTTATAAGTATTGATGTTTGTTTGAGGAACACCATCACCTTTACCAGCTGGTTTACTTCCGTTAGTTGCAACAGCGTAAAATAAGTTGTAACATACATCACCTACAGAACCATCTTTAAAGTTTAATCCTTCACCACCAGTTTCACCTACGTTGTAAAATACACTGTTGATAATTGCAACTTTACCACCACCATCTGGGCGAATACCGTCATCTGCAATATTTCTTAAAGTACATCTTTCGAATACAAAAACACCATTAGGGTTACCAAAGTGAATTGCATAACGAGGGTCTCCAGCGTCATATACATCAGGCATTGCATCTCCTGCAGCTGCTCCAGTATATTCTACTACACAATGTCTTAAAATCAAAGCAGCACAAGTATTTGTTGCTTGTATACCACCCCATAATCCTGCATAAGCATTTTCATCTATTCTTTTTTCTGTAGGAACTGTAAATAAAATAGGGTCTGTTGAAGTACCTTCAGCTACTAAGTTACCTTCTACTCTAATTTCTGGTTGTACACCACCTTCAACACCTTCAAATGCTAAAACTACACCAGGTTTAAGTGTTAAAGTTTTTCCTGCTGGTACAATAATATCTGATTTAATAGTATAGTTACCTTTTTCTAAAGTACCTTCTACATTACCAGATAAGTCTCCACCACCTGTATTTGTGTTGTTATCGTCTTTTTTGTCCTCCTTTTCACACGAGGAAAACATTAATCCTGCAAATAATGCAATTCCTGATAAAAATAAATTGGTTTTTTTCATTTTAAATAATATTTGATTAGTTTTTAATTTGTGCAAAAATATACACGCAAGCTTACCACATTTTAAAGGATTAGTTATTTAATAGTTATTGTTTGGTTAAGTAAAAGTTAAGTAGTTTTTAAAATTTAAATCTTAACCCTAACATATAGGTTCTTCCATAAATATCTCTTCTTACTAAGGTTTGGTTATCAACTTTTGGTTGCACTGCATCCACTTGTGGAGTGCTAGCGTGTGGTTTTTTCACATACAATTCAAATGGTGTATCTAATATGTTATTAATTTTAACAAAGGCAACAAATCGTTGTTCTTTACCAAATGCTTTTTCAAACGAAAAATCTAGTTGAGTAAATGCTTTTTGCCAAAAATCATCGTTTAATCCTGGAGCAACTACTGCAATTCTTTCTCCTGTATAAACCATTGCCAATTGTCCGTTGATACCTTGTTTTTTATTTTTGTATAATAAAGATAAGTTTCCAATATGCATAGATTGTCCTTGTAGAGGTCTTTCTTGTATAACGTTAATAAATGTACTATCGCCTATTCCTAAATCCGTCTGACTATCTGATAAATCACCAATATTATCAGCAGTAATTACACCCCATGTTCTTTTAATAGATTCTATTTTAGATAATGTAAACGTGTAATTTAATCTAATACCAAAATTTTTAATGTATTTGGTATAATCCATTTCAATACCTCTATTCACGGCTGTACTAAAATTTAAAGGCATAAAAGTAGTAGTGGGTGGGTTAGGGTAAATTCCTGGAGGAATTACAGCATACTCAATTGGGTTTTGTATAATTTTATAAAATGCACCAATTAACAATTGGTCGGTTGCTGTTGCAAAATATTCGTATCGTACATCAAAATTATGTGCTGTAACAGCAATTAATTCTGGGTTACCAGCTCTTGCAAAAATTTCCTCCTGACTAGGTCTTCTATAAGGAATAATTTCTAAAAAGCTTGGACGGGATAAAGATTTAAAATAGGATGTACGGATATTTGTTTTAGGGTTAGGCATGTGTTTAATATGCAAACTTGGTAAAATACTCCAATATTTTTGACCGCCTTCTGGGAAAGTATTGTTTTCGGTTTCGTATCCTTGGTTGGTATGCTCAGTTCTAAGTCCTACAATAAATTGTGTTTTCCAACGAATAAATTTAAATTGTAAATAGTTTGCAAATATATTTTCGAATGAGGTATAGTTTAAAACGTGAGTGGGTGTTCCTGCCCCATTGGTGGTTCTCCAAGTTAAGTTTGCAAAATCTGATTCAAAAGGTTCAAATGCTTGAACGCCCGGATTTGGTTTAAATGTGTACGAGTCATATTGGTTGTTTCTATCTTTTATTCTGTACAAACCTCCATATTTAAATTCAAATTCTTGATTGCCTATTTTAGGGGTGTAAATAAAATTATAATATGCTGCATAATCTCTATCAGAGTTTTTCTCCCAAATTCGTTCAAAATTATCATCGATAATCCATCTTTGAATTCCTCCATCGTAATTTGCAACTAATCTTAAGATAGAGTTATCGGGGAGTTGTTGTGTTGCTAAAGAATACACTAAAGACCAATCTGCTTTTAATTTTGCGCTTAAATCATGATTACCTTGTAAAGTGGAATTGTAAATTTGTTGGATATTGGTTTGTGCTCTTAATTGGTATTCCAAAGTAGGATTTTGTCCACCACGTAATTCATCAATCCAATTTAATCGAGTTTCGTTGTTTTGTAAACGTAAATAGGCATTGTATAAACTTAGCTTATTTTTTTCGTTGATGATATAATCGATTTTATTATGCACACCTGCTCGCTCTTGTTGGTTAGAATAAGTTCGTTTTTGATAAACAGTTACTTCGGGGATGGTTTGACTTCTGTTTAGGCTACTTACTCTAAATTCTTCACGATCCGATCCTCTGTATTGATTTTGATAACTACCCGAAACAATAACACCTAATTTTTTGTTGTAAAAACGATTTCCTAAACTAACAGAACCAAATACGTTGGGCATTGGATTAATTTTTTCATAATTAAAGTTTTCCGAACTAAAATCTGGAGCAGTTACAATTCTTCCTTCTCTTTCTCTTGGTGAAATTTTACTAATTGATTTAGGATTGTAATAATCAAAAGGACGTTGTGTTAACAATTCGCTATATCCTGTGGCTAAACTTGCATTAATTAATTTAGTCATTGGTGCATCTTTCATTTTCATATCCACCACACCACCAATTGCATCGCCTTCCATATCAGGCGTTAAGGATTTGGTTACCACTAATCTACTTAATAAATCCGAAGGGAAAATATCTAAAGGAACATATCTGTTTTCGTTATCCGGTGATGGAATTTTAATACCATTTACTAAAGTGTAGTTGTATCTTTTATCCATACCTCTAACAATTGCATACTGTCCGTCACCATTACTATTTCTTTCGATTGTTAAGCCCGATACCCTTTGCACTACATTAGCAACTGTAATATCAGGAGATTGTTCAATTGTTTTAGCCGATACAACATTACTTACCGTAGAGGCTTCTTTTTCTTCAGTTCTTGCAAAACTTTCTATTTCTTTGTTGGATACATAACTAATTACAATTTCGCCTAATGTTACTGTTTCTTCACTTAGGTAAAAATCTATATTTACTACTTCGTCCTCGGATTTTATATCAACTGTAACAGTTTTAGTAACGTAATTTGGATAAGAAATGGTAATTTCGTGGGAACCCACCGGAACCTTATTAAGTTTATAGCTACCATCTAAACCACTAAAATCTGCCATACCTGTAGCTCTAATAACTATAGCTGCACCTATGATAGGTTCATCTAGGGTTAAGGTAAGTAAATTTTCTAAGGACATATCAGTACCAACTTCTTTATTTACAAATACTTTTCCTCTAATAGTTGCTGCGTTTAGGGCAAGTTGAGTTAGCAAAATTAATACTATAAGATACCAGTTTTTATTTTTCATTTTTAATAAATTTCTTAGAATGCAAATTTACCTTCTTGATGTTAAACGTTTGTTTATTTAATACTATCTATACTTTAAATGTAAATTACTTTTTAGTTAATTAATTGTGTATTTTATCTTGTGTCAGGAATATTTATTATTTCATTTTTTTAATGTTAAATAATTGCTATTCAAAACATACTTCAATAGCAGTAATAACTTAACATAAGATTAATTTTTAATTAATCGTATGCTATTAGTTTTGTTGCGTGAAAAATAAGCTTATTAAAATAGTTGTTATTACGGATAAAAATCAGGAGTTATTTTCTGTTGCCCAAAATTTAATAGGCGATATTTTTGAAGTTATTGTTATTATACCACAATTAAATTTATTATCTACAATAGCGGATATACAACCCCATTTGGTTTTGTTGGATGTGCTTTTGGACGACTTTGATGGGATTGATTTTTGTGTGGCTTTAAGACAAGATAATCTATTAAAAAATGTTAGAATTGTTTTTGTTACAGCACGTAACGAAAGTTTTACTAAAATTGCTTGTTTGGATGCTGGTGCGGATGATGTTATTAATTTACCTATAAAAAATTTGGTACTTATTAAAAAAATTCAATCCCTAATGCGATTGTATAATTTTAATATAGAAATTACAGATAACAATAGTTTATTAATTGATCGACCAAATTATCAGGTGATTAAAGACAAAATTAAAATTAATATTCCTAAAAAAGAGTTCGAAATTTTATTGTTATTGTCCTCTGCTCCCGAAAGAGTTTTTACAATGGAGGAAATTTTATCCAAAATTTGGGGGAATGATAATTTAATTAACAATAAATCTATACCTGTTTACATTAAAAAATTACGCAACAAAATAGGGGATAAACACATTGTTACGGTTAAAGGGATTGGGTATAAGTTTTCGTATGCTAATTAGTTATTAATCGACTATTGAGACCTTTGGGAAGAATATGGGGTTAAAGTTTTTTATGCAGAGTTCGCAAAGATTTATAGATAAATTGCTTAGAGGTTTTTGGCAAAGTTTTATGTGAAATTTTGTTTAAATGCATAAAGCTCCAAAAGTTTTACACTTTTAGAGCTTTATTGTGATACACCTTAATTAATTTTTACTTATCGGAAAGTGTTATTGTTTCTGTTACATTTAAAGTAAATTCTCTAATACTAAAATTCTTTTTGTTATCCTCTACTGTAATTCTTATGATAGCATTGTTGTGTGTAGGTTGAACGGTTAAGTTATCGTTCCCTAAAGCATTTAAAATATCATCAATATCTAATTCGTCATCAAAATCAGGTAGTGCTGAACCTATTAATGGTGTGCCGTTTACTTTAAAATAATTTGAGTAACCCCATGATTTATCAAAAGTATTAACACCGCCAGATACAACTTGAATTCGTATAAATGAAATTGAATTATCTCTATCACCTCTGTTTTCCTCAAGTTCAACATTTAAATTTAATTTACTATTTTGGTTTACAGTGATTATTTTTTCTTCATTAGTGCTGTTGTCGTTTGCATGAATAATTGCAGGTTGATATTCACGTTTGATATACACTTGGCGTTTTACAGCTTTTCCGTTTCCAAAAGTGGTTTGATTACCGTCCTTATCAGTTGCATAAATAGCAATATCATATATTCCCGAAATTAAATTTGGATATAAACTTAAATCAATATCCACATCAAAATTGTAAGCTGTTTTACCAGATAAGTCGATTATTTTTTCAAAATCTAAAAATTCGTACGCTGATAAGATTTTATGAGAGTGTCCGTCGCTTGCATTGTGTACATCAATTTTTAACTCTTTTAATTCGGTTTCATCCGTTACTGTTCCTTTAATTTCTATAGTGTTTTCATTTTCTTGGATTACTTGAGCGTATTCGCCTCTTAAAACAATTACGCCATCGTTTCCTTGTCCAAGCGGACTAACAATTTGACTAAATTGTGGAGCGGTTTTATCTTTATCTTTTCCGCATGATGCTAATAGTGCAATACTAGCTAATGTAAATACTAATTTCTTCATCAGTTTTAATTTTTTAATTTGTGCAAATATAATAACTTTTGCAACTCTGTTGCATTTGAGTGTATTAAAATTTGTTAGAAAATGGAATTTGAATAGAAAAATGAATGTTTCTGCCTTGTTCGGGAATGTTTAATAAGCGGTATCTACTGGTATGATTTAAGTAATTGGTATTGGTAATATTTCGTCCTTGAATATTTAATTTTATCATCTGATTTTTAATCATAAAAACGGCATTTAAACCAGCGTTAAATACATGATAACCATCCGTTTCTTGCTCGTTTCGGTCGGTTAAAGTTTGCTGATTTACCCATGTGTAATTAAAATTCAAACTTAATTTTTTTAGCGATTTTTTTTCCCATTCCCAGTGATATCCAATATCGTTGGTGATTTTTAAAGGAGGAGTAAAAGGTAAATTTAATCCTGTTTGATGGTTGTAATTGTATACATACTCTATTCCGTTACTCCAATGTAACTCTTTTACAATATGATAATCCATCATCCATTCTGCCCCAACAAAACTAACCGAGTTTTGTTTGTATTCCCACTCCATTCCGCCATTATTTAATCTGCTAAATCTTCCCGTGGGGGATAAATAAATAAAATTATCATAATAGGATGTAAAAGGTGTAAACTCCATTTTTATATCGGTTTTTTTGTAAACCAATCCAAAATCTGCTTGTACACCTCTTTCGGGGTTTAAGTTGGCATTTCCTATTTCGTGACGAAAAACACCATGGTGGATTCCATTAACGGATAACTCATTGGGAGCAGGAAATCTATACGCCGAACCTACATTTACCTTATAATTTAATGTTTTATTTTTTTTCCAATTTACACCTGCAGCGCCCGAAAAATTCCCGAAACTACGATTAATATTTGGGTTACGCATACTATACTCTCCTGTAAAATTTCCTTGTCGGTTATACACTGCAATAATTTTTTCTTCAATATTGTACGTAGCACCATCCCATCGTGCACCAAAATTAAAAACAGTATTTTCGTTTTTTTTGTATTCGTTGTAGACAAAAATTCCATATTGTAGGTTGGTGTAATTGGGTAATAAAAATTCAAATCCGCTATGTGTATTTAAACTGTATTGTGTGTTAATTCCTGTAGTTAAATTCCAATTTTTTTGTATTAACCAATTGTATTTTGTGTTAACTGTAAAGCTTTGTAAATTTAATCCTAAGGAAAGATTACCATAATCTACAAAGTTTTCGTCGCGTATGTTAAATGCTTCTGGAGTTATTTTTTCTTGTCGGATATTATTTTGATAACCCAAATCAATTTCCAACCAATTGTTCCCAATTTTAATTAAAGTGTTGTTAATGATTTTGTTATGTGTAATATCTTGGTAGGGTAAATCTATCAATCGATGTCCGTTTTCATGTCCTAGTAAAAAACTTCTGGGTAAACCTATGGCGCCCATAAAAAGTCCGGCTTTTAAATTGTACGAACTAACATGAAAAGTAGAGTAGCCCCAAGTTTTAGCAAAACCAGTACTTAAATTAAAATTTTGTTCGTTTCCGGCAGTATTTTTTAATCGGTTTTCGTAAATAGGCAAAGCATAACTACCATAAACAAATTCGTTGGTGGGCACCCTGTAATTTCCATAATCTTGTAAACTATAGCGTAATTTTAAAAAGTATCCATTTTTATTTAACTCCACAAAACTGCTGGTTCCAAATAAATCGTTATTACTTTTATATAAACCCACCACTTCACCTTTTACATAATTTTTTCCTTCGGGGATACTTGGATAAATATTAATTACCCCACCCATTGCATCCGAGCCATACATTAAAGCAGATGCACCCTTAATAATTTCAATCCTATCAATATCAAATTGGTCTAACTCCAAACCATGATCCGCACCCCATTGTTGTCCTTCCTGTTTAATACCTTTATCATTTACCAAAACCCTATTAAAACTCATTCCTCTAATGATAGGTTTTGCAATACCTACACCAAGGGAAATGGAACTGATACCGGGTATGTTTTCGATGGTTTGTATTAAATTATTCCCTCGGTTTTCCTCCAAATATTTTTTATCTAAATGTACACTACTTAAACTTTGGTTTTCGTTCCCTAATTTGGAAAAATGGGATTCGATTACGATTTCCGATAATTCAACAGTGGTTTTTTTAAGTGTAAAATAAAAATAGTTGTTATCGTTGTTTATGGTAATCCAGTAAGTTTTTGCTTCATAATTGGGCGCGCTTACATGAATGTGATACCTACCAGGTAAAATATTTTTAAATTCAAATTCGCCTTGTTCGTTGGTGTTACTTATAGCTTGTAGCTCGTGTAAATAAAGGTTGGAGTAAGCAATTTTTGTACTATCTTCTTGTATTACTAAGCCTTTAATAAGTATTTTGTTTTCTTGTGCACGCATATCGCAAAACACAAAAAACAAAACTAGTATGGCGATAATTTTAGGCATTTAATAAACTTGCAACAAAATTGCAAATATATTATTTTTCAGCTAAATTAAAAAATAGTGAGATATCTTAAATTTTATGGAATATGTTCCTCTTTTTTTAAAATTTCAATTGTATCCTGATGCGATTGGATGGATTGTTGGATTTTTAAATGCGAGGGTATTTTTGGAGCATCAATTCCTGTATTTAGTTCGTTAGGAGTATTAATTCGCCAAATTTCGTTGTAAAATTCTTGGTTTATAAAATGCTCTAGTATTAGTTTTCCTCCTTCTATTAAAACCGATTGGATATTTAAATTTAGAAGATTTTGAGATAATTCAGCTTTCCAATTTTGCGAAGAAATTACGATATTATTCAATTGTAAATGCGATGGGGCAGGGGAGTAACTTACAATTATCCAATCGTTTAGTTCCGTTGTTGGTAAAATCCAATCCCAATTTTCGCCTTTAGTAAATAGTATTTTTTTTGGATTTTTGCCTGTAATCCATCTGCAAGTTAATTGTGGATGATCGTTTATAAAAGTATTTTTTCCTACCAAAATAGCATCTACTTGGGCGCGTAAATTATGGGTGAGTTGATTGGTAAAAGTATTGGATAAAGCAATGGATTTCCCTTCTAATTTTCCAATTTTACCAAATTTACTTTGTGCAAATTTTAAATAAATATAGGGTTTTTGGTGGTTGTGTACCTCGTAAAAATGTTTGTTTAATGCCAAACATTCTTGTTGTAAAATATTTATGGTTACCTCCACACCATTTTGTTGTAATTTTTCTACTCCTTTACCAGCAACCTTACTGTGCGTATCTATGGCGCCAATTACAACTTTAGGAATTTTTTTTTCGATGATTAAATTGGTACAAGGTGGTGTTTTGCCAAAATGAACACAAGGTTCCAAACTAACATATAAAGTAGAGTGGGGTAAAAGTGCTTGGTTTTTAACTTCTTGTATAGCAATTACTTCGGCA
>JACCDH010825606.1_pt1 | contig 16055 bp, 8 predicted proteins | sample 7442481 | NCBI WGS metagenome assembly JACCDH01 (sample SAMN15323433, study PRJNA562643) | freshwater metagenome | isolation source: river surface water | place: USA:Blue River Watershed | collected 2017-08-15
CATCTGCGCGCAAAATATTAACAGCCGAATCAGGCTGATACTTCGAGCTGAAAAAATAAGCTTCAATGGTATTACTACTGATCCATCCTTTTTTAAATGCTTTTGCTTTCAATGTGGTATTGCCCTTTAATAAAATATTGTTTGAATACTCCTTAGCATTGATACTATCAGGTTCTGAGCCGTCTAAAGTGTATCGAATAGAAGCCCCATTTATATAGTGTTTGAGTTTTAATTGAATGGGAGTGGTAATCACCTGTTCTTCGTTTAACAAAATGGGAGGAGTCAATTTTATAATGGAAGTATCATTGATAAATCCTTTTTCAATTGAAACACCTTTCAAACGCTTTTGTAATTCAATAATTTCTTTTTCTGATAGTTGGGTATTCCATACCTGTAATGCTGTTAAGCTTTTGAATGAACTTAAATTCATCAAACTGGCCTTATTGACTTTAGTTCCTGAAAGCGATAACTCCTGCAAGGATGGTATTTGATTGAGTAAGTCTAGATTCTTCCCAGTTATCTGGGTAAAAGAGAGATTTAACTTTTGTAAGTTGCTGAACTGCGCAATAATACTAAGTGCATCATCTTGCACAGGCATTTTATTTAAATTCAAGCTGACAATCTGTGTCTTTATAGCCAATAAATCTTTCAATTGATCAATTGAAAAAGCACTAGGACTAAAAAAATTGACTTGTAATGCAGGAGAGGATTTTGCTATGGGAGACACTACTCTATAATCTGTATTCAACTTTTGAATGGTTGAATTTGCAGCAGGTTCAAAATCGTAGTCAATCATCGCTTTTTGATTGAATTTTTCTTTTGCAATCAAATACAATTCATCACTTTCAGGCATAGCTGCAACTTTCAATTTAAAATTTGCTCCCTTTTTGATCCATGCAGTTAAAATCTGAATCTCTGTTTCAGTTAACTGTGGCTTACCAATGGGAGGCATATGCTTCTTATCTTCAATGGGCAAGTGCACTCGATGCATCAACAATCCTAAATCAGGTGCCGTACTATCCCATAGTTTCCCATTCTTTCCTCCCTTGAGTAAAAGGGTTTCCGTATCCATTCTTAATTCCCCTTTCGATTTTTTATCATTATGGCAACTGTAGCATTTTGTTTGCAAAATGGGTTGAACCATATGCGTATACACTTCAGCATCGGTAAAAAGGATTGTTGGTTGCGAAACAGGTTGAATAGGTGCGAACAAAAAATTGGGTCCGTGGGTAATTACAGCTCCTTGATGACCCGCAAAAAAAATGCAGCATAAACTGACACAACCGAAAGTATAATTGATCCATGCAGATTTTTGAATCGATGCGCTATATGCATACCATATAGTCATAATCAGCGCGATGGCAATTCCAGACCATTTATGCCAAAATAATGCGTCTTCATCATATCCATTTTCTTTAGATAAAAAGAAACCCATCAGTGCTGTAAGTGATGAAGTAAAAGCTGTAATCAATAAAAACCAATCTTGGATATGATTAAACCAAATCTGATCAGCTAGTTTTTTGGCCAGTATATAATGCCAAAAAAGATACAGTATCACTAGTGTAATGGGCAAATGCAAAAACAAAGGATGCATCCTCCCTACTACTTGAAGCCATGCAGGAATCAGAATACTGTTTTCAAAGACCAGTAAAAAAAGCAATAGTATATTGATTCCAAAAACAATGTTGAAAATATATTTCTGTTTTGCATGCATACTAATACACTTTTATTTCATCAATAAACATCCAAGCATGTGATCCTTTTGCAGGATGCCAATCCGGAATTTGCTTTTTAACCAAAATATGAATCAAGAATTTATCCGTAAGCACTTTACGCTTTGTGTTAACCAATTTATACTTACAATGAGCACCAACTGCTTGAACTACTGATTCAATGGATAATTTTCCAAAAAACTGGTAAGCATTTAATTGTGGATTATACCATTGAATCGAAATCTCATCAGGTAGAAAGATCCAAGCGTTTTCATGCTGTAAAAAATTAAACAGCAAAGCGTTGACTGTTTCAGGTTTAGTTAATGTCAAAGCAATTTTTACCGTATCACAATCATATCCCAACCAAGTATTAGAGCCAATATTAATACTACCTCCCTTCAAATCAAATAGTGCCATATGCCCAGCTGCAGCATATTTTGGATGAGGAGTAGTATGTTCTGTCTTTAATATTTTTTTCCCATCTTTTATTAAAGTAACAGCTGCGATATCAGAAGGCATAAAACCATTTCCAAAAACCTTTGCCTGAATAGTGGTAAAATTGTTTTGAATCAAAATGGGCTTTTTATATATGGGATCAGTTAGCGTTGGATTTTTATGGTTATTCGTAAAATGAATTTCAGTATTGGGATAAGCAAATTCCATTGATACATAAGTCTTTTGGGAAAAGAAAATGGAAGGATACTTTAATATAGGAGCTGTCAATTGAAATTGTTCCTGTCCTAATAAACATAAAGGCAAGAAAAACAAACAGCTGAAAAAATATTTAAACATCAGACAACTGGAGTTAATTTATAAGGAAATACATGCCCCGAGTTCCACTGAGCTACATAAATATTCTCTTCGTCGTCAATGCAAACATCGTGCGGATATTTAAATGCTTTTATGGTTTGGTACATATCGGTTAAAACTTGACCTTGATAAGTGGGGGTGCTTCCTGCAAGATTAGAAACTACTTTGTTGTGCTTATCTAATATGGTTACAAAACCTGATTCTTGACCTTGTCTATGTTGACTTTGTAGTACAGCAGCATATAAATAATCCCCTTTGATAACTGGCCTGCAAACCCAAGCCCCTGGTAAAGGAATGGTATCCATATATTTTCCTTCTAAAGTAAATCGCTTAAAAGCATTCTCTTCTCTTGAAGTAACAATTAGCAATGGATTTTTTTTATCCCGATTGTCAAAGCAAATGCCATGCGCATTCTTTAAATGTTTGGGCTCCGATCCTCTGCCACCCCAGTGTCGAATATATTTACCTTTTGAATCATATTGAATAATAAAATCCTTACCATATCCATCTGCCACATAGATATCTCCGTTTGGTGATATACAGGTTTCTGTTGGAATAAATTCTGTTTCATTTTGGTAAATACCTGCTTCTTTAGGATATCCGATCGTTAATAATACGCTGCCGTCAATAGTAGTTTTAATTACTTGGTGTCGGTTATTATCTGAAATGAATAAACAATCTTGTCCATTCTCATCAAATAGTGTTAAGCCATGTGCCCCAGGGTATTCGTTTCCCCATGTGGTAACCAACCTTCCCTTTTTGTCGTAAATAATGATATTGTTCTTTGTTTCATTCGTTAACAAAATAATTCGACCCAACCGATCTTGAACCATTTCATGACAATCTTTAACCGGATAACGATTAAAATCGAGCTGCCCCCATTTGGTATCGAGCCGATACCTTTTTTGGTTATGTCCTAAAATAATATCGGAACTTTTAGCTGAACGAATTAAAGAAGGAAAGCAGGTAATTCCAGCAGTTAAAATGGAGGATTGTAAAAGAAAGGATTTTCTATTCATACATTAGTTTAAGCAATTATTCCATCTACCACTTTTCCTGCTACATCGGTTAAGCGATACCTTCTACCCAAATGTTTATAGGTGAGTTCCTCATGATTTAAACCCATTAAATGCAAAACAGTAGCATGAAAATCATTTACATGTACTTTGTCTTGTATAATATTATATCCGAAATCATCGGTTTCACCATAAACCCCTGGTTTAACACCACCTCCAGCCATCCAAATGGTAAAGCATCTTGGATGATGGTCTCTTCCATAATTTTCTTTAGACAAAGCACCTTGACAATAATTGGTTCTTCCAAATTCACCACCCCAAATCACTAAAGTTTCATCTAATAAACCTCTTTGTTTTAAATCGGTAATTAGCGCAGCGCTTGCTTGGTCAACATCTTTGCACTGCCCTTTAATTTCTCCTGGTAAATTATTATGACCATCCCAACCTTGGTGATAAAGCTGAACAAATCGAACCCCGTTTTCCGATAATTTTCTTGCTAATAAACAATTGGCTGCATACGTGCCCGGTACCAAACATTCTGGTCCATATAATTTTACAATACTTTCTGGTTCCTTGCTCATATCGGTAATTTCAGGTACCGCTGTTTGCATTCGATAAGCCATTTCATATTGTTGAATCTTGGTATTGATTTCAGGATCGCCAAATTCCTTGAAAGACGCTGCATTCAATTCATTTATTTTATCCAACATTTTTCTGCGATCATCTTTACTTATTGATGCTGGATTATTTAAATACAAAACCGGATTATCGCCACTGCTGAATTGCACACCCTGATGAATTGAATCTAAAAATCCATTGGTCCAAAGTTTTGAATAAACCCCTTGTCCATTCCCGCTACCCTTAGAGAGCAATACACAAAAGGCGGGTAAATTTTTATTCTCACTACCTAGCCCATAGCTTAACCATGAACCCATACTGGGCCTATTTCCTACTTGCGCCCCGGTTTGAAAAAAAGTTAATGCCGGATCATGGTTGATGGCTTCTGTATACATCGACTTTATAATACATAAATCATCTGAAACAGATGCGATATGTGGCAATAGCTCACTAAACCAAGCACCGTTCTTACCATATTGCTTAAAATTGAAAACAGTACCTGCAAGAGGAAACTTTTTTTGATCTGCAGTCATTCCAGTTAAACGCTGTCCCATTCGAATAGATTCAGGCAAGTCTTGCCCAAACATTTCTTGCAACTTGGGTTTATAATCAAATAAATCTAATTGAGATGGTGCGCCATTCTGAAACAGATAAATAATTCGTTTTGCCTTTGGTGCAAAATGTGGAAGACCTGCCATCAATGCTTCTTCATCGGGCTTTCCGCTAAACAAATCTGGGATTAATAAAGAACCCAAAGCAACACTTCCAACACCCAGGCTTAGCCTCGATAAGAATTTTCGTCTATTATAACTTAAACTATGCTCTAATAATTCCTTGTTCATGTTTAGCTTTTTGTAATGCACTCTTCTAAATTATAAATGGCATTGATGGTTTTCATTAAGGCCGCAAAACTGTATTTATCTGCGATTGTTTTTTGGGGATATTCACCAACTTGAACCGTAGCTATTGCATCTAATTTACCTTGCTTTAATTGTTCATATTGGTCACTGTAAAAGGTAAATAGAATTTCCAACTCTTTTGTTGTAGGCTTTCTACAAATAATCATCCTAAACGCTTTCTGAATCTTCTCTTTTGAAACGGAATTTTCCAACATTAAATGTTGTGCAAACACTCTGGATGCTTCTAATACAGTGGGATCATTCATCATAATCAGTGCTTGCAGCGGCGTATTTGTTTTAGACCGCTTTACTTCACATTGATCCCGATTGCTGGCATCAAATAAAGTCATGCTTGGTGGTGGCAATGTCAATTTGATAAATGTATATAAACCACGTCTATATAAATTCTGACCCCTATCTTGTTGATAAGTAGATAATGCGCCTCTACCAGATGTAGCACCCTCCCACAATCCTTTTGGCTGATAAGGCTTAACGCTTGGCCCGCCAATTGTTTTAACCAATAATCCACTACTGCTTAAAACCAAATCTCTAATCAATTCTGCTGAAAGTCTATTCCGAGGCCCTCTTGAGTAATAAATATTATCTGGATCTAGTTTCAACTTTTCTGCATTTGTTTTAACCGACTGACGATAAGTAGCAGATAAGACTATTTTTTTAACCAGCTTTTTGATATCCCAACCTTTCTCTACAAAATCAACTGCTAACCAATCTAGTAATTCAGGATGTGAAGGCAATTCCCCTTGCATACCAAAATCACCTGCAGTTTTAACAATACCCTTTCCAAAAAATTCTTGCCATAAATGATTAACAAAAACCCTTGCCGTTAATGGATTGTTTTTATCAATGGTCCACTTGGCTAAACCCATTCGATTGGGTTCAAATTTTTGGTTATCAAATTTCATAACGGCTGGAACAGCAGAGGGAGTCAAAGGATTACCCGTAGGTTGATCATATACACCTCTGTTCAACAAATAAGTTTTACGAAGCGTATCTTCTGCCATTACAGAAATGGTAATCAACCCGGTATCTTTCTTGTTGATGAATGATAAATATTTTTTGATTTCGTCATCAGTTAATTTTAAAATAGGATACTTAGCTGGTTTAGAAATACTAACGTCCCCTTCATATCCCTTTTCCTTGGTGTTATTAAAGAAAGCCAAGAATGAATAATAATCTTTTTGAGAAAATGGATCGTACTTGTGATCATGACACTGGGCACATTCGAGTGTAATTGCCTGAATCCCTTTTGTAAATGTTTTCGTTTTATCGAACAGGTATTCCATACGATACTCTTCAGGAATAACACCTCCTTCTTCTGTGTATTTATGATTTCGGAAGAAACCGGTTGCTAAAATTTGTTCTTTCGTAGCATTGGGCAACATATCCCCGGCAACCTGCCAAGTGATGAATTGATCATAAGGTAAATTTTTATTGAAAGCATGAATCACCCAATCCCTCCAAGGCCATTGGGTTCGTATATTATCATCTTGATACCCATAACTATCTGCATACCTCGCAATGTCTAACCAGTGAATCGCCATCTTTTCGCCATATTGAGGCGATTTCATCAAAACGTCTACTACTTTTTCATAAGCATTTGCTGAAGCATCATTTATAAACTGATCCATCAATTCAATAGATGGAGGAAGCCCTGTAATGTCTAAAGATAATCGTTTTAATAATCTTTCTTTATCTGCTTCTTCATTTGGTTCAAGTCCAATCTTTTCTAAGGCAGATGCAACAAAAAAGTCGATTTCATTTTTTGTCCATTCAGCATTCTTGATTTTCGGTAAGGATTTTTTTTGTGGAGGTATGAATGCCCAATGTTTTTCATATTTAGCCCCTTGTTGAATCCACTTTTTAATAAGTGCAATTTCAGTCTCAGAAAGTGCACCCAAATGCGATTCAGGAGAAGGCATTAAGTAAGCAGTATCCTTAGATATAATTCTTTTATATAGTTCTGATTCCTCAGGTTTACCTGCTACTAGCGCAAAAGCCCCCTTGGTCTCAGTAAGTGGGGCGAAAGCATATTCGGCCATATCAAGTCTTAAATTAGCCGCTCTTTTATTTGCATCAGGGCCATGACAAGCAAAACATTTATCGGACAGTATGGGGCGTATATGAAAATTGTAGCTAACTACATCTGGCAAGTCAGCTTTGCTCCGCCCTTCAAAACTAAAACATGAAATAAAGCCTGTTATAATAGCAATAAATACAGCAATAACAATCGAAGTTTTTTTCATACTGGCCAAACTTGCTTTGAAATTATAAAAAAAATGCCATTATGAAACGATTGATTCCTCCTCGATCAGTTATATTTAAACCATGAAAATGATTCCGCTGATTGGTATCCTATTCCTATTTCAATCTATATCTGCTCAAACAAGTATCGTTGTTTTGGGAACCAGTCAAGATGCGGGCTCACCACAAATAGGATGCACCAAAGACTGTTGTAAAAAACTATTTATCAAACCAGATCACTCAAGACAGGTTGTTGCATTGGGATTAATTGATAAAGACACCAAATCCAGTTATTTATTTGAAGCCACACCCAATATAAGTACTCAATTACGTCAACTAAAAAGCATCAGCAAAACAGCAACCGATTTACCCAATGGCATATTTCTTACACATGCACATATAGGGCATTACTCAGGACTCATGTTTCTAGGCAAGGAAGCAATCAATGCCAAGGAACTGCCTGTATATGCTATGCCCAAAATGAAATCCTTTCTAGAACAAAATGGACCATGGAGTCAATTGGTGAATCAACAGAATATACAACTTAAGGAACTATCAAATAAACAGTCTATTACGCTGAGCGATTCTTTATCGGTTACCCCTATTTTAGTTCCGCATAGAGATGAGTATTCTGAAACTGTGGGATACATCATTAAGGGTCCTAGAAAGAAACTACTCTTTATCCCCGATATAGATAAATGGGAAAAATGGATTGAGGATATCAATGCATTGATTAGTAGGGTAGATTATGCATTAATTGACGCAACATTTTTTGATGCTTCAGAAATCAATCATCGACCTATTAGTGAAATACCCCACCCATTCGTTATAGAAAGCATGGAAAGATTCAAATGGATGTCGTTGAAAGACAAAAAGAAGATCTATTTCATCCATTTTAATCATACCAACCCCCTCCTTAAAAAGGAAAGCCCGGCATATAAAAAAGTTTTAGCAGCCGGCTATCAGATAGCCCAGCAGGGCCATCGCTTTATGTTATAGCTCAATATTTAATATACTTATTAAGAAATAATAATATAATTTATTATATTACTAGAGCTATTCTCATTCTTCAACAAAAACAATTCATTCTATGCAATTAGTCATTTCTAATCTTTCAAAAAGATACCCCAATGGCGTACAAGCACTCAATAATGTAAGTTTTACCATTAAAGAGGGCATGTTTGGCCTTTTAGGTCCAAATGGAGCAGGTAAGTCTTCTTTAATGAGGACCATTGCAACACTTCAAGAAGCGGATAGTGGAAGCATTTTTTTAGATGATTTAGATGTACTAAAAGAAAAAGAAACGGTAAGAAAAATATTAGGATACCTCCCTCAAGATTTTGGGGTCTATCCCAAAATCAGTTCAGAACAAATGCTGGACCATATAGCCTGCTTAAAAGGAATAAGTAATGCAAAAGAGAGAAAAGAAACCGTAGACAATTTATTGAATCGAGTTAACCTTTATACAGACCGGAAAAAGAATTTAGGGACTTATTCTGGAGGGATGAAACAACGCTTTGGTATTGCACAAGCCTTATTAGGAAATCCCAAATTAATCATCGTGGATGAGCCAACTGCTGGCTTAGATCCGGCAGAAAGAAATCGATTTTATAATTTATTAAGTGAAATAGGAAACAATACAATAGTGATACTATCCACGCATATTGTGGAAGATGTAAGAACGCTTTGTAGTGATTTTGCCATTATATGTAAGGGTGAATTATTGAGACACGATCAACCTGATGATGCAGTCAATGAATTAGAAGGAAAAATCTATACAAGGTCAGCGGATAAAGCAACCGTTCAACAGTTAAAAGACGAATATCAAGTAATTAGCGTGCAAATGAAAAGTGGCAGCTTAAGTGTACGCATTTACAGTGATACCAATCCTGGTAATGATTTTAGAAGCGTTTCTCCAGCATTGGAAGATGTTTACTTCCATCAGATTGCTTCTAAAATGGATATGGCAACTATATAAACTAACTCAAAAACCATTCTTATGTTTTGGCAAATTTTTAAATTTGAGTTGGCCTATCGTTCTAAAAGACCAGCTTCTTATATTTATTTTTTCATTTTCTTTTTGCTTGGATTTATATCCATAGCAACTGGCTCTTCACCCGCTTCTGAAAAAGTATTCCATAACGCCCCTTGGACTATTGCTGATGGCACCATCACTTTTAGTTTGCTGATGATGTTGGTATGTTCTGCTATCATGGGCGTTCCTTTGTATAGAGATGTAGAACACCAAACCAGACAATACTTTTTCAGTTACCCCATAACCAAAGGCGGTTATTTTTGGGGAAGATTTTTGGGTTCGTTCTTTTATGTACTCGTTGTAGGTACAGCCTTTAACTGGGGCTGCTATTTAGGAGCTTATATGGGGCCCATCATGGGACAAGTACCCGCTGAGAGAATTGGCGATTATGGTTTATGGAATTATTTGGAGCCTGCATTCTTATATGGTTTTAGTAATTTATTGATTTCCTCTTCTATCTTTTTTGCATTGGTTGCAGTTACAAGAAATGTAAAAGTGGTTTACAGTGCCAGTATTCTTTTATTAATTGGCTATTTACTTTCCAATTTTTTAGTTCAAGATTTAGAGAAAAGGGACTTGGTAAAATTATTAGACCCATTCCTTATTAATACTTTTCAACTTGAAACAAGATACCTGACCCCATTTGAAAAAAACCATTTGGTATTACCATTTTCAAAAGTCTTTATCATCAATCGGATGATTTGGATGGGCATTTCGGTAGCTATTACGCTGATTGCGTATTGGCGGTTTAGCTTTTCTGCTTTCCTCAATGCAGAATCAAAAAAAGATAATAAGAAAAAGCAATCGACTGATATTGCACCCATTGGTCAACCACTAAAAAAAGTTACCCAAGATTTCTCTCAAGGATATATGCGAAGAGTTTGGTGGAGACTTACTAAAATTGAGTTTGTAAATATTATACGAGACAATTATTTCAAAGCCATTTTATTGGGTGGTCTAATTTTTTTAATTCTTGACTTTTGGATAGGCAATTTGCTTTACAGTGTTCCCGACAGGCCTTTGACCATTTTCTTAATGGATTACAAAAGCTATGATTATAATTTATTCATTTTTATCATTTTACTATTTTATTCAGGCGAAACCATTCATCGAGAAAAAACTACCCGTTACAATATCATCAATGATGCCATGCCGGTATCGAATGTGGTTTTTTTATTCTCGAAGTTTTGCAGCATGGTTGGTATCGCTATCATCTTGGTTACGATACCAATGTTAATAGGAGTTATCATTCAAGTATTGAAAGGACATACCGATTTTAATTTCTCCGTTTACTTTATAGAATTATATGTATTGACTTTACCAGCGTTTATTCAAATGATTTTACTATCGTTTGCAGTGCACCTATTGGTCAACAATAAATTTGGTGGCCATGGTGTTTCCATGATTATTTGGGTTTGCCTATTCTTATTAAGGTCATTTGGCAAGATGGATTATAACCTTTTCTTCTATTTCTACACACCCAACTATCGCTGGAGTGATATGAACGGAATTGGTCATTTTCTTGAACCTCAGCTATGGTTTAACTTCTATTGGATTAGCTTAGGTTGTTTATTAACCGTTATAGCCTATTTATTTTACCAAAGAGGAATTGCAGGGGGATTTAAAGAAAGATTTAGGGTAGCTGCAAGTAGGTTTAATGGAACACCAAGAATACTGGTAGTACTTTTCTTCATTTGCTGGATAGGCTCCGGATCTTTTATATATTATAATGTTAGCTATCTAAACAACTATATCAGTGATTCAAAGTCTAAAAGCAATTTGGCATTATATGAAACCACTTTAAAAAAGTATGAAAAAAAGGTGCAGCCTAAAGTAACACAGGTATTGATGCAGGCAGATATTTTTCCTGATGAAAGAAAGGTGAAGATTTACGCCAAAGTATCTTTGAAAAATAAAACGACTACTGCAATTGATTCTTTACACTTATTGGCAGATGAAAATATTCAGTACCAAATATTGTACAACGGACAACCGCTAAAGTACAAGTCTCCATTATTTTTCAAACATGCTGCATTCAATTTTTTAAAGGAAGGCATGGATACCGCCAACTATAGAATTTATGGACTTCCAGCGCCAATGCAACCAGGTGATACTGCTTTACTTGAAGTATATTCTGTGATTGAAAATAAAGGGTTTCCGAATAGTGGCTTATCCAGAGAAATACTTCATAATGGTACATTTTATTCAGGGGGCATTCCTTCCTTTGGATACGACCCGAATAGAGAGTTGAATAGTGATGAAGACAGAAAGAAATATAAATTAGCTAAAAAAGAAGATGAGTACCCTGACCAGAATGATCCGGAAGGAAGAGCCACCATGCTATTTAATGATGATGCAGACTTAATACATTTTGAAGCAACGGTGAGTACTTCAAAAGACCAGATAGCGATTGCACCAGGCTATTTACAAAAAACCTGGGAGAAAGATGGTCGAAAGTATTTTCAATATATTCAAGACACGCCTATTGATTACTTCTTTAGTATTTTATCCGCTAAGTATGATGTATTAAAAGACGAGGTAACCATTTCTAATGGCGAAAAAATCAATATTGAAATCTTCCACGACCCTAAACACAAATTTAATCTAGATAGATTTAAAGCTGCTTACAAAGATGGCTTAGAATATTTCTCTAAGAGTTATGGTGATTTTCAATTCAGACAAATGCGTTTGATGGAATTTCCTCGTTATGCAGGCTTTGCACAAAGTTTTCCTAACACAGTCCCCTTTGCGGAGAGTTTTGGATGGGTGGCCGATTTTAGTGATCCGAACTCCTTTGACTACGTGTATTATGTAACTGCTCATGAATTAGCACACCAATGGTGGGGGCATCAAGTTGTTCCAAATAAAACTAGAGGATCCAACTTAATATCAGAGGCTTTAGCAGAATATACTGCATTGATTTTGACTGAGCGAAAGTATGGTAAAGACAATATGAAAAGATTCTTAAAAGATGAATTAGATGGCTACTTAACAGGAAGAGCCAATGAATCAAAAAAGGAGAATACGTTCATCAATTGTAATCGATCTTATCAATGGTACCAAAAAGGGAGCTTGATACTGTATGGTTTACAAGATTTAATTGGCGTAGATCAATTGAATAAAGCTTTACATGAATTCAGGGATAGCTTTGCTTTAAAAGAGAACCCACCATTTGCTAGTAGTACAGATTTGTATGCATTCATTGATAAATACACGCCTGATTCTGTGAAATACTATTTAGTAGATACTTGGAAGAAAATCACTTTATACGATAATAAAGCCATCAGTGCCAAATCAGTCAGCGTTGGTAAAGATTGGTATGATATCACCATTCAGGTAAATACCAATAAGTATTATGCGGATAGCACAGGAAAAGAAACGCTTGCTAAAATGAATGACTACATAGACATTGGAGTATTTGCAGCTGAGTCAACAGATAAAAATGGAAGAAAAAAAGTGAACCCAATTTTCTTGCAGAAATACAAACTAACTCCAGGACAAAAAACGATTAAAATCAGGGTAAAAGGCAAGCCAGTTAAAGCAGGTATTGACCCTTACAATAAATTAATTGATCGTATTCCAGATGACAATACAGTGGATATTGAATAAGTAACCATTTAATTTAACTGTGTGCATAGAAGCAAAAAGCCCCGAGTAAACTCGGGGCTTTTTTTATCGTTCTAGTTTAAATCCAATTTCTCTTGCAGGTGGTTTAGAGGCATTAGCGACTTTCCATCCTAATCGATACATCCAATCAGTCATTTTTTTAAGCTTAACATAATCAATTCGCTCAGCATTATCTAAAGGAGTATGATAGTCTGGGTGCAATAAAGTAGTAAACATCAAAGAAGGAATACCCAATCTTGCATAAGGTAAATGATCACTTCTAAAATACCATCCTTCCGGATGTGATGGTTTATCCCATAATGTGTCCAATTTAAATTGAGGCCCTTCTTGATTAGCCTGATAAAGCATGTCTACTAGCTCTGAAGAGTTTTTATGCGGCGATTGGGTACCCAGTACTGCTGCACTATCTGGATGATTTCTTCCAATCATATCCGCATTGAGCACAGTAACAATATTACTAATCGGAACTGTAGGATGACTTGCATACCATTTTGAACCAAGTAACCCTCTCTCCTCTGCACCATGTATGACGAATAAAACCGAACGTTTGGGCGGATTTTTCTTAAACGCCCTTGCCATGGCAAACATGGCTACATCAATGCTCGCATTGTCATCAGCCCCATAGTAAATACTATCCCCATTTACTGGATTTCTAATACCATGTGCATCGGTATGTCCACTGTATAAAAGATATTCTTTAGAAAGGGCAGGGTCGGTACCATCTATTTTTCCAATAATATTCAGGGATGGATAATCGTATTGTTCAATAATGATATTGGCATTTAATGTGGCATCCCCTTTTTGTAAAATATTTTTACTAGAAGATCGAACCCATATAACAGGAACTGTGGTCGTAATATGCATGGCAGGACCACCCTCTACTTCATAAGCCCCGCGCTTAAAATTAGCAGCTGCATCTTCCCAAGTTTTTTCTCCAATTTCATCCGCAATAAAAATAATTGCCAACGCTCCTTTTGCAATTAAAGGATTGGCATAACGTGTTTGTACCGATCTTGCATAACGCCAGCTGGGTAAAGATACAGCCGGATTATATAAAGTTGGATCTGCTTCCATTGCAATCACTTTCCCTTTCACATTCTCAACAGTTAAATTTGCTACATCGGATTTATTCACGAGTAAAATGGGAGCGTTGATATTGCAATTGGCCATTTGTGCAACAGCCACTTCAGACCACCATTTTAATAATTGATTATTAATGCGAATGGAACTATGCTGATTGATTCGATTGCGCCAGATATTGAAATATTGGAAATAAGTACCATCATCGCCAGCAGGCTTCAATCCAATTGATCTATATTTCTCCCCTATCCACATAGCTGCTTTTAATTCATCAATGGTACCCCCAGACCTACCTTTAAAATGCGCATCTGCTAAATCATACAAATCCTTTTTTAAGTCTGCTTCTTTAATTAACGAAAGTGCAGGTGGATGATGCTTTGTTTGAATAGACTGTGCATTCAAACAAAAGCTTGTAATAATCAGTTGAATAATAAAGAATGACTTTTTCATAGATTATGGATATTAAATACATTATACGAATGACAAATAAATATAAAAACTTGAACCAACACCTTCCTTGGTCTCCACTTTCAACTCTCCATTATGCGCTTTCACAATATCATAGCTTAAACTTAATCCTAATCCAGTGCCCTCCCCTGTTGGCTTGGTCGTGAAGAATGGTTGGAAAATTTTATCTAAAATCTTCTGAGGTATACCATTACCATTATCTGAAACCTGAATCACTATCTTTTCTTTTTGTTTGCTGGTTTTAACCGTTACGGTTGGTATATATCCTTCTATTCCTTGCTTCTTTTTTTCAGCAACAGCATAAAAGGCATTGGTAATTAAATTAAGTACCACTCTACCTATTTCTTGTGGAAGTATATTCACCATACCAATTGTATCATCAAATTCAGTTTGAAGCGTTGCATTGAAAGACTTGTCTTTTGCCCTTAAACCATGGTAGGCTAATCTTAAATATTCATCACATAATTGATTAATATCCGTTGGCTCTTTTTGACCGCTCCCGCTTCTACTGTGTTGCAGCATCCCTTTTACAATGGCATCAGCACGTTTACCGTGATGGGTAATTTTTTCTAAATTTTGTTTTACATCCTTGGCGATAAGCTTAGCTTCTTCTATATCTCCTTTGGCTAATTCAGCATTCATCTCATCTACCAACTCATTACTTACTTCAGAAAAGTTATTTACAAAGTTTAATGGGTTCTGAATCTCATGCGCTATACCTGCCGTGAGTTCTCCCAAGGAAGCCATTTTTTCAGATTGAATTAATTGCGCCTGGGTAGATTTAAGTTGGTCTAATGTTATTTCCAGTGTTTTCTTTTCTTGAAGCAGAATGGCATTGGTTTTTTTCCTCAACCTTGCATTTTTAAATAAGATAATAGCAATTAATCCAATTAAAGCGGTTATTACAACAGCTATATAAGCTACCCAACGAACCGTTTTATTTTTTCTTTCAGTTTCAATTCCTTCTAGTCGCTTTTGTTCATTAAAAGACAGTTGTTGAAATTCACTTAGATTTTTAATACGTAGTGCATTCAAACTATCTTTTGCATGTAAAGCTAATCGGGCATACTTTGATGAGCTGTCTGATTTATTCATCACTAAAAAACATCGGTAAATATTATCATAAGCAACCCCTAAATCAACTTCATAATTTGCTGAACCAAAAATCTTCAAGGTATCCATAAGTAATCTAGCAAAATAGTAGGATGAATCAATATTATTTACATATCGATAAATCTGCGACAATTTAATTGCACTTCTGGTAGTAACATTCCTAGAATCAGATTTGGAGAGAGCAAGTAATAGATATTTTTTAGCTTGACCATAATCTTTTAATTCAGTGAGTACTGAGCCATAAACCAAATGAAAAAAAGGTTTATACTCTTGAAAAATAATCTGATTCTGTTCGGCTGATTGAAGTAAAACCAATGCAGAATCCAATTTTTCTTGCCGTAGTAAAGCATAAGCTTTACCAGTAATTAGTCGTGAAGTAAAAAGTAACTTTTCTGTTCCAGTCAACAATTTAACA
>JACCDH011735434.1_pt1 | contig 16055 bp, 19 predicted proteins | sample 7442481 | NCBI WGS metagenome assembly JACCDH01 (sample SAMN15323433, study PRJNA562643) | freshwater metagenome | isolation source: river surface water | place: USA:Blue River Watershed | collected 2017-08-15
CTGGGCCGGGGAGCCTTCGAACGTTGGGGATGCATCGCGTAGCGTGTACATCTGCGAGGTGATGGACACTTTGACAGGGCTTTCGCCATAGTGACTTAGGAACTGCGTCTGGGCCAAGTGCGATGCCAGCACCGCCAGCGACACATTCTGATTTGAAAGCAGACTGGCCTGCACCGCCGCAGTGCGCTGCGCGGTCAGATTTGTGATCAAGCGGTCAGACATTCCTTCAGCTTGTTGCTCGATCTCGGTGGTCTGGCGCGTGAAATCACCGGAACCCTGACCCTTCGAAGAAGAATCGTTGTTCTGAAGTTTCTTAAAGTCCTCCATCTTGATCATGGGCTTTTGAACCACGATTTCGGCACCGGAGACAAAAACCACAACACCAGCGTTCAGCATGTCGACGCCATTAAGGTCGGCGCGGCTCTCGCGCAAGGCCACGACCTGCGCTTGAAGCGCTTCGGTTTCAGATTCGAGTTTTTCGATAGCCGCATCGTCAGCATCATCTTGTTCGTCCTTGTCCCACAAGGCCTGGACAGCATCTTCCTTGTCGGAGATCTGCTGCTCCAATGCTTGACGAGCAGCCGCCTGTGCCGCTGTCTCCGGCAGGTAAGTGGTTGGGGAGGAGCGGATTTTCTGACGCTCGTCATAGCCGAATGACTGCAGGATTTCCACCCACGCCCAGCCTTCGCCACGCAGCTTCTCGGCGGCGGCTTCCAGCTTGTCAGCCAACAGCATCTCCAACAGGCCCACGTCAGTGAGCAACTCACCCTTGCCTTCTTCGCTGAAGAGGTCTGTGCGAACCACGCCGCCAGCTTTGAGGTAGACGTCCAACCCCACCAACTTAACTCGGTCGTCATCGACCTTGACCTCGTCTTCGGACAAGTGCTGACGGATCTGTTGATCGTTGCGCTGCCAAGTTGGGAGGGCAGTCCATGCTTGCAACTGGCGCTCCCGATCATCACAGGAGGCCAAGGCCATGATCTGGTCCAAGTTGATCTTTCCCGCCCGGAACTGATCGAGCAGCTCGGGATGCACTTCACCCAGCTTCATACGGCGCTTAACCTGCAACACCTTGACGCCATGCGCCTTGGCGATGCCCTCGGGTGTATAACCCTTCTCTTCTAAACGTTTGTAGGCGAGAAATTCATCCACAGGATGCATTGCTTCTTGCGAAATATTTTCGATCAAGCTGATATCAAGACCATGAGAGGCATCGATCTCTCGCACCTCCACCATGTGATCGACAGAGATTTTCTTCTGATCGCGCAGATGCCAGAAGCCACGTGTGCGGCGACCACCAGCATGCACAGAGAAACAACCGTCTTCACGGCGGCTCACGACCAACGGGGAGATCTGACCCGCACTCTCCAGCATGGCAGCCATCTGCTTGATGCCTTCTTTGGTGACAGAGGATGTGCTGCGCACGTTCTCAACGTCATCAAGTACAAGAGCAGACAAAGGAACGAGGAAAGAGGGAGACAACTTGGTTTCAACAGAAACCGGGGCTTTGGACTTCGACATGGATTTCTCCTTAAATCGGCCTCAAGGGGCCAACCAGCAACCGGCTGGCACGGGATCGGGCTTGCGCCTGAATTTGGGGTTAGATCAGGACCGGGGCAACCAAAGTGGGCGCGTTGCTTGTGCGCTTGTTGACCCAATTGTTTGCGGTGTCATAAGCGTCTTGGCTGTCATCGCTGTGATAGTCAGCATCCGTCTGGTGGACACCGTCTATGTAGAAACGGACGACCCACTCGCTGTAATCGGCATTGCGGTAAATAGCGATTTTGCGGCCCGTCTCTTTGATTTCGATGCCAATGAGTTTGCGCAGCATGTTTGACCTCACGCGAATTGAAGGTCATATTCGGCTTGCAGTGCAGCCGATTCGACACGGTGGGTGGTGGTTGCCTTGGCGTGAGCGTCCGGGTATTCCCAGCCACTGGCGATCAGAGCGTTGAGGTGGGCAAGAGCAGCTTGCATTGATGTTCTCCAAATCGGTCACCTGGACCAACCAGTAACCGACTGGTGCGGTGGGCAAAATGGCTATTTGCTTGACTCTATTATAATACGCTTTCCGTACTACGTGCAAGAACTATTTTGAAGTATTTCTGGGGTATGGGGGATGTGTCCCCCATGGTGACAAGACCCCCCGCCACCTGGTACAACTTCTCGCGAGAGGCCCCATCTTTCAAGCCAGTTAATCAATTTCGCGCCTTGAAAACAAGACAGCGCGGCCCGTCCGCGCAACGGCGGCAACGCCGATTTAATCCCCTTGGGCGCAGCCCAACAAAGCACAGCACTTGCCCGCCTCTGCGGGCACATGACACAGTCGCTGCCCGCCTTTGCGGGCACTCGATATCCAATGGTTTTAGCCTCTTGGTGGCAAAAGCGCAGCGCTGCCGCCACCAATCAAAGCCCTTGCGCAACTCCAATCATTTGCACCAGGCGCAGCAGCGTGAGTTGTTAGAGACATAACTTTTGGGTATGATTAAGAGGCTGCCCAAGCCATCCAGTGCGCCTGTGTCAAACACAGAAGGTAAACCAGGGCCTACCAACACGCAAAGACGCTTTCTTCGATTGCGGGTTTCTGTAATGCGCACACAGAAAAAACTCGCGCAACCGGAGAACAGCAATGCATCCATACGAAATCCCCTATGGTGAAAACCAATTTTGGGAAGCCCTGAACCGCAGACTTATTCCACACGTGGGCAGCCTGCCCATCAAATTTGGAACCGGCTGGTACGACACATTCGAGCGTTGCTTCACTCGAAGTGACTTTTATGCAGTCGCAATGGCCAGGGCAAACAAAAGACGCCCCGTCACGTGGTGCGTGGTTCATTTGTTCGGCGAGGGGCTGCGCCTCATGGATGAGGATGACAAGATGTCTTGCAGCTCATGGGAAAAGGCTATTGGGTATCTTGCAGGCAGATGTATTGCTGTCGGGCTGTGGCCTGACTCTTTCAAATTAGATGAGGAACGTGGCTCCGTGGAACTTTTGCTACGCGGTGAAGCGCTCGCATTAATCCGCGAACACGGGCCCGTGACTAAGCCACCAGGAGGCCAGGAGACACGCGCCAAAAGTACGATTGTTGGGCTGCGCGACGATCAAGATTGGGTTTTGGATCTCCACAAAAGAATGAAGCGCTGGCCCGGTCTGAAGGAACTTGGTTTGTCGAAGGACCCCGCTTTTAATGACGCATGCAAGCATCTGCCGCTTCCAAGCGAATGGCTGCGTTGCGCTAAGCGCTTAGGGGGAGTCGCAGGAATTGCGTCTGTAGACACAAATAAAGCACAAGAGATTGCGGCTGCGGTCTTCGATGAACCCAGCTGGCATCATCTATGCGCTCTAGCTTCAGAAGGTACAGGCGCTCTTGAATGGGAATATATTTCAGGGCCCTGGTTTGCAGGCCTCACAGCAAATGGGGACGACACAATTGAATCAATAGTTTCCACCAGTCCCTATACAGCTTTTCGCAGCTTCATTGAGCTCGCCAGTGAAGAGATATCGATCAACCAAAATCTGGAATTTTGCGCTGGAATATGCACACATAACATGCTTCGCCTGCACGTCCAAAGCCCAACCGAAGCATGGAAAAGCCCTCAAACATCCGTAGATTTCGGCAAGGTACCAGTCGCCCTTGTCGATGAGCAGCTAATTCAAAAATTCCCGATCAGTTTAGAGAATGGGCTTCATGCTTGTTTGAAAGCCTTATTTGGCGATCCACTGCCTTCTGCTGACTGGCTCGCCGAAAGGGACACCCTCCTCGATCGGAAATTTCTAATTCGGGATGGGTTCTGGAGGTTTTCTATAGACTCCCGAAAAATGCTGGTGGCCGAAGAGCTGGACGCAAACGGATTCGTTAATCAGCAGGCGCTTATTCCAACTTACAAAGGTGGAATTTATTGGCATCCAGAACTGGGCGCGCATGTATTGACCTACGACTATGACGGGAAACGGCCCGTTGCAATCATGAAGGGCATCCAACAAAAAACTGTAGACATCTTGGCCGACCATCTCCACGACAAAGTTTCTCAAAGGGAGGCCGAGTACTGGCCCTTGGGGTTATCAGATAACGACAAAAAAGCGCTGATTTCTTTAAGTGAAAATGGAGCAGGGAATGGCTAATGATTCTTCTATTAACACCCCGATCAAGCAGGGCATCCATGATCGTCCAAGTGAACACAGCGCCAAGAGAAAAGCCCTGGCGTTTAGCCGAGGCCCGTAGGTGATATAGCAAGGTGACAAACATTCACCGCATTGCGGTTTCAATGCGCATCGCGAGCCAGCTCTGGGTAGTCCCGCTCCATTTGCGCAGCTGCAGCGATCAGCACACGCGCAAGTGAGCGGCATTCGAGAGGGCACAGATCCATTCCCACCTCTATTCGTTCAGGCTCCTCACCATTAATCTCAATTGAGACCCGCACCCAACCGCCATCGTATTTAAGCCGCAGCTCGCGCGGCATGCTGTGCAAAGGCTTCGAATGAATTAGCAGCGTAGGTACACTTTGATGCATCGGGTTTGGCATGTGCAACTCCAAGGCTCAGACTTTGAAGTCTTCTTTGTTTTTTCCTTCCAGCCAACGAGGCGCTTTCCCTCGGCCACTCCAAGTCTTGCCTGTTGCACGGTCACGGTACTTTGGCGCGACTGCCGCGCGAGTTTGCGCTCCAAATACATCGCTTTTTTCAAGCCCATATTGCTCGACAAGGGAGCGGGCCTGCTCAGCAGCGCGTTTGCGACCAACCTTTTGGACACCCTCATTGAACTGCAGGATATAGCGCAGGTATTCACTGCGGTCGACGTTCGCAACAGCCCCCGCCAACTGCACAAGCCACGCGGGCGCATTGGGCACCAGGTCAACGTCGCCTACCAATTTGTCTTTGTAATTCATGATTTACTCCCTGTTGAAAATAGTTAAACCTTGGAAACCCTCTTGCGCCGAATGATCGGCTTGATGCCCTGCTCGATTGCGGCGCACGCAAGAGCCGTGCGCAGGTCAATCCGACTTTTGTCCAAGACCATCTCCGCATAAGTGGTCCGACCGATATTTAAGGCTTCAGCCGCAGTTTCGTAGCTGAAACCCATTCGCTCTTGCCACGCGCGCAGCGAGTCAGGATCGCCTTCAAAGTACGCGGATGTTTTTTCAGCTTTAGCCATTCGAATCTCCTCGGCAAAACACCTCAATGGCAACGACAGCCTCTTCAAGCACCTCCTCGGCATCAAAGCCTGCAGGTACATGGTCAATGAAGCTGAAAATGGCCTGCGACAAGCCAGTCTCTGGCCGCAACTCGTAGACAGGCATGCCCGCCTTGGCAAAGCGCCACTGCTCCTTGTGCAAAGCCTCGGGCACAGCTTTGGCAACGAAGCGCGGCCAGTCGTTGTGATGTAACACCACAGCGCCCGCATCCCGAGTGATCGTGAAGCGCGGAACTTTCAGCCAGGCTTGCGACTGCAAGCGCGCACGCTGCAACTCTTGGTAGATCCTGACCACGGAGCCATTGCTCACAGGCATCCCGGACTCATAGCCTTTGATCGCCCCGGACTCGACCAGGTGCTCTCCAAGACCCAAGACCTCAGCCATTTGAGAATACGTCAGCCCCCGCTCTTCGCGCTCTTCACGCGCGCGAGGAAGCAAGCCCAACGGTTTTTTATGTTCAGCCACAAAACCTCCAAAAGACCACTTCGTTTGAGGCCCAGCACGCTTGTGGCCGAAAAGACCAGCTGCTGCACCATCAATCCAGTGGCGGAAACTCTCACCGACCAGGCGATGAGAAAGATGTTGGCCAGCAGATAGCACAGCCAACCAAAACGGGCTTTTGACCCGTGCGAGGCGAGCAACGCCGCCCCCAACATGCCAATGATAGAACCGGACCATTCAAGCACCTCGTTCATGTTAGTCATGTTAGCCACGCACCAGGTAGCCGACTGCCATCAAAGCAACCAGCAGGGCAAAGCCCACCACGAACTGGCGGATCTCAGAGCGCCGACGCTGAGCGTTAAGCTCGACTAGGTCACTGTAGTAAAGCGTCATTTTGGACATAGCTCAGCCCTCCATCCCCTGAACAGCACCGGTAGTTACATCCTGGTGAAAGAACACCAAGATCTCGCGCCAGTGGTCAACGCCGATCAAGCGTTTGCCGACTGCGTTTTCACCCTTTGCCATAGCAAAGAGCATTTCCATCCGCAACGAAGCCTCTGCAGCCTCTTGCTCAGCGCGCTGAAAGAAACTGGCTTCGTCCAGACCAAGGGATTCGCGTGACCGCATGAAGAAAGCCACCCGCGTTGCTTTTGATGTGGCCATGGCCTGAGCCATCGGCAGCAGCTCAAGCGCTTTTTGCTTGATTTGAGGGTTCACAACCAGAGCATTGGCAGTAAACGCCCAACCTTTGGCACGCACGGGTGCAACAAGAAATTCAACCCCTTCATCAACCCGCACGGGCCTGGGATTACCAACGGAAATTTGCATAAGAACTCCAATCGCCTTTAGGCAACCAGCAACCGGCTGGCACGGAAACTCATTTGGTGAGTTGTTTTTATTATAGTACGCTTTTCGTACTTTTGCAATTTTATTTCAACCTCACTCAGGAAGTAATCGACTGGCCACGATCTGAGCACCCTTTGTCGAAGGGTGAATCCCATCCTTTTGCATGTGCCGCTGCGGCAGATCAAAAACGGCATCGCCGTGCTGCTCAGCAATTAACCTAACCCAATTTCGAGATGTCATCGAGAGCGCCTCTGAAGGAGCCACCCAGATCACGCGCGGAGCCCGAAGCTTCGCTCGGACTTTTGCGAGAGACTTAAACGATCGGCGATCATCCGCATCGTTCGCCCCCAAAGAAATCAGAACAACCTCCGGGTCAACCGCATCAAGCTCACGCCCCCAGCGATCCAGCCACCGCCAGCTCGAAAGCCCACCTGTCGAAATAGAAAGGCAACGCGAATGATTAGAGACACTAACAGCAATCGAATCTCCAATGACTAAGCAGCGCTCCGAGGGTGACTGTGCACGGACGTCCAACGAAAGACACGCCACCACCACCCAAACAGAGGTCATGAAACCGCTAAATATTTTCATCCTCACCTCATAATTTAAAACAGCAGCACTCTAGATCAGGGCAGCGACACTCCATAAGTATATTATTTTGTTTACTTAAGAAGCTATAAACAATTTATAAATATTCAATTTTTTGACGCAGCGAGGGTTAAGCAGGATGAATCGGCCGCCGTCGGCACAAGAGCCCAAATGCTCCATTCCACGCAGGCGGTAACGCAAAAGTCAAACTCTCTGTAGGGCTAAAAATTACAGGGAAGCAATTAGCTCCAATGCATCTGCCGTTAGGTGAGCACCATCAATCGGGTTGCTTTCAAACACCATCATGTAGTGATAGCGGTAGCCTGTTTCGTGAGAGATTTGGTTGGCCTGCGATTCCCAGATTTTCCCCAGTTTCAATTTGTCTTTTGAATCCGAGTTGTCGCGGTCGTCGCCTTTAGTTTCGATCACCACGATGTTTTTGCTGGCCGTCAGGACAACAAAGTCTGGATAGTGATTGATGAAGCCATTGATGCAGAAGCCCTTGCTTCGCTCTAGGTTGCAATGCCACCAGACTACGTTCTCAAGTTGCGCCACCTTGCTTATGACTGGAGCTTCCAGTCCATTCATGCCTCGTTCGGTGACATACAGGCTTTTGATAATGGCCGGTGCGTTGTCACTGGGGGCAATGCTTGCGGGCAGCGCAAAGCTCGGCTGCAATTTCACCTTCTGCTTGGCCAGCCAATTGTTGAACTCTTTGGCGGCAAATTCGTTTGCTAAACCCTGAATCTTTTCTTTGATGGCCTTCACATACGCGTAGTCACGCTCCAGGCAGTCGGCGCGTTGCTCGGCACTCATGACCTCAACGATGCGCGTGAGGTACTTCCTAATGTCGTTGTCCTCGATGGGGTAAAAAGTGTTCTTGCCAATCAGGCTGAACAACCTGGCCACGATGGATGTGACCTGGCCTGAAGGCGGCTGACTTTTGATGATCAAATTGAGTTTTTCTTTCTCTGCTTTCTTCACCACTTTGAACGCAGGGGCGCTTTCGCCCTTGCCAATGTCTTCAGCATCAACGGAATAAACGTCTGCATCAATAGCTGAAAAATTGACCGTGGCATCCAGATTGGAGAGAACAAAATCACTCAACAAATTTTCTTTGGAAAGCTTGTGCCAAACAGCGTCATTGGGATCGCTGGATTCAAAAAAACCGCCCTCGGATGGGAGTTTCAGAAAGAACTGCGGCAACGAAATAGCCTGTGCGGAAGCTTCAAAAATCGGCTTCATTTTGTGTTCGTTCATGTCCGCCTTCAATTCATCTGGGCAATCGTCCCCCTCGGCTTGTGCGGCCTCGGCCTCAAAAGCTTTCGCTTCGGCAATCGCTTGAGCCTTGATACTTTCTACACCTGCCGCATTGGCCTCTGGGGTTGCTGCAGAAGCGGCACCGTCTCCAGCGTCTTCGGCCTGCTGCAGAGCTTCTGCCTCCCAGTTCGGATTGAGCTTGGTTGTGTCCACCACCAGCTCGTCCGTACTTGGCTGTGTCGGCACTTGGTTTGGTAGAGACAGCAAATCACCTTGCTGGCCACCTGTTGTGCCCGCACTCGTTGTTGCTGGAACGTCAGATAGATCCACCTCGCGGTAATCGCGTTTGGAAAACCCCGCTTTATTCAAGCCCGCTACCACTTGGCTCAGCGTGCTTTGGAATTGACTGGAAGCTGTGAACACATAACTCAGGTTCAGCAGTTCCGAGTTGTGCTTGCGCTGGTAGGGCATGCGCAACACGCGCCCCAAAATCTGCGTCACGTCCACCACTGATGACTTGTTCGCCAGCGTGGCCAGCACATAGGCAAACGGACAGTCCCATCCTTCTTTCAAAGCGTTCACCGTGATGATGTAGCGCACGGCGCAATGTCTATCCATCAAGTCCACGCCCTTCAATTCATTCACATTGGCCGTCTTGATGGCGATGTGCTCGGGCGGAATATTCAGGTCAAGCAACACTTGCTTGACCTTCTCAAATGTGGTGTTGTCATCGCGACTTTTGGGTTCGGCCTGGAACAACACAATGGGCCGGATGTAGCCCCCACCGTTGGCCTCGGACTTTTCGGCCAACACTTCTAACTGGCGACGCATGTTCAGCGCGGCCATGATCACTTCCTCTTGACTGTGTTGGTTTGCAACAATCACAGGCAACTTCACCATGTTCTTCTTTTTCAGGCGCAGTGCGTCCACATAGCTGATGATGTTGCTGTTGTCACGGGGCGTTGCCGTTAGATCAAAAATGAAACTCGGGTTCAAGTTGCGCAACATGTCTACGGACAGAGTGCTCTCAGCATTGTGGCTCTCGTCCACCACCACCACTGGGTTAAGCGTGCGGATCACGTTGATCAAAGATGACTTGTCATACTCGGGCAGCAGCACAGCATCATGCGTGTTGTCGTTCAAAAACGAAGCCAAATAGCCGTTTTCCTGGTACGCCTTGCGGTTTTCCTTGTTGGTCGCTTTGAGTGAATCAAACGACATCACAACCACCGATAACTGTTCACGTACCGTGTCCGCATTGAACCCAGCACCCTGCAACACATCGGTCTTTTCGTAGACCTGCACGCGTCCTTGGAAAAGGTCGTTCAAGCGCTGGCGGTAAGGGTGATCAACGTTGGCAAGGTTCTTGACCGTTTGCTCTAGGATGGTGAGCGACGGCACCAGCCACACCACAAACTTAGGGCGGCTTGGGTTGTACTCGGCAAAGGCAGTGAATACCCGCTCCAAAGCGTTGACGGCGATATAGGTCTTGCCCCCTGCAGTAGGCACCTTCACACAAACGTGTGGCACTTCCTGCACGTTGTTTTTATAGTCTTGGTTCAACACGCCACGGCCTTGCCAGTAGGTGGTGAAAGCTTTAGCCAGGTGTCCTTTGCAATCCAGCAAGGTTTGCAGGTAAGTGCTTAGATCGCTAAGCACATCGGCTTGATAGTCTTTGAGTTCCATGTTTCAGCCAATGTGATTAGAAGCGGGAGATGTCACGCGGAATGCGTTTGAACGTGATGCCATGCTTGATCAAAAAGTCTTTGTCCAAGGCGCATTTGTCGGCATAGACAATGAAGTTTTCTGGGCGCTTTCGTTTCGCCTTAACGCCGCCTTTTCCTCCACCGTCTATCAACGCCTTGATGTTCAGGCTAGCGAGAAAATCGAGATTTAACGTGGTCACCCGGTCCCGTTCGTAATAGAAAAGCCACATGGCCGTGTCGCTGGCCCCCAGCATGTAGCGACTCACGGGGTTGTCTGTGTTGCTTTGCTTTTCCGCTGGGATGCTTTCGGTATAGGCAACATAGTTGCGAATGGCGGCTTCGCCCACATCTTCGTTCAGATTTTTATCTTCCTTGAACAATGCCGGACCCACGGAGTAATAGTCAAAAGCACCACCTGTGCCTGCCACGGTCTTTGTACCCTCGCCATAACCATTCATCACACGACGCACACGCTCGGCAGTAATGGTCTCGGCATAGTCCATCATTTCGCAAAGAATGAAGCGGCGATTGCCGCCGTCTTGCGCGTTGAGTTTGAGCACCGCGTGGGCGGTAGTGCCAGAGCCAGCGAACGTGTCTAGGACGATTGCATTTTGATCGGTTGCAAGCCGCAAAACGCGATCAAGTAATCGAGCAGGTTTCGGTGTATCAAATACAGTCGCCTCAGGAAACAAATCATTGATTTCTTTTTTACCCTCTTGGTTGTGACCTACGTCGTCATACTTCCAAATTGTCTGGCAAGCCGTACCTTGCTTCACCTCGGTTAGAAATCGCTTCACTGCGGGAACGTTATTGCCTGTCGAGCCAAACCAGATCCTGTTGTCGGCAACCAATTGCTGAAATACGGGTTCTGTGTACAGCCAACAGCGGCCATTGGGCAGCGTATGTTGCTTGCCATTGGGAGCAGTCAATGCATAAAACTGACTTTGAGTGCCGTGCCCAGCTTGTGCAGTTGAATCCACAGGTTTCCAAACTCCTCGCGGGTCATCGTCGGGATTCCGATAGCGAGCATTCATTTCATCTGAGCGTTCCAATAAATTTGGATGCCATTCTTCTTTACTCTTGGCATATACGATCAGGAAATCATGTGATTCAGAGAACCATTTCACCGCGTTTTGCGGGCTGTAACGCTTTTCCCAAATAATCGAATTGACGAAATTTCCAGCCCCAAATATTTCGTCCATGACCAGCTTCAGCGTGGCTTGTTCGTTGTCGTCGATCGAGACAAAAATCACCCCGTCATCCGCCAGAAGACGATGCAGCAATTTCAAACGCGGATACATCATGCACAGCCACTTGTCGTGGCGGCTCAGGTCTTCACCTTCTTTGCCCACCACCTGCCCCAACCATTTCTTGATCTTGGGGTCGTTTACCGCGTCGTTGTAGACCCAGCCTTCGTTTCCGGTGTTGTAGGGCGGGTCAATGTAGATGCAGTTCACCTTACCTTCGAATTCGGGCAACAAGCTCTTCAAGACCTCCAGGTTATCCCCGTGGATGATGCGGTTTCCCGTTGAATTTAAGGGCGCACCCTCTTGAGCTGCGAAGGTGTACTTCTTGTCCAGCAGGCGGAACGGCACATCGTGATGGTGGTTGACCACCTTGTCTTTTCCTACCCAATGCAATGTCGGCATGTTTAACCCTAAAACTCAATTCAAAATCTGTTTCCACGTTGCGGGACTACCGTCAATGAGCGAAGCGTTGCTTGTCAAGAACATTTATATGCAAGTTGCAGATCAAGGAATTCTCGACCCGCAAGTACATGCAGACACTCTATAAATTGCTTCCTGAAATTATCATTTCCCACAAATCCGGCACATCTGTTTGACGACATTTACCTTAGCCCGTTAGAGGCCTGTTGCTGATCGTTCGGGTCATGACGAACCCTTTTTAAATAAACGGTACGAATCAAACGCCAGAGGTAATCCGCCGGTGCGTCTGGGGCGGCTCTAGATACAAAAAACCCAGCCCCCTCTACAGAATCCCGCAGAGCCGTCCAATCTATGCCTACGTCTTCTTCGGCGTTTATCAATGAGTCGTGCAGATTGGCATGAGCTCTGGCCACCGATTCATACACTGGGTCTGACCAGTTAATACCTTGTGCTATTGACAATTGCTTAACCGCATCGTGCATGTCTTGCGACGCTTGTTTCAGTGTTTTAGTTGTCATCACGTTTCTTTAGCGAATCAATGTCATGCCCGCATGCTTTGTGGCCCCAACGTCAAACGTCATGGTTTGCCCACACCCCGCCGCAGCGGCTGTACGCTCAATCAGGCAATCAGCGAAATCCGCCTTGCCATCGTCAAAAACGCGCAAGGCTCTGAGCACCTGGTCAGCTCGATCCACAATGATCTGCTTGGTGCGGAGCAGAGCCTCCAGGACCTGCTTGACCTGTTGACCAGTGAGGCCATAGCTGAAAGTCAGAACCCAATACAGCTCAACTATCGAGACCAAAGTGATGAAGCCAGGATTGTCGGCGTCCAAAGACTCAATAAGCGCTGAGGCCTTGGGCGATTGCTTTGGGTCGTCTTGCATTATGTAGCGCACAAGGACGTTGGTATCCAGGCCGATCATCGTGCAGCTGCTCCCCGGTTGGCAATGGCTTTGTTCATGTCATCAATGGAAACCAATTTCGTCGGCTTGCCGAACATGCCTTTGAGTGCGGTGACGTTCTGAGTGGCCGCAACGAACTCGTAACGCCCCGGTGCAATCTGGATGAATTCGACGCGATCACCTGCATCGACCTTCAGGTCATGTCGCACATCTGCGGGAATGGTGATCTGCCCCTTGCTGGTGAGAGTGGCTGTTGTCATGTTGAACTCCTTTTTCCTTACTTTAAAGTAAGGAGGTTCACTTGTCAACCAGGCCCGCCAACCTAAGAGCTTCCAACATCATTCGTGCTTTATCCAAATCGGAACCACCGACTTCCACAAACCACGATCGAAAATGGGTGCCCTTGTCACGCGCCACCAGTGCCTGAGAGAGCAAAGCGATGACATCCAAATTTGATCGTGCGTAATTACCCACCAATCGCTGCACCCCACGCTGTTTTAGTACAGCCGCCAAGCTTGTCACCGAATGATAGGCAACCCATCTAGTCAACTTCTCCTTTATCAAAAGTTCATCGATTTTTTCCCTGGCATTCCATCGCTCAATCTCCACTTTTTGCATTTGTGCCTCCTTGAGTGCCTGCTGGCGAGCATCCTCCATCATCTCAAGACGCTTTCTTTCGCGTATGGCTTTTTGCCTCTCTTCAAAGGCCTCCAGAGTGCCAAATGGATGCTTCAAAGGCTCCCGGATTTCAGGGAACAATCGGGCAATTAGAGCGTCATGGCGCTTTGGTCTCAAGTAAGCCCGGTTTTCGGCTCGCACTTCTTGCGTAACTGTCTGACGCAATTTTTCATACAACTCTTTTTCTTCGGCGGCAAGCCGGGTGCTGTTTGCGCTGACCATCATTAACCCCAAGGTGATATACCTGCGCATCTCTGGATCATGATCCATCCGCCGTAGACTCTGCAACCGATCGCCGAACCAACGACCTCGAAGGGAGCTTTTAAGTTCGTCAAGGTGGATCAACAATCCAGTCTGCGACACCAGGAACTGCTCTTGAACATTGGCAAAGCCTCGCAGAGACAATTGTGCGGCGATGTCTTCAGCCTCGATAAAGTACCCTTCATTCACTCTCAAAACGCCGGATTTTCCCGCCCATGACAGCTTCAGTACAGAAAGAAATAGATCAAGCAGGCGCTCCTCACTGCATATGTTCAGCCACAGAATGTGATCGGTTCGAGCTTGTCGCTCAGCTCGCCGCGCTAGGTCATACCTTTCAAGCTCAGCGCTCTTTGCTTGCACAAGCTTGTTGATAAAAGGATTGAAGATCCAGGCCTTACTTTCGAGGCCATGAATGACTGCACTTTTCAGGTGTCCCACCGTGATACGCTGCGACCGAGCGGGTACCCATGAGAGATCAATTTCGACGCAAGCAAGCTCCGCCGACTTGATTTTTTTCTTTTTAATTTCATCCACTCGATGTGTCACCGCCACTTCGATTAGAAGTGCGAAAGGCTTGGCGGGATTGCTGCGCCATTGAGCCTGACAGATCACATCCGGCACCAGACCTTTCAACCTGTGTTCGAGCCGAACATCAGTTAGCTTAAGGTATTCACTGTTCAATTCGGCAGTAGTTTTGGCCTCCTTGCCGTCATCCATCAGCCTCCTGACGGGCAGCGTTATTCCCGGTGCATGAAACTCGCCTGCCTCTGCAAGAATTTCTTTGACCTTGGCATGCAGGATGGTTTCTGACTTTTGAAACTGAGTGAGCCCATCTGGGAAAAATAAACCTTGTGGCAGAGCATCAAGCGCATCTTCTGCAGTGTCCTTAGCGGCACGGTCCGCCGCTGCATTGAGCGAATCATCATCCCAATGCTTCTGCCAGCACGCGAACCCGTTGTCAAGTTTCAGTCGATCTAGTATTTGCTGCGGACCCCAGGACGCCACTGCCGGATCGTCTACCTCAATGGTGATGACGCCATCTATACCGCCATCTGATGAAATTTCTGGCTTGGCCCGCAACAAAACAAGGACGACCCTCCCGTCATCCAAAGTAATCTTTGCCGATTGATCATCGAGCCATACCTTGTTCTGGATCTGCCCGCGCCATCTGCTGCCTTCGCTTTCACCCCAGTACATCTGACCCGAAACACCAAGATGCGAGTGCCGCCTTCTGGGCGCGGGTAGATCTACTTCGCCCTGCTCCATGAGCAGGTGCAGAGCGGCCAATTTAACTGCAAGGAATCCGCAATCACCGCGTTGATGGCCTGATGTGTGTCGGAAAAACATGCCACGTGTTCCAGGCCTGGCGAAATGGCTTGCATCCTTACCTGCGTTTACAGCCTGAAGGTCTTCGCCACATGATGGGCAGCAGCATCCACAAGCGTTTCCATTTTGTGTTGCAGCCAAATTTCCAATGTAAACAGGCTTTCCACTTGCCTTCAGCTCTGCCCAGCGCATGGGTTCAAACGCTGCTAAAGCGCGTTCTTTTTGCGTTGCTTCTAAATGCTTTACCTCTACTTTCGGCATGATGCGCTCCAGCGTAATTAACGCCCTTCGGGCGCTATCGTTGACCTGTGAATTCGCAGCCTCTCGGTTCGAGAGCAAACCCCTCTATTGGCTGTATAAAATGACAGTATGCCAAAGGACCTTAACCTGTTGCTTCAGCCGCGCCCTGATCAGATCCGGCACATGCGGTTGGGAACCGACGATGCTCAAGGCCTAGGACTGAGGCAGGGCGACTTGTTGTTGATAGACACCTTGGCAGAGCCCCGATTTGGTGATATCGTGGTGGTAAGCACCTCTGGAAGGTGGAAGCCACGGCGGCTGCAGAGGTTGTCAGGAAGAATCATCCTGACGGCGCAAACCGTGGCAACAGCGGACGCCATATTTGAGACCTGGGCTCAACTTGACATCCTGGGGGTTGTGGTCTTTTCGATCCACCAGCACGGCCAAGAAGCTCGCCAGGCCCGCCGCAAGATGACGGTCAGACCGCCCGTTTCGTTGCCGCTGTAGGATTCAATAAATTGTGTCAGCTAATGCCTAGAAAAATCAATGATGTTGACACCAACAATTGCGCAGAATATTGAGACTGCTGCAAATATATTGTCAAATTCCTACATTACGTACTTAAATAATGTCATTCGATTTTGACCAAATTTCGCTATTGAGACCTTACCGCCCAGCGGCCTAATTGAAGAGATTGCGGTTATCCTCTGCCATTGGGAGAACAGTCGATCGGTGCCAACAAGCAGTCGTTAAGCTGGAACAGGTTGTCTTCAATTGTCGGCGCCGCCGAGCAGCCATGGGGACTGTCAGTCGACTATGGAGCCGCTACAGCCTTTTTCTTTTTGACCACCGAGGGTAGCGACGGCAAACACTCGAAGAGGCGCTCAGCGTACGCGAAACCAATGCGCTTCACGGCGTCGGCATTGAAATAGAAGAACCAACTCGCC
>JACCDH010483385.1_pt1 | contig 16053 bp, 8 predicted proteins | sample 7442481 | NCBI WGS metagenome assembly JACCDH01 (sample SAMN15323433, study PRJNA562643) | freshwater metagenome | isolation source: river surface water | place: USA:Blue River Watershed | collected 2017-08-15
ACATTAAATGATTATAAGTCTTTAATTGAAACAATGCCATCGACTTACGGAGCACCTGCTAAGGTTAGTGTGATGGAAGAAGACAACAAAGTGAGAATTAAATTATTATCATACGATAGTGAAGGTAATTTAACAGATATTGTATCTAACACACTTAAGAATAACGTATTAAACTATTTGTCTAAATTTAGAATGTTAAACGACTTCTTAGACATTATGAGCGGTGAGGTTATTGATTTAGGTTTAGAGGTTGATTTGGTTGTAAATAAAAACGAAAGTCAAAGTGACGTACTAAAAGAAACTGTTAATACCGTAACAAATTTCTTCGCTATCGACAAAAGAAAAATGGGAGACCCATTGTTTGTTGGTGACTTAATGAGAGAAATAGGTAATGTAACAGGGGTTGTGAACGTTGTTGATGTTAGAGTATTCAACAAAATCGGTGGAAAATATTCATCAGCCGAAATCTCTCAAGCTTACAAGGATAATATCACAAAAGAAATATTACAATTCGATTCGACCATATATATGAAATCAAATCAAATTTGTCAAATTCGATTCCCACAAAGTGATATTAAAGTCAGAGTAAAAACTTTAACTTCGGCTACATATTAATTTGTTTTTTAGTTATCTTATAAGAAAACCATTGAGTTTCTATTTATTATAAGATGATACAAAAACATAGAATTCATACCAACATTGGAGAAGACCAATACATTAAATTTGAAGTCAAACAAGATTTCGATTTATTGGAATTGTTGTCTTTAAAATTATCCCAAAGGGACGTATACACATCGTTATGTGCTGACTATGGTGTTGTTTGTGGTAGACTTACCGTAAATAATGGTTTTGGAGTACCAAACGCTCGAGTTTCAATTTTCGTACCATTAGACGATGACGATGTAAACGACCCTGTAATATCGGCGTTATATCCGTACACGGATGTTTCAGTTAAAGACGATAATCACTACCGATACAATTTGTTACCCGCTAGAAGACAACATAGTGGACACGCGGCGACAGGAACATTTCCAGACCAAACGGACATTTTAGATAGGGAGGAAGTTTTAGAAGTATATGAAAAATATTACAAGTACACCGTAAAAACAAATAGTGCGGGTGACTTTATGATTTGGGGAGTACCATTGGGTGAACAAATCATAGTGTGTGACGTGGATTTGTCAGATATTAGTTGTTTCTCATTAAGACCTGACGATTACTTAAGAAAAGGATTCGGTTTAGAGGAATTTAAATCCGCTTACGAATTTAAGGCTAGTGTCGATATTGACTCACTTCCACAAATTAAAACATTTAGAAAAACTATTGAGGTTTATCCTTTTTGGGGTTCTGAAGATTTATGTGAAATTGGTATAACAAGAACCGATTTTGATTTATCAGACCAAGGAGTTAAAATAGAACCGAAAGCATATCTTATCGGTGGAACATACACAGACGGTAGACAGGGAGTTAAAGCTAATTGTAGTGTTAAAAGAGACAGTAACAAAAAATGTGATTTAACCACAAAGGCGGGTAAGATAGAAATGATTCGATTTACCGCAGAATACGATTCCAACAATAGACCGATATTAGAAGTGTATGATGTAAAAGAAGATATCACCGATGATGGCTCATTTATTGTGTCACTACCAATGAATATGGATTTTGTCTACACCAATGAATTTGGTGAAAACGAATATTCAAATGACCCAAACAAAGGTATCCCAACTTCAGGATGTTATCGTTTTAGATTTACAACACAACAACCCGGTACGGCAGAGTTTTTAGTACCAAATATTAGAGAATACACTACAAATATTGATAAGTCATATGCTTGGTCAAAAAATTATGATGACTACCCATCAGAATCGTTAAGTTTAATATTAAACACTAATGATGGATTCTACGTACCACAAGATTATTTTTATAGATTTACATACAATAAAGTTTTCACGGTATCATCATTTCATAATTCATACTTTAAAAATTCATTATCGACTCTTTCGGGTCAATTATTAGGATTAAAGGAAATCGCACCACCAAGAGAGTCTGATTGTGAAAATTCAATTGTCACACCACCGGTTAATTTCGGTTTTAGAAATTACACAATTAAATTATTAATTGCTGATATATTGTTATTCTTTGAACAATTATCGACAGTATCTGGTTTTATTTTTAATAATACAGTCGCTAAAATATTTCACAGATTTTCAGATGCGACTAATTTCTGGCCGATTAAATCTGTTAGTAGAGCATTAAGAAGATACGCCTACGGAATCCAAGATAGTGGACAAAGAGAATTATTTTTAATTGATTATCCTTCTTGTCTTGAATGTAATAAAGATAATGAATACGGTACTGTGGGTGGATTAGGTAATGCTATTGATTTTTGTGAGGTTGGTACAGTAACTATTCAAGGTTCATCTACTGAATCACCAAGAACAGTAACTGCAAGTAATTTCGTATTTTCCAATCCTGACCCAACAGGAATATGTTCAGGTGCAACAGTCCCAAGTGACTTAACGAATTTTTTAAATAATCAAACAAATTATATTTTAACAACAAGTAGTAACGGGGTTCTCATAACAGGTACTACTATTTTTACATCGGGAGCTACAATAACTTTTAATGATACCGCCGGATTGTTCAATGAAACAATAACATATACTGCAATAATTAGAGATAAAAATGCGTCATCGGTTGAAACAACTACAACAGATATATTGGAGGAGGGTTGTGCAATTTATGACACACCATATGATGAATCCTTAGTTCAGAAATATTATGTTGCACCAAATAGAACTGAAAAAACACCTGCACAATACACTGCGGGTATGGATGTAGAAGCGACGTTAATATCAGATACTGATAGTTCTAATAAGCCACTACCAACAGTATACGACGGTGAAACCTACACACCAAGAACACCATCAGGACAATCTGAATTTAGTAATGGTATTTTTGTTATGGTTCCTGGCACTATGTCAAATCGTAGAGTTATTGCAATAATGAAGGAATATAGAAGACGTAGACGTATGTCTAAATTATTTTGTTCGGGAGTTGTTAACTATTCATTTGTGGATAACTGGTTGTCAGGCTCTTTATATTTCTTTTCATTCGAAACACAAAGGAGATTTTTATTTTGGTCTAAATCATCTTGTTGTGAAGAATTAATTAGAAGAACAGTACAAACTAATTTAGAAACAAATCAAAACGAATCACATTACTATTATCGAGCAACGTCATATAATAATAGTACAGGTGTATGGGGAAAAACGTTCAACGGTTCAAGAAAAAGAATCAATAGACCAACAACTATTGTTGATTTAGGTCCGAGAGATGAATTCATAAGAGAAATATGTGTAGACCCAAATCTTGACCCTAACTGTTCTGTGTCAAGAGAAATAGGACCAACTTCTTATAAAGATTTTGGTGAGATTCTCGGTATGGCAATTAACTACAGAATGGATGTTAGTAATGCTAATTTTGACTTAAGAAATTTCTTCGATAATAATGGATTTTATAATAATGGAATTCGAAGTGCTTTCGATGGAGATTTATTACAATTAATATCAATTAATAATGAGGTAGGTATCGAAAAATTTGATTTACAAAGCCCAAAATATATTGGGTACAGTTATCAAATATTAGACCCAGAATTATATCCTGATGTTTTTAAAAGAAACGGAGTTTGGGGACCATTACCAATCACTATGGAATTTTCTGAAGATGGTGAAAGAGTAAGGGCTTGTTTAAATGAACCGACTCACATAGCAAATGACGGTGTTACACAAATTCAAGGGAGATTAACCGAATCATCCCAACCAGTACCATTCTTTTTATGGGATAAAAAAGGTACCGGATTTGGAGCATATAATACTGAAACTCTTGACGACCAATCTTGGGATATTTCAAATGTTCAAGTACAACCTTTACAAGGTATGACATACGCATATAATGTGACAGGTGCTACTGACGATTCATCAGACAAATATTTGTTATTACCAATAACTTATGATTTTACAGGAACCTCAGTGTCAACACTTAATGTTGTTGACGATGAAGGTTTTGCGTATGATGCGGTTATCTCAGGAATAACAGGAAATGAATATCATCAGTATGATTCACAATATCCAGGTTATACTGTTTTACAGGTAACTTCAGGAACATTAGACAATCCATCTTCAGGAACTTTATACACTCGTTATGGTAACGCAGGAACTTGGGATGGAATTCCTTGGACAACATCCACAGATTTCTTCATTAGAAGAACACAAGATTATTATAGCGGAACGAAACAAATTCTATCAACTCCATTTATGTTTCATTTTGGATTAAAACCTGGTAAAACTGGTCTCGATAAATTTATTGATAGGTTTGGACCTAAGGGTGCATTTAAATCAACAGACTTAACGTAATGGAAAAGAGAAAAATTATATTACCTGAAAAAAGGTTTCACAAAGCATCTTCTGAAGACCAAATTCTTCAAGTTAATTTTGAAGAAGGTAAGAGTTTATTAACTAATGATGATAGAGATATTATTTTAGATATTAATGAGTTATTTGGTCAGGAAAGAAATGATAGTAAAAGATACAAGTTGTATGGTAAAATAAAGATGGTGTTTAGAAATATGTACAGTGGATTATCAAGTTATCTTCCATTGTCTGAAGAGTTAGCGTTAGTTGGTGACGGCGATGACGGAGAATTCGATGGTTACTTACCATACAATGAGTTTGCATTTTTAAGAAATGATGTTTACAGAGAAAAACCTAACGACATAGATGTATCAGACTTAAGTACATTTACAGGTATTACTGTAACAAAAACAGGAGACATAACTCACCAATTAATTACACCAATGAATGCTCCATATCATAATTGGAACATTCACGTATCATATGTGTACGACCACGATGAAAACTACCCAATGAAATATACTTTATCGGGAAACACAATATTAAGTTTTGTTAGCGGTGATGGTATACCATTTAGAATTACGGATAACAATGCAAGTTATAGATTAACAAGTCCTGTTGACCACGGAATGAGTGAAGGTGAGTTTATTATATTAAATGGATATCCATATTATATAAATTCAATTGGTAATGAATATTATAATTCTGAATTATATGTTTTAGATATTTTAAAATCTCAAATACCATCAGGTACCACAACATTTAATAATACATTAATCACAGGTAAAAGATGTATTGATTCTAAAAATATTTCAGGAACAACATCAACATATTATGTACACAAACATAAAACCGCAACCAATTCGGGAGATTACATTTTAGATAAGGCGGGTTTTGAAAGTCCGATATTTGAAGACGAAAGAAAATTAGTTTTTGAAAATATATCAGGGGCTAACGATGTATTAGTTGAAAGAAATAGAATGGAATCAGTTCTTTACGATTTTAAAGAACCGTTCGTTTTAACAGGACTAACCAACAATTTAAATTACGAACCTACCGATTTATATGTTTCAATATTATTTAGAAACGGTAATGGTTATTTTGACTACCCACCAAAAGTAGGTTGGAAATTTAATTTACATAATACTTGGATAGATAATCATTTTGACGGTTCAAACAAAACTCAACCACCTTACGAGTCAGGTTTAGGGTTAGGTACATCATTTACTAAAAGTGGAATCACATTCACTAGTGGAAATACAATACCTGTTGGTACGGTATTAACAGGTGCATTTATTGAATATAATCCATCAACAATAAAGGAAAGAGTAATTTCCGAATCGATGTATAGGTTAACAAATCCAACAACTATTTTTAATTTTAATCAGTCAGTTACAGTTGAAGGATTCTCGGGTGCCACCTCGACAAATATGTATGGCGTATTATACCAACCACATTATCGAGTTAAAATTAGAGAACTATCACCTTACATCGAAACCTCATCAACACCTGACATTGAAAATTTACCACAAAACGCGAGATACTTTCCGTTTGAGAATGTATGGAAATGGAGAGATGTGTATGATTATGGATACTCTGATGATTTAGGATTTGGTGTAGATTACCCATTCTTAAATAACACACACTACGTTAGGACTGATATTAATTTCTATATGAGAAATGAAAAAAATTATCAACATAAAGCTGATGGTATTTTTGATTTTAATGCATTTATCAATAGATATAATAATAAAAATAACAGATTAGATAGAAATAATTCAAACACAAGTAAAAACTGTTAATGAAAGTTTTAAAAAACATTAGAGATAATATATTTTTTAATTTGGAAACCAACTTTAAACCTGATTTAGGGAGAGAAGAGGCATTAGAACAATTTGAAAATGAAACAGTAAGGTCAATCATTAATCCGGTTGATAATTACGAAACTATGAGGTTTATTCATAAACCTTATTCAGGCATTACATCAAATTCCACAGATACTCAATCAGATATTTGGTTTTATTTTTATTTCTACAATGAAAGTGGAACACATACAGGCGGATTAGATTATTCATTAATCGGTATTGACCATCAAGAAAACGCTAAACAATTAATTCAAACAACTAAAACATTTTTTAGATTGGAATTTTTTATGGTTCCTGATGGTGAAAATCCTGACAGAACAAATAGAAAATTAGTTTTTGCTAAAAATCTTTCATTACCATTAGGTGAGAAAGTTTTTTATACAGGATTCAATGATTATATAAAGGTACCGATATTCAACGGTTCAAATTATAGAAACAAAGAAAATATGTATCTGTTTTGGTTCCAAGACGATGATGCGTTCAGAGGAACTATGTTAACAGGAACAACATTTTATATGACTGCAAGATTTTTTAATGGTGAAGATGGAACAGTTTTAAACTTTTCAAACACATCATTAGCAACTAACGCTTCAGTTTTAGAGTATAGAGATTTATATTATAAGGTAACCATAGACAGGACGGATTATTCTTATCAAGTGTTTAGATATTCAGGAACCACAGGAACCAGAATTGGTGAATCGGGAGACCCCATAAAATTTTATGAAATAGTATCTGGAGGATAATGAATAAAGTAACACATACCATATTAAAAACCACAACGGGTCAAACTTTTAATTTACCATTATTTTTAGAACAAAGTATTAAAGATTTGGGAATTATGATTGGTTTTGATGGTGATATCAGTCAAACACAACAGATATGTAATTTCACATATAAGGGAACCTCAAGCACAGTTACCGTTTATAATACCGTAAACACAACAAGATATGGAGCACTAATTGACGCAATCTTTACTGTTAATTGGGGTGATGGGGCAACAAGTACCCTTACAATGCCGGTTATGAACATCGACAATGTGAGTTTACCAAGTGCATCTCATACATACTCAACTAGCGGAACATATGTTATTGAGGTTACCGTAAATTCTCCTTGGGATGTTAGAAAGGTACAAAAAACAATTGAAATACCTTTCACTCAATCCTTTGGATACCCAACCGATTTAGGGGAATTAACTTTCGATGTTCCGTATAGTGAGGGTGACACATATTCACAAACATATCTACAAGACTATAGAACTTTAACAGGTGCAACTAATAGTACGACTGTTACATTTTTGGGTATTGGAAAAAGTAGAATTGATGAGAAAAAATTATATGGTTCAAATGCTGGTTACACAGGAGTAACAATCACATCAGAATATTCAGGATATACTATCGATGGTTTGGTATATAGGGACTACGAAGATGGGTATACACATATATCTGGAGTAACTTCAGGAACCACAGAAACCTTTTTTCAGGATGAAATTTACAATGGAATGATTACAAGAAATGAACATTTTTTAGGATTTGTAGATGACCCACAAATTTTTTCAGATGTTTTTGTTGAAAGAGGACAGATGGGAGTTATGGAAAGAAACTTCAGATTGACCGAAATGGACAATACAGGAGAATTAGATGTGTATGGAAATGGATATTTTAAAGTACGAAAACAATAAAAATTATATTTATAGATAAATAATAAAAGATGGCAGTAGGAAGTTACGGAACTATAAGACCTGCGGACGTTTCACCGGCCGATGTTGATATATATTATCACTTCGTTTCAGGTAGAACCGCTAGTACTGAAGTTCAATTTGAGAAAATAGACAACTCACAAGATATTTTAACCCCGGTATTCCACAATGACTCAACAGGTGGTAATTCTGGTACTGAATTATTGGGTGGTATGTATAATCTAAAATTAGAATCATCAAGATTCTCTGAATTAGGTATATATACGTTGTACTTAAGACCAAAACAAATTAGAACGGTAGTTTCTGATTGTGGTGTCTTGTCATCATTACCATCAGTTAGAGGATTGATTATCGACATTTCTCAAATCGATGCTGCGGATACTAACAAATTCACACCCCAAGGTTTAGTGGGGTATAGAGTTGAGTACTTGGATGATTCAGGTGCTAAGATTCCTAATTTTTTTAGAATTGTAACCTCATCTTTTTACTGTGAACCCGTGTTATCCAATTTAACAAATTCATCACAAAAAGCAATTAGATACAGATATTCTGATATAACAACAAACTTAATGTTTTTGACATTAACACCAAGCTCTTCACCGTCTAGTAGACCTAATACCATACCATTTATTGGTCAACCAAATCAAAATATTATTCTAACAAATACACATTTTAATCCTGTTATGTTAGAAGTTGAAATGGTAGAACACGATGCAACAACGTTGGCACACGCACTTTACGGTAATCAAAGTAAGTCAGTTGTTGATGGAATTTACACGATTTATGACCAAAATAATAATATCTATAAGCAGTTTAACTTATATGAAATTAAAGATGATATTAACGAGACACTTTACGAAATAAGAGAGAAGAATGATAATATCGACGAAACATTAAATTTTGATGTTATAACTCAATAATGGCTAAAATAACAAGAAAGGTCCCAAATCAGGCGGCTAGTGGTGGTGAAACGTTCAATGACAAACTCATCGGTTTACAAATAACCGATGGTTCTAGTCAATTGGCCAATACTCAATTCCTTATCGATAGAGTAATTCCTGAAAAAGACAGTAAGACATTTCATACACAACCATTTTCTGATTTTCTTACTTTAGATACATTAAAAGAAGAAACGAACCCAATTTATGATAATAACTCTACAGGTATTAATTTACCTGATAGAAGTAAAAAGATTAAATTTCATAATTCTAAAAATGATGCATCAAAATCTTTATTTGGTTCCTTATCAACAAGATTAAATGGTGCGGTTGGGAATATTATTGAAAGTTTTCCGGCAGCATTATTAATTGATGTTGATTCACCGGTATCATCTACAAACGTTAGTGCGGTATTAACAGGAGCAACTCTCGGATACGACCCAATTTCAAATACTACACAATTCCAATTTAAAAAATCTTTAATCTATAACCCATTTGATATCGTCATTCAAAGACCTCAAGGGGTTGAAGTTTTACAATCAACTAATTCATATAGAGATTTTTATTCATCATATACAAAATATGTGGTGGATAACCTTAGTGGTTCAACATTTGAAATTGTTTCATACGAAGAACCGGATAATGATGGTTTTATCACATTAAAAGTAAAAGGATATTGTTTCGGTGGATATTCAATCTACACTGACAATTATTTAATTAGACCAAATAATGGCGTAACTGAAGAATTCTTTAATAGTCTTGACGAATTAGAGACGGTATTATTAGATAGGGAATCAACACCCAAATATACTGCTGCGTTTAGAATACCAACAGATTTATATGACGGAACAGTTACAGAATTACAAAGTGAATTTGCAACTTGGCCGTTAAGTAGAGATGGATGGAATATACAAATAGTTGGTCTTGATTACGAATCATATATCTCTGCGTTAAGTAACATAGGTAATATTGTCGATGATTATAAATCCAATTTAATCATTAGATTTATGACGTCACCTCAGCTTTATGAATTCGATACCGAAGGAAAGAAAGCGGAGGCAATCTTCCAACTTTATGGACAAAGTTTCGATAAGGTAAAGAAGTTTATCGATAATATTGCATTTATGAGAAATGTTAGCTATGATAAAGCTAACAATGTACCTGATGTATTATTAAAAAATTTAGCAGAAACATTAGGATTATCAACCGTCAATCTATATGATGAGAAGTCATTAGAAGAAACTCTTTATACAAGACACACTTCACAATACGAAGGACTTAATATAGGTGCTAATTTATTAGAGGGTGAGTATGAGTTTTATAGAAGATTAATAGTAAACCTTGCACAATTATATAAATCAAAAGGTACAAGACTAGCGATTGAATTCTTTTTAAAATTCATTGGAGCACCTGAACCTATGATAAGGTTAGATGAATACATCTACCGAGTTGATAGTTTATTACCAAAGGCAACATACGAGAATGATATTAGAGATGTAATCAACGGAGTAAAAGAATTCCAACACGTTGAGTTTGTACCATTTGCACAAACAATTGATGGAGTTGATTATAACGCATACACTTATAGATTGGTGACCACATCTGGCTCAACCGTACTATCAAGAAGTCAATATCCTGTAACAACTGACGGATTACCCAGAGGATTGGAAAGTTCGGATGGTTCATTGTATTTTGCAATGGGTGCCGGTTGGTACAGAAAAACATTAGACCACAGGTCTGGTGACATATTAGATGTTGAAAATTCAGTTCTCACAGGAAACACAAAAGTTCTTAAAACAAAATCAAAACCATTTACATACGGTGAAGATTATTTTAATAACTACAGAAAATTACCTGGTTTAGATTATGGTTACGATTTGAATATCGAAATTGATAATAGAAAAACTGAAGTATTAGATGACGATGGTAATTTCACATATAAATTAAACAGAAAAAATATTAATATTTTCTTAGATGGTTCAAGAGCAATCGATTATGACATCTATAGAAAAAGTAGAAACTTGACATTAACTTTTGGTACTTTACCTCCACAGGAAAGACCATCTTTTGCTGAGTTTTTAAAAGAAGCGGTTAGTCAAGTAATTAGAAATTCAAGTACTATTAAGTACAAGAAAGAATACAGACTATTAAAACAAGTTTATGAATCATATGTAAATAGTGTTTCATTTACACCATACAATTACATCAAAATAAATGAATTCATTCAAAGAATGAGTCCATATTGGGTTAATGTAATTGACCAATTTGTTCCTGCAACAACCCAATGGTTAGGAGGTAATTTAATTGAAAACGGAATATTCGGTAGGTCTAAATTCCAATACAAAAAACCTTGTACACCAAAAGAATTTGTTGAAGTATTATATCCTGATTTCGAAACTGTAATTGAAGAAGATTTAGAAACGATTTTAGGTGGTGGTACAACATCATATGAAAACGCGTCTAATGAAGATAGTTTAAGAGGATTATTCTCATTTAGTGGTTTAACATATACAATTTACTTAAACATTAATGGTAATGTATATTCCGGTACTAGCTCAAACTTACGTTCAGAACTTTTCTCAGGATATACACCAACAGTTGATTGTACATCATTAACTCAAACATCTTTATCAATCCCATTAATTTGTGATTATAAAAATTGGATTAATTTAAATTTACCATTAATTAAAACTGAATGGAAAGAAACATTAACTGATTTAGTTCAAACAATTAATACACAAATAACTCAAGACAACTACGGTTGTATTGATGATTATGTACCATATACTGCAAAGACACAAACATCAAATTGTTCTCAGATTTATAAAAAGACACTTTCTTTAGAATATTTCTTAGATATTGATGGAGTTGAAAAGGTAAGATTTACATTAGATACTACTGATTGTAGAAACGGTGAAGACATTGATTTTTATTTTGAACCAAATTATGGTTTAGATAAAGATGAATGTAATTTAAGAGTTGAATTATCAGGACCAGCAATACCGTATCAAGGAAATACAAAAAATTGTCAATTAGTTGAAGATGTATACATAACAGTTACAGGAGTAACAACTGGTGTTGAAAATAATGGTATATGGGATTTAAATATATACGTCACAAGTGGAACAAGTTGTAACTCAGGTGTATGTACTGATTGTGATTTTATCGAAATCAATGACCCCAAACCAATCAAGAGAGCAATATATGCTGACGATTTAGAGTTAGTTACTTGCACATACATAATCCCTAATGTTAAAGAAACAGATGTATATGATATAATTGTTTCTGATGCGGCAAACTGCGAACAAAAATTTAGAATCGAGGGATTACAACAAAAGATAGTTCAAATTTCTGATGAAGTAAGTGGTTATACTATAAATCCTAAGGTACAATATAAAACATCTTTTGATTATGGTATAAAGAAAGGAACTGAAATTTACAAATATATTTCAGGTACAGTACCAACAACTTGGCAAGAATTACAAAGTACTCTATCATCAGGAGGTGTTGTTGAAACATCGATTGAAGATATTGAAATAGGTGACACAATTTTAAGTATAAGTCAAAAAGATTGTAATCTACTTCCAACGGAGATGTTTAAGTTCGTTGAAAGTAATGGTTACCAATTCACCTTTGATTATTCATTAATAAACGTTGTAAGAAAAGAATGTTTAAGTTCAATTAAGAAAGATGTTATTAATGGTGAATTCGAGGTGTTACCTACAAGTAAAATATTAGTATACACTAACATTAATGAATACTTAGAAACAGTTCCTTATCATTTTACATACAAATATCCTGAAGATTTATTTGTAAGACCTGAACAACCAGAAGTACCTTGTTGTGAATACCCTGAAGGATATTTTCAAAGTGGTGACTTTATGATAAGTCAATTTGGATTCCCTATTGAAGTAACGAGTGTTGATTTAAATTATTGTAATAGAGGAATTTATTATACATTAGTAACATCGGGAACATCAATCAATTCAGATACAATCTTATTTAATGGACCATCAAGTGGTGTTAATAAAATTGTTGTATCAACTAAAAATGATTCGGCTTATATTAGTCCATTTACAGGAAATAAATTTGAGTGTTTAGATATCGACACCCAACAATATTATTTAGGTTATGAATGTGATAATGTACCAAGTGTTGAAAGTTTATTAAGATTAACAGGATGTACTGACGGTAATTGTACTCAAGTACAAGCAGGACCAAATACACAAAGGTCATTTATTGCTGAAGACACTACACCAACACCTACCCCTACACCTAGTCCAACACCAACGCCAACTCCGACACCTACAGGTACGCCAACACCAACACCGACTAGTACTCCTACACCAACAGCTACTGCAACACCGACTAGTACCCCTACACCGACTAGTACCCCAACTCCTACGCCTACAGAGACACCAACTCCTACGCCTACAGAGACACCAATACCACCAACGGCAACACCTACACCAACTCCTACACCAACTTCAACAGGTACACCAACCCCAACACCAACAATTACACCAACTCCGGTTTGTGAATTTAATATCGGTGTAGATATAATAGCATCGACTCCTACACCAACACCAACTTCAACCCCTACACCAACTTCAACCCCTACACCAACACCTACACCGGTTTGTGAATTCAACATCGGAGTAGATATTATTGCATCAACACCTACACCAACCCCAACTCCAACACCAACTAGTACACCAACAGTGACTCCAACACCTACACCGGTTTGTGAATTCAACATCGGAGTAGATATTATTGCATCAACCCCGACACCAACTCCTACACCGAGCCCTACACCAACGGGCACACCAACTAATACACCAACAGCCACCCCAACTCCAACTCCAATATGTGAGTTTGGAATTACGGTAGATATTATTGCATCAACACCAACTCCAACACCGAGCCCAACTCCAACCAACACACCTACACCAACACCTACTAGTACACCGACTAATACCCCTACCGCAACTCCTACACCAACACCAATTTGTGAGTTTAATATTGATGTAGTTGTTGTACCATCAACTCCTACACCAACACCTACATCAACACCTACATCAACACCTACTAGCACACCAACAAGCACGCCAACCAATACACCTACACCTACTCCTACATCGACTAGTACCCCAACCCCTACACCAACTGCTACACCTATTTGTGAGTTTAATATTGACGTTGTGGTAATTGCTTCAACTGCAACACCTACACCTACACCAACACCGACTAATACACCGGTACCAACGAGTACACCAACCCCAACCCCAACCAATACACCTACTTCTACACCAACTAATACACCAACCCCAACACCTACAGAGACTCCAACACCTTGTGAGGCGACAATTACTAATACAAGTAATCCAACAAGTTGTGGTAATAATGCTGATGGTTCATTAACATTAAATGGTTCAGGTGGTGTCGGTCCGTATACATATTATCTATATGAAGATACATCATTCCCTTATGAAACATCAGGAGGTAGTGTATATCCTGGATTCCCTGTAACTAACCAAACAGGTGGTTACAATGTAACAGGATTAGTACCTGGTGGATATTACTTAAGAATTGTAGATGCGAATGAATGTGAAGACTTTAGTGAGGTTGTGGTATTACCATATGATGACACTACTTGTGTTACCCCACCACCAACATCATATTTCTGTAAAGAAAATGAAATGAGTCCTTGTCTTGAACAAGTAAGTCCTTGTACTGGAAACCAAATAGTTTGTACACAATTTGAAGTTTAAGACTTTAGAATTATAATAAAAAATAAGATATTTATATAAAACAAAACAAACACTAAAAATGAAAAATAATCAAAAAGGATGTTTAGTCGAAGGGACATTAATCTCAATGGCTGACGGAACAACAAAAGTTATCGAAGATGTTATTGTTGGCGATGAAGTTAAATCAATCGCATTAAACCAAGAAGCAGGGGTATTTGAAGAAGTAGTAGGAACGGTTGTTGAATTACAACAAACAGAAACTAATTTAGTATATTCAATAAACAATGGTTTAATTACTGCATCTGAAGACCACAAACATATTGTTAGACAAAAAACACCAGAAGGTGACGCATATACAGAAAGATGGATTGTATGTGACACGACTTTTGTTGTTGTTGACGATAAAATGATGGGTGCAGATGGTATTGAAATAATTGTAACCGATAAAGAAGAAGTTACAGGAACTAAAACAGTTCATAACTTAGTAATAGAAAACCATAACACATTTATTGCTAATGGTGTTATTACTTATAACGAGATTTTACCTGAGGTAACGGAAGAAGAAACTCCAGCAGGAGAGTAATTTAAACAAATTTAAAATATGTTAGCAACATTTTATTTAACAGGACCATTTTCGGCATCAACATTATCAACTGAATTTACAATTACAGGTGAGCCGGGAGGTATTGTACATCCAGGAATATTAAAAGCTCAATTGTTAACAGGACATACAATTGTTTTTGTTGATTCGGTAACAGGAGGAACGGTCACCGCAACAAATGAGACTTGTGAAGGAACGTCAAAAAATTGGTCGGTGATTCAAGGAACTCCTACACCAACTCCAACACCTACGGCAACAGTACCACCATTATATGGATTCTTCCGTAGTAACCCATCATCAACTTATAACGGACATTGTGACCAAAACCAATTAATAAGTGCATTATTCTACAGTTCTTCATCAACAATCGTTGGTATGTTAGGTACAATTGTATATGATGGTGCACAAGAACCTTGGATAGGTGGGGAATTTTATTATGCGGTTTCTTCAGATGACACAGCTAACACCAATAACCAACCATATTATGTTATTAAAGTTGATAATATGGGAGAAGTTATTGATTTACAAGTTATTTCTGATTGTAGTGGACCAGGTGAACAAGTATAAGAATAAATTAAAATTTATAAAATTAAACCCCTTTATTTTAAGGGGTTTTTTTATGGTTTATTTTTAATAAAAAAAAGGATATACTATTTATGTATTATGGGATTAGTAATTAGACTGCACGACATTGTATCGCCGAACCAATTTAAGGTTTATTACAAACAGGCAACATCACCATATCCAATGAATAGTGGATATAGTTTGTATGGTACTTTTGCTGCAGGAAC
>JACCDH010587775.1_pt1 | contig 16053 bp, 9 predicted proteins | sample 7442481 | NCBI WGS metagenome assembly JACCDH01 (sample SAMN15323433, study PRJNA562643) | freshwater metagenome | isolation source: river surface water | place: USA:Blue River Watershed | collected 2017-08-15
CTTCGCGATCCGAATCGAGGTGAAGGCCAAAACCGACGCCCGTAATCCCGACCAGCACCATGCCCGTGTAGACCACCGGCGCCATCGTGACGCTGATGCCCGACTGGCCGGCGAGGCTCGCATTCTTCAGCGGGTTGCCTTCTTCCAGCATGCCGGTGTTCTCGGCGATCGAGCTGTCAGCCTGCGCCACTTCGATGTCCCACACGACCTTACCGGTCTTCGCATCCAGTGCCACCAGTCGTGCATCGACGGTACCGACATAGACTAGGCCATCGCTGACGGCCACGCCGCGATTGGCCGGGCCACAGCAGAGCTTGTAATCTTTCTTGCGCGGATGCTCGTAGCGCCACAGCTGCTTGCCGGTGACGGCATCAAGCGCGACCACATGGTTGAACGGCAGCGACACATACATCACCTTGTCGACCACAATGGGCGTGGCCTGGAACGTGGCCTTCACGCCGCTCTGGTACGACCAGGCCGGCTGCAGGTTGGCCACGTTGGATTTGTTGATCTGGCCCAGCGGCGCGAAACGGTGGTTGCGATAGTCGCGGCCGTAGCTGGGCCAGTCGGCGTCCTTTGCGTGTACGGGAGCTTGCGATGCGATGGCGAGGGTCAGCAGGCCCAGACGGGCCAGTGAGGATGTCTTCATGTTCTTGTGGGAGCGGGTCACAGGCTGTTTGATGAGTGGCCGGCGATGCTTGTGGCATCGAGCCAGCCGCGATTTTACCTAGCCGATAGTGCAAACAGACCCGGACAGCGGGGATTCATGATTTGAATGATTCGCGGATGCATGAATTCATGAGCTCGTCAGTGCGACGATCTTCGGGTTCAGGCGCGGATGAGTCTCCTCACCCAGCCATGCCAGCAGCGCGCCGGAAGCGAACATCGATAGCGCAACGAACCAGAATGCGGCCTGCATCGCGCCGCTTGCTTGCGCAGCCATGCCGAGGCCGAGCGCACCGATGCCATAGCCGAGGTCGCGCCAGAACCGATAGATGCCGATGGCCGAGCCGCGCCATGCAGGATGTGAAATATCGGTCATCGCTGCCGACAGGTTGGGATACAGCATGGCCATGCCCATGCCCGACACCGTGGCCGACGCGGCCCACCATGCGAGCCCCTCGCCCAGCATCATCGCCGCCACGCCGGCGCTGGCGCCGCAGATCAGCATGCCGCTGACATTGAGCGCATGCCGGCCGACACGATCTGACAGCCGGCCTGTCACCAGTTGCGAGCCGCCCCAAGCAAAACCGTAGCAGCCGATCACCCAGCCGATGTCGGGCAAGCTGAGACCTTGCTGGTGCAGGAAGACCGGATAGAAGATCCACACCAGCGCATCGACGAATTTTTCGACCAGCCCGGCCTGGCTGAGTGCCATTAGCCTTTTGTCGCGCCAGCTCATCAGCGTAAAGACCTCCATCGTTGACGGCTCGGGTGACACATTTTCCGGGTAGCGCGGCCGCAGGGCGGGCGGTTCATCGGCAGTGCCGGATGTCGTTCCCGCTGATGACGATGCCGTAGCCGCATGCCGCGCAGCCGCGGCCCGGGCCCAGGGCAGCGTATCCCTGACGCGCCATGCCGTCAGCAGCAAAGCCGGCACGATGACGGCCAGGCCGAAGATGAGAATGCCGGGCCGAGCCGCGACCCGAACCGCGTCGCCATGTACGCGGTGACGATGCCGGCCAGCGCCAGCCCGACATAGCCGGCGAACTCATTGAGCCTGAGGGTCAGGCCTCGTTCTTCGAGACGCGTGATATCGAGCTTGGACGTCTGCGTCATCGACCAGGTCAAGCCCTGGTTCACACCCAGCAGCACGGTGGCCGCAACGATCCAGTTCCAGTTCGGCGCCAGCCAGATCATGAACGGGATGGGCAACGCAAACAGCCAGCCGGCCAACAACACGCGCTTGCGGCCGATGCGCTCGGACAGGCGGCCGGCGATGAAATTCATCACGCCCTTCACCAGACCGAAGGCCAACACGAAGGAGCTGAGCAAGAGGAAGGAGTTTTTCGGCACACCGAAATCGGATTCCGCCAATGCCGGCACGACGGTGCGCGTCATGCCTATCGTCAGCCCGACCAGCAGCACCTGCAGCAACTGATGCAGGAACTGGCCGAGGTTGTGACCTATGCCGTAACGGTATTCCTGCTGCATGTGCACCCGCATCCGGTTGACGATGCACTCGCTTATTCGATGAACAGGATCGCCGGCAATGGAGGCTGCCGGCGGCAGATTGGGGCAAGAGGGTAGAATCGCGGCTTTTGTTGCGCCTTCAGGCGCACCAGCCACGCTGAATATGGCCATCAAATCCGTCATTTACAAGGCGACGCTGCAAGTCGCCGACATGGATCGTCATTACTATGCCGACCATGCACTGAACATCGCCTGTCACCCATCCGAGACCTTGCAACGGATGATGGTGCGTATCCTCGTGTTCGCACTCAACGCGCACGAACAACTGGAATTCGCCAAAGGCATTTCGGATTCCGACGAACCCGACATCTGGCAAAAAGACCTGACCGGCGCCATCGATAAATGGATAGAAGTCGGCCAACCCGACGAGCGCCGGATAATGAAAGCCTGCGGCCGCTCAGGTGAAGTGATGGTCTATGCCTATGGCAGCAGCACCGATGTCTGGTGGAAGCAGATCGCGAGCAAGCTGACCCGCGCGAAGAACCTGTCAGTGTTGAAGATCGATCCGGACACCTCAGAGGCGCTGGAACGGCTGTGCGAGCGTACGATGCAATTGCAAGTGACGATACAGGACGGCGAAGTGTGGATGCGCACGGCGAGCGATGCGATCGAGACCCGATTTGAAAAACTGATGCCATTGCCCTGAAGTACCGGGGTCAGCGCTCACATGGCCGGGCCGCGCGCATAGTACATCGGCACAATTGAATGCGCAGGATCAAGGATGCTAGATTCGTCCCGTTGCCTTGCCGGAGCGCCGCCATGTCCCTCGATCCCTTTGCCGACCTGAAGCAAAGTCAGCGCGAGATGTGGTCCTCTTTCGCGCCGACCGCCGTATTCACGACGCCCTCTGCGGCGCATCTGGTCAACTTCGCGCAGGTGAAGCCCGGTGAAGTCCTGCTGGATGTCGGATCAGGGATGGGTGTCGTCGCCATCACGGCGGCCCATGCCGGCGCCAAGGTCAGCGCCATCGACCTCACGCCGGAGCTGGTTGAGCACGCGACACTCAATGCCCAAATCGCACGACAGCAGGTCGACTGGCATGTCGGCGACGCCGAGCAATTGCCGTGGCCCGATGCCTCGTTCGATGTGGTGTTAAGCCAGTTCGGGCACATGTTCGCGCCGCGGCCGGAAGTGGCCATGGCCGAAATGCGCCGCGTGTTGAAGCCAGGCGGGCGCGTGGCCTTTGCGACCTGGCCTCCCGAACATTTTGTCGGCCGGGTGTTTGTCTTCGTAGGCCGCAACTCGCCACCGCCGCCAGACGGCGCAGCCCCGCCGCCTTTGTGGGGTGCCGTACCGGGCATCACCGAGCGCTTGTCCAAAGGATTCGACACCCCGTTCTTCGAGCGCGGCACGATGACCATCAGCGCCTTGTCGCTGCCGCACTTTCGTGAGTTCATGGAGCGCTCGGACCGCCCAATGCAGAAACTGGTGGAGCGGCTAGCTGGTGAGCCGGAGAAACTGAACATGATTCGCGATGAATTCGAGGCGCTGGCCGCGCCCTATTTCCGGGACAATCAGATGCACCAGAGTTACCTGCTGACCCGGGCCCGCGCGCAGTGACGGAGCGCTATCGGCGGTGGGATTGGTTCAGCTGCCGTTATGCAGAATCTGGAAATCGGAATCCGAGGTTCCGACGATACGTACGGCAAGATGGCTTTCGACGGTGGCTCGCCATTCCTGGGATTGCCGGTCAAGTAGGTAATCCGGCACGGCGATCTGGAAACCGTCCAGCCGCACATGGATGGCCGGATTCAACGCCCATTCATTGAACTCGGCGAGTGTCTGGCCCAGCGCGTAACTGTCGTCCGCACCACCGGCCACAGGGATGAGGCGTATCGACTCAAGGCTGGTGTCACGCAACAGCGTCGCGACCGTGTCAAAGAAATCGTCTGGCAGACTGTCCAGGGTCACCGTGCCAGAGACATTCTGCCCGCCCGTCAATGCGATGTCTGAAGCCATCAAGGCGACGGTGGCTGGCGTATCCAGCACGACGGGACTCGCAAAGCTGATGGACTCGACGCCAGCCGCTTCGAACAAATGCAGCCATTCGGCAGAGTTCTCCATGAACTTGCTCACGTCCGTATCGCCTATGCGAACCGAGTCCAGCGCATCCGCGCCCTGTGTGCTGAGCTGGTAGCCCTGCCTGATCAAGTCCTGGCAACGCAGGATGCCCAGCTCCTGAAGACTGTCGACGACTACAGTCGCATGATTGACGTCCGTGCCCGTCCTTTGTTCGATCAAGGCCCGGATATCCTCAGGATTGTGCAATTCGATGATCAGGTTGACGGCCGAATCTATCGCCATGCCCGCCGCATCAAGCAGCTTCCACTCAGGGAGACTGAGATGCATGGCACCGGTCGCGCCGGGTGTGAGCGAGAGCTTGTCGATACCCAGTTTCGCCATCTTCACGACCTCGAACGGGTTCGATACCAAACGGTCCAGCTGCCGCTCGCTTTGCAAGCGCAGCGCCAGGCCTTCGCTGCCATCGGCGATCTTGATGTCGAGTCGATCGCCATAGGCGCGCAATACAGCCAGACTTGCCGTTGTCAGGTAGGCCTGTTCGCTCCCGGACAGCTGAAGCAGGTAATAGTGCGTATCCCCTTGGGTCAGCATGAACCGGAGATCGAGCAGCGCCGAATCGAGGCTATCGTCCACATTGATGGCGACCAGCGCTTCAGCCTTGATGGCCACCGTGGTGGACAGCATTTGCAGCATCGACAGGGCCTCCTGGCCCAAGCTGTCGGATGCCGTCAGCTTCATGGAAAATCCAGAGGTGGATTCGGTCGGGGCCGCGATTTTGCCCGCCTGGGCCATGCGTGCCAGTTGGGCGGGCGTCAGCGAGATTTCGGCGTTGGATCCCGGCTGGAATTCAATCTCCGGCAACCCCGGAGCCATGGACTCCAGCAAATCCAGATCCGCGTCCAGTCGATCGGGGTCGACCCGAATTTCGATGCGCGCCAGGTGCGACAGCTCGTCCGCTGTCAGCGCCTGAAGGCTGGACAGCCGGTTGTCATCCACGACGATGGACACAGGGACCATCGCACTTTCAATCAAATCGGGTTCGTCCGAGCGCATCGCCAGCAAGGTCTGGATATCCAGCCTTGCGTGCGCGTTATCGTCACGCACTGAATCCCGGAACAAGGACTTCTCGGCCACGGTGGCGCGAGCGTATACATTGGACGCCAGCTCCCACGCAATGAATGCCGTCACCGGATACAACAGGAGATCCGATACGCCACGCACCCAGAACAATAAGCCGGAGGCATTGGAGGGCAGCGACCCCGAACCTGAGGCAACGAACACCTGCCTGCCCGGCAACCGTAATGGCGTCGTCAGATAGTTCAATGAAGTCGTCATGTCGACATCGTCGTGCGTATCAGGGCCTTGCGCTATTCGCGCAATGCCTTGTCAAAGAATTTTTTGACCGGCCGCACCAGGTAGGCAAAGAACGTCCTGCGCTCCAGCGTCAACAGCACCTGTGCCGGCATGCCGACTTCAGCGCTGACCAAACCCGATTTGCCCAACTGGTCCGCATCCATGCTGACCCTGACCGTATAAAAGCCAGAGCCTGATTTTTCATCATCGACTTTATCTGCCGCTACGGTTTCGATCTTGCCTTCCAGCGTCACTTCCTTTGATCGACCAGAAATGCGAATGCGCGCAGGCAGTCCCGCCACCACGCCATCGATCTTGTGGGCGGGAACGCGGGCGATGATCAGGCGCTGCTCGCGGTCAGGCACGATGTTCATCAACACTTGCCCCGGTGTCAACACGGCGCCGGGAGCGTGAACGATGACCCCGAACACGCGACCGTCGGCAGGACTGCGCAGCTTCAGGCGCTCCTCCTTGTCGTCGGCCGCATAGCGCTTTTCTGCCGACAGATTGAGTTCAAGGTTGACTTCGGCCAGCTTCTCCGATGCCGCGGCACGGCGCTCGTCATCAAGCTGTATCACACGGCTCTGTGTCTCGTGCAGAGAGCGCTCGGCACGAGCAATGTTGACCTCCTCCTCCTGAGCCTGGGCTTCCACCTCGGCCACTTTGACTTCGTATTCGACGTAGCCTGCCTCGGAGACAAATCCCGAATTCAGCAGCGTCTTGCGTCGCGCCAGATCCGCTTCGAGGAATTTCAACTGGCGACGGCGCGAATCCAGCGTACCCCGGGTAGCGGCGAGTTCGTGCTTGAGCCGCTGCAGCGTTCCTTGCAGCGCCTCCTGGTCAGACAGGTGTTTTTTCAGCCTGTAGTCGAAATTCTGCTGTTCGACGGCGACGATCCTCTGGAATTCGTCATTGGCCTTGGCCTTGGCGAGGACAGATTCCGGCAGCTTCCATTGCGTGGCTCCCGCCAGCTCGGCCATCACGCGGGAACGTGTGACGCCAAGACCAAATTCGCGCAATCCCGACATCGCCAGCTCGGCGGAGGTGTCTGCCGATACCAGCTCGGCCAGCACTTGCCCCTGCTTGACGATCTGACCCTCATGCACGAGCACGCGCGACAACACGCCACCGGTCGGGTGCTGCACCGGCTTCTTCTGGAATTCCACGGCGATCTGGCCATCGGCTGCCACACCGCCATCAATCGGCACCACGAAGCCGATGACGACCAGCACCGCGAATACCACACCGAGGATGAACATTCCCCAGCGCACGGCGCCCTTGTACTCGACCGGTGGCGGCTGCATGTTCTCCGGCGCCGTCGCCATCAGTGACGGCATATTGGCCGGAGCAACGGGGGCGGGCTTTTTCAGAGGGATCGTCATACGCGCCCCTCGTCAGAAATGCCGGGGGCCGCACCTCGGGCATTGGCTGCCTGCGGGAAGGTCGCGACCTTGCGTGCGAGGTTGCTCAACACTTCCGCGGTCGGGCCGAACGCAATTTGCTTCCCGTTATTCAGCAACAAGATTTTCGTCGACATCTTCAAGATCGCTGGCCGGTGCGTTACGATCACCACCGTCACCTCGTTGTCGCGCAAGGCTTGAACGCAGCGCTCCAGTGCCTTTTCGCCTTCCTCGTCAAGGTTACTGTTGGGCTCATCGAGCACGACGATTCTCGCCCCACCGTAAATCGCCCGGGCCAGGCCGATACGTTGCCGTTGTCCCGGCGATAAGGGCAAACCGCCATGCATGCCGATCTTGGTCCCGTAACCCTCGGGCAGGCGTACCACTAGGTCGTGGACGCCAGACAGCTGGCAGGCACGGATGACTTCGGCATCGTCGACGTCGCCCATACGCGCGATATTTTCGGCGACACTGCCATCGAGGATCTCGACCGCTTGCGGCAAATACCCGACAGAGCGTGCCAGTGCCTTGCGCCCGTACTGCCCGAGCTCGGCACCATCGAGCCGGATCGCACCACCAAGCAGTGGCCAGACACCCACCAAGCCACGGCACAGGCAACTCTTGCCACTGCCCGATGGCCCGATGACAGCGAGCACGTCGCCCCGCTCCAGCGACAAGCTGATCCCGGCCAATACCGGTGACGCTTGCCGGGAGGGCGCGATGATGGCCTGATCCACCGACAATTGTCCGGTCGGCGCAGGCAAGTCCAGGGTCGGCTGCTCTACCGCCTCGTCATTGTTCAGCAGATGTTGCAGACGCTCCCACGCGATACGCGACGAACCAAAATTCTTCCAACCGCCGATCAGGGCTTCGATCGGTGCCAATGCCCGTCCCATCAGCACGGATCCCGCAATGATCATCCCGGAAGAGATTTCGCCGTGAATTGCAAGGAATGCGCCCAGTCCCAGGATCAGCGATTGGGTGGACATGCGTACGAACTTGGTCACGGCCGTCAGGTCAGCGGCCCTGTCGCTGGCCCGGGTCTGCCAGTTCAACATGTCGAACTGGTACTTCATCCAGCGATCACGGATGCCGTCTAACATGCCGAGGGCCTCGATCACTTCGGCATTCTGGGTCTGCTGTCCCGCGATCTGCAAAGCACGCGCGGAAGACTGGTTCGACAGTTGCAGGTCGCGCTTGGTCAGGCGTTCGTTCGCGATCGTAAGCCCGAACAGGACCAGACCGCCGAGGATGCTGTACCAGCCGACCATGGGATGAAAGAAGAACATCAGCAGCAGGTAAAACGGCGTCCATGGGGCATCTAGGAAGCCCAGCAAGCCGCCGGCGGTGGCGAATTGCCTGACATTGCCAAAGTCGCTCAAGGCCTGGCCGACGGTATAGCCGCCCGGATGGATACGCTCGATACGAAACGCCAGCTGGTAGATTCGCGGCGAATGCTGCATGTCCATCTGGTTGCCAGCGCGGACCAGAATACGGCTGCGGGTCCATTCCAGCGCCGAGCCCAGGCCATAGACCAGCAAGATGACACTGGTCAGTACCGCGAGCGTCTCTGTACTGAAACTGGACATGACCCGGTCATACACCTGGAGCATGTAAACCGTTGGCGCGAGCGCCAGCACATTGATCATTGCGGTGATCAATATGACCTGGGGCATGGCCTTCCTGAGCGGTGCGAAGACCTCTGTCCCGCGAAAAATCGACTGTAGCAGGGACTCCGTCAATCCCGGCGCCGCCTGCCTGCGTCTGCTCATGGGTGATTCACTATCGTTTCATTGAAAAAAAAGACCGACCTGAAAGGTCGGTCTGTCCTGCTTTTCTTACATCAGGCCAGGAAGCCCTTGAGCGTATCCACGGTCGTGCTCTCCGTGATATCCGTGCCTGTCAGCTGCACCTGGAAGTGCGCCTTGGTCACGGTTTCGCCCATGGACTGGTTCCATCCAACGTAATAATAATCGACGACATCCGCATCCGCATCCTTGGACGCGTACAGGCTGTTGGTGGACAGGTCAAAGTCTTTAGCCCCAGACGCTGTAGTGTAGGCAGTAAGGGCCGCATCTTCATCTGCGACCATCGCCAGTTTTGCCTTGTCGATTTTCAGCAGCGCGTTGAGATCCAGCTTGTCACCCGCGCCAAAGTTTGACATGACGTAGTCGGCGACGTCTCCCTCCTCGGCTGCCCAGGAGTTCAGCGACTGCAGGCTGCGCAGCGGCGCCACCAGGGTTTCGGCGGTGTCGGACTCGAAAGCGATTTCCGCATCGCCGACCACGCCGACACCCAGCGACTTCAGCTGATTGGCTTCGCTGACAGTCATCGACAGCGCAGCACCGGTTTCGTTGTATATCGTATTGAAGCCCGCCTTCGCATAATCCAGCGCTGCGTACTGCAACGCTTCGTCGGCGTGCAGGTAAATCGCCGAATTCGTCGACAGACCCTCTTCGACCAACATGTCAGCCAACTCGGTGGTGAACGAATGGGCGAGCGCCTTGTTGGACAAGGTGAAGATCTTGGCCGCCGCCACATCGTTATCAATACCTGCCGACGAATCATCGCTGACGCTGTCGGTGGCGTGCAGGCCCGATTCCAGACCTTCCTGGTTATTGCTAGTGGCCAGTTGCCGCAAGGTCGATACCTTGATCACCGCATCATTGGCGTCAATGCGACCGTCACCGGTTGCATCATCGAGCGTTTCATGAATGACCGCCGCGTTGTAGATGCGCTCGCTGCCAGTGGCGAACGTCCCTTTCAACACACTGGTGCCAGCCGTGTATTCGTCGTTGAGCGCTAAATCAAAGCCGGTGGCGAAGGTGTCCTCGGAGCTATACAAGCCGCGATTGAGCTGGAACGTGGTACCCGACAGGACCAGGTTGATGATGTCCGATGCCTTGTACGTGATGCTCTCACCGCCAAGGTCAAACGCAAACTCGGAAGCCGTGATCACGAGCTTGCCTACACCTACCGGAAGCTTGTCGACAGCATCCTTCAACGTATTGGCGGTCGGATCCATATACTGGACCTTCAGGTGGCCCGCCGAGATGAATTGGCTGAACAGCGAGTTATCGACGAACATGAACGAACCGGCATAGGCACCGCGCGTCGGCGACAGCGTCACCTGCAGGTTCTGGCTGTCATCGATCACGGACACGGAGGACAGGCCGATCGTGTGCGCGCCAAATGCGCCGTCAACATCCTGAGCCGACGTCGAATAGGCTACTTCCGGAGCCTTGTTATAGGCCTCAGCCGACACCTTCGCGTCCACGTTGCCACCAGCGCCATCTTTCGACGATTGCTGGACGACCAGCGTGCCCGCCTCGGATACCGTTTCCACGGCGATCGTGTAAGCCTTGTTGGCCAGGGTCACCAACACCGCGTCTTTTGCCGTCGTCAATGCGACGTTGGACTTGAGGAGTGCCTTCGTGGTCGTGCCGGAGAACGTCAGGTCGGCGGTAACACTGGCCTTCATAGCCGCCTCAAGCAACTTCAGCGGATCGCTGTTCGCGGCAACCAAGGGACCGGTGATGTCAGCGTAAAACACGGCCTGATTATCGTTCGCAGGGTTGGTAATCGTGAATTTCAGCTTATCGCCAGCGTTGAGCTTTGCAGCGGCCGACAAGCCAAAGTAATGCTTTGCGCCCGTCGCTGCATACAGATCGGACTCCACCACATCGACGCCATCCTGGTCAGCACCGACACCTTCGGTCATGCCCACCTCGGAGAAGACCAGCGTATCCGCAGGCATGTTGCCTGGGTTTTCGAAGTCAGCCACCAGCCTGCCGTTATCCCCGCTGAAGTGCACGAACTGGCGCAGGGCGTCCAGCGTTGCATATTCTTCAGCATCGATACCATGCGCCAAGTACGACCAAGGATCTTCATCGTAGGTCCGCAAGGGTCCCCATGGCGCACCGGACAGCGTGTGCGCGAGGTCATTTACGGCACTGTACTGATCAGAAGACCACGAGGTCGCGTGCAACGTCACATCACGCTCGTCATCCGCGTTCACCTGTCCGTCAGCGTTCAAGTCCAGGCCTTTGACATGCAGCTTGAATTCGCGCTGCGTGATATTGACGACAGGCTGCCAGTTCGAATCATAAGTGACCGTGCCACCGTTCTGATATGCATAGGACCACGGATCGCCACCGTACACATCCGAATTGACCGTCAGGGTTTCGCCACGGCGCCACCAATCCGTGCCGTTGACTGCGTTCGAGAACGAGAACACCGTACGCTCGGCGCGACCGCCTTCGAAGGAAATATTGACAAGCGGGTTGCCTTCGTCATCCAAGCCATCGGCACCGTAGTTGGGCGTTACCACCAGCGCACCCGACTTCAGTTGGGCGCCAGTCAGGTGCACGACATACTCATTGCCTTCCGAAATGTTCTGGGTCACATCATCCAGCGTGACCGTCACCAGTTCGGACGACGCCACCGATTTGGTCGTCAGGGTCGCTGCGCTGATGAAGGTCTGCAGCCATTGCCACGACTGCTGGAAGTTTGCCTGGTCCCAGTACCCTTGGGGGAGGGGCAAGTTGAACGAGCTGACCGCTTCTTCGAAAGCGGCATCATCCATCACGCGGAACACCACGAAATCGCCCAGATCGCCACCGTCACCGTCATCCGTGGAGTCATACGGCGTCTCGTCGGTGATGCCGTCGGCTCCCCATGCCTGGTTCAGGAAATCCATGCGACCGCGATCAACTTCAACGTCGAACTTGTGCTCGTGGCCTTCACCATCCACCAGACGGAACGTCAGCGGCTCGCCGTTAGCTGTAGCAACCAGCTGTTTGATGTTGTCGGTGTACTTGAATGCAAAGCGCGGAAGGCTGGGGTCGTTGCCTCCCCAGTCGCGGCTCCAGTCGCGTTCGAAAGGCCAGGCATTCTGGCCAAACATCTGATACGCATCAGGCACACCATCGGGCTGCCCGCCCCACCACGGGTTGGTGTCTTCGCCGCTGGGCAAGACTTTCGGGAAGAACAGATCCTGCTCAGCCGCCAGGACAACTTCGCCGCTGCTACCGGAAGCCACATTACCGATCTTGATGCGAACGGTAAAGGAATCGTTATCGCCGACCAGACTCAGGTCGGTCAGCTTGACATCCGTTTTGCCATCGGTAGAGCGCTGGCTGAGGAAATCCTCTGCCTTGAACACGATGTCCCGACCCACTGCCATCTTGATCGTCGGCGCTGCCACTGTGTTACCCGCAGAGCCATCGACACCGAAGGTCTTGAGGATCGCTTGTTCGAACTTGGCACCCAGAGCTTCCAGTGACGCCTTCGATGCTGGCAGGAAGGTCAGTTCCGAATCATTTTCATAGGTGACGATAATGCCTGTCAGCGGCTTCTTGGGGTCGACGGCCCCTGCGGCACTACTGACTTTGATCAGGCCGCCGGGGTTCGTGTCGGTGCTGATCATGGGCATTGCATCGGTCAGCATTTTGGCGGTCATTTTCAGACCATTGGTCGTACCACTGATGCGATCCAGTCCTACGGAAGCCAGTTGATCAAGGACCGAACCCAGATCGCTATCACCACCCTGCAAAGCCTTGAGCAGGTAATCATCCGAAATCTTCGCACGCAGGATATCGCCCGCATCGACAATGATGTCGGCACGCATCAGCGCTCGGATTTGACGATCGGTCAGCGTGATTTCCTTGTTGTCCGAGGCGTCGATCGCGTTCAAGCCCATGCTTCCGAGCGCCGAGATCTGCGCAGCGGACAATGCACCGATGTTTGCCGCCGTATCGGCCAAGACCACATACGATCCGGAAGCGAAAGTCAGGCCAGAGACCGCAACGGCCTTCGCCTGGTCAGCGGTCAGCACCAACTTCTTCTGGTCAGCTACGCTCACGGACGACACACCGGCCTGCGCAAGTGCAGCGGCGTCGGTAATCGTGATGGTCTTCAGCGAAGTCAGCAGGTCGGCCGCCGTGGCGGACAGCGTGATCAAGCCAACGCCATCGGCGTTGGTCAGTGCAATGCCTTTCTTGGACAGCGCGGTAATGTCGGCATAGGACAGCGCGATCGGCGAATCCGAATCCACCGAGATCTTCGCGGTCTGGCCATCCTGACGCGTGAACGCCAGCTTGGTGGATTTCAGGAAGTTGACAACTGCTTTCAGCGTGTAGTGCTCGCCGTTGTTGTCGGCGGGATCCAGGTCAATCACGATGTCGGACGTCGACACGACATTGTCGACACCTGACGCCTGCAGCGAGCGCAAGAAGGCGAAGCTGACCGTCTGACCGGAGCCGTCACCGCTGGGCAGGTCCGGCAGGCCATCGCCATTCAAGTCGGCAAAACCAACGCTCACATTGATCGGGTTGCCTTGGCCATCGACGCCCCCCGACAAGAAGGTCTCATCCGATACCGAGCCATCCAGCCAGCCCTGAACCGTGGCTCCCCAGAACGAGTGTTCGGGGTTGGTGCCGTTGTAGCCGAACATCCAGTCGATTTTGTTGACCCAAGTGCCTGTGGACGGCACGAACACCTGTTCGCCTGCGTCGTCATAGCCGTTGGCGTCGATATCACCGGCATTGCCCCAGTTACGGAATCGCAGGCCCAGCGCTTTCAGGTCGTTCAGGTCGTCGACGTTGCCATCCTTGCCGGCATTTGCGAAGTCCACCTGGCTGCCGATACGCCAATCGTAGGACTGGAAGGTCGACACTAGGTCGGCCTTGCTTGCGTCCTGCTGGTTGGCCGACAGGTTGACGGATACGTTATCGCCCGCCGCGAAGCGGAAGCCCAGGTCGAGTGCAGCCTGCACGAGGTCTGCTGTGACGACCAGATTACCATCCGAGCCCTTCAACTCCACCTTTGCCATCTGAGCGAGGGCTGCCGCGTACGCCTGATCTGGGTTCTTCCCAGGCTGACTCTCGCTTGCGCCGTACCACCAGCCGCCGTAGCGCGCTTTCTCGTACGCCTGATTGAAGATTTCGCCAAGAACACCGCCGAATCTTTGGATGACAGTGCCATCGCTCGTATGGTCGGGTTGGCCGTTCTCCCAATTGTAGAAGACGCTTCCGGAGTCAACTCGCAGGAGCTTGGAATTGATGTTCAGCGCGTCGTTTTGCTCATCCTGGGTGAAAGTCGCACCGCCGTTGTCCGACACCAGCGTCAGCCCATCGGCAAAGGTATTGATCGCACGCGTGACGTTGTAGTCACCGATCGTCAGGTTGAACGGGCTGCCTTGTCCGATGCTCCACGTTGCGTGGTAAATGTCGCTCGGGGTCTGCAGCGACACCAGGCGGTCAAGCGAGGCCTCGACGCGAATGTCGATACTGTCCTTGAGCAGACCGATCTCAGGCTGCAAGTCCCAGAAAACGCCGGTCGATACCAGCTTCATCAGGACGCCCGGATCCACCACCAGCGACTTGCCGGAGAATGCCGTGATGAATTCACCTAGTTGCTGGGTGCGCGCCATCTGCTGTTCATCCGTGCCGGATGCGAGCGGGCCCGCCCCCGATACCAGGCCGGAGCCCAGGCGCACATTCAGCGTGCCGAAGCTGCTCAGGTCGGTGTTGTTTGCCACGAGCGAAGCAAGGCCGGCCGAGTCTTCGACAGCCAGGTTGACTTTGATGCCGACATCAGTGAAACCCTTGACGATGTCGTTGCTGACTTTCTTGTCAGTGATCAGCTTTGCGATTTGCTCAGGCGTCACATTGATCGCGACATTGCCCAGCGCTTTGAGGTCTGCCGGCTTGATCGCCAGCAGATTGGTCATCGCCGCCAGACCATCTTCGACCGACAGGGTCACATTGGAGATCTTTGCACCCGCTTTTGAGATCTTGGTGAGCTGGTCGACCGAGACCGTCAGTCGATCAAGGCCTGCGGGATCCGGCGAATTAACATCAACGGTGATTTCGGAAATCTTGAGGCCGCTAGGCGTTTTCAATCCGCCCAGGGTGGTGGCAAAGAAATCAGCGTTAGCGCCTAGCAAGTCGTTCGAGCTTACATATAGAACGTACTTATCACTAGTGCGGCTGGGCAGGCCGGACACTGGCATCGTGGAAAAATCCTGAGTCCAGGAATAACGTTCCACACGCGTGTTTGCCCAGTCGATGCCGCCATCCGCACGCAGCCCCACACCTCCTATTCCTTGCAGAAACGCTTTGACCGTTTCTTCGTTAGTTCCACCAGACGGATCGAAAGTATCGTAAATACGCACCTTGCTGCCATCGACCCGCGCATAAACCGTCGGTACGCTTGTTTTTCCGATCAGGGAGTCTTGGGTAAAGAAGAATGTAGACATCAGGCGCCTTTCAAGTCTGGAAGGAAGAGTTTCTAAAACACTTATCACGTCCAAGTTTCTTACTTGTAGGCAATACCGTCAAGAACTGTATTGATGACAATACTTAATTGGTTCTTAAACTTGACAACAGGGGTGCGTGCATTATTGCCGCTCGCACTAAAATGATCCGCTGCTCAGATGGGTTAATCCATTGATTTAAAAAAAAATCCCAAAATTTCGCGCTCTTCCTGGTCCTGACCGTCAGAAAACAGATAAATCAGATGATCATCTGACTATTACGCGATTGTAATGTTTGAAGAGCCTCTAACTTAATGAATTGTTATGTCTTGCTAGAGTCTCTCTAGATTTCGTGACCTGCTCGCCTGAAATAGTCCCTTGCTAAGATGGAGTCTGCGTCAAGGGGAGGCAGGCATGAAGACGCGATTTACGGAAGCGCAAATCATTGGGGTACTGAAGGAAGTGGAGGCTGGCGGCAAGATTGCCGATCTGTGCCGCAAGCATGGCATCAGCGATGCGACGTATTACAACTGGAAGGCGAAGTTTGGTGGGATGACGGTCTCAGACGCCCAGCGCTTGAGGGCGTTAGAAGCCGAGAACAGCAAGCTCAAGCGCTTGCTAGCCGATTCGCTGCAGGATAACGCGGCCTTGAAAGATGTCGTTGGCCGAAAGTGGTAAGCCCACAGGCCAAGCGTGCGGCGGTGACGCATCTGATGACGACCCGGCAGATGGGTGTCACGCGAGCTTGTGGGCTGATTGGCATTTCGAGGGCGCTATATCGGTACGAATCAAAGCGGCCAGATGACGCGCCATTGAAGGATCGGTTAA
>JACCDH010162542.1_pt1 | contig 16051 bp, 21 predicted proteins | sample 7442481 | NCBI WGS metagenome assembly JACCDH01 (sample SAMN15323433, study PRJNA562643) | freshwater metagenome | isolation source: river surface water | place: USA:Blue River Watershed | collected 2017-08-15
ATGTAGATGATTTCCTTCAATTTTATTTGCATCTTCTTTTAATTTAGTTAAACATTTATAGAGAACGTGATTTTCAATCAACGTAAATCCTCCGTGTGAAACAAAGTACTCAATTTGTTTTTCAATAATCTGCAACGCATCATCTTTATCCAAATTAAGAATAAAATCATCTAACTCCTCCTGACTATCGAATTCAATTAATCCACCAAAAATTGTTTCCATTCGTAAAATTAGTAAGTTTTTATTAAAAAAATGAATTCCGTTACTTTATTATTTCTATCTTTTAAATTTCTACTACCTCTAAAAGTATTGTACTGTTCGTCAAATACTCTTGTTTCACCCTTTTTGTTACATATTTTCATCATTTCATCGTAACTAATAAATCCTTCATTATTGTATGAAATCATAATGTATTTGGATTTGGTGTTCTGTATTAGTTCATCGAAAGATGTGATTGCCAATGTCTTTTTATTGTAATCAGACTTGTTCCAATTTTTAGGTATTCCAGCAACTTCAGATAACTCTTGAGGTTCAACATAATCAACTATAGTATTGAGAATGTGATAGTTAGAACCATATGGATGTTGATTATATGGTGGATCATAATATGTGATATCAATATCCACATCCAATTCTTTAACTAACTCATTTGTATTTTTTTGGTAAATTCTTCTTTTGGAATCGAAATTACTCAACACGATTGGTTTTATTGTGATTTCACCTAATATTCTCTCTAACGCATTTTCTTTCTCTCCGCCAAATTTACCTCTATCAGATTTCAAACCTTTGTAGAATCCTTTAAAAACACCCGATGTGTTGGCGTGTACCGATGCTTCATGTAATAGTATTGATATGAATATATTCTTATACTCTTCAGGCACCTCTAATTCAATAGTACGTCTAATGTTATCTATGATTTTTGCATTCTCATTAGTGTAGAAACATCTCTCACCTGGTTGTGGTGATTTAGTATTCTTAGGTGAATACAATCTCTCAATAATACCCACACCTAAATCATCTCTGAATTTCTTTTTATTTAATAATTCAGTATACATTTCGATTTGTTCCGTATCAATCTCTGATTTATTTTTTAAAAATGAATCATTAATAATTGACGAATACTTTTCTAAATCGTTTGTAATAATCAATTTAGAATGTTGTTTCAAATATCTAGCAACACAACCAGAACCAGAAAAACCATCGAATGTTACCACCCTTTCTTCTCCTAATTCATCCTTCACTATTTTTACAATGCTATCAATGAAATTTAATAGACTTCTTTTATTCCCAAGATACGTAATTAATTGTTCTTTTAAGAAACTACTGTTCTCCATAATACTTTGTTAGATAATATTCTATCGATTTATCTGCAATTTCAATCATTGCATCATACATTTCATTTTCGGACCATTCGGCCCTAATCTCTCCAGACCCTGCTTTGTTCCCTTTCATGAAATAACTTCCCCCTACATTGATGTCACCTAATTTTTTCTTATAAAGATTAATTTGGTTTTGTCTCAAGAAATGAAAAATACTTTTTACTCTATCGACAATACTTTCACTTGGGTGGAAATCACATCCTTGTAGAAAAACAACTAAAGGATTGATTTTTTCATTTGAGAACAACAGTTCGACTACTTTAACGTTCTTTCCTAACCTCTCAACCGCATTTCCTTTACTCTGTTTGTCAAGACCTTCAGACAATCTTACATCATTTGTTCCTTGTTGTTTCTCTTCCGACACAAGTATTGGATGTTTAAATTCGTCTTTAATCATATACACAATACCTCCGTCAGGCTTCATATGTGTTGTGTTTAACACATCTTCAAAATCAAAATCAGGATTCTCCTTTTTTAATGATACGATTAAATCTTTTAAAAATAAACGTTTATCGTATTCAAATTTTAAATCAGGATACTTTATAGATAAATCATTCATCACACGTTTAACCACTCTAACAATTTTCTTATCTTGTCTTTTAGATACGGTGTTCTTTGGTGTGTGTTGATTTGTGTTCTCTCTTAATTTTTCTGATTGAGAAACATCTTCTTTGATTGTATTTGGATGTCTTTTTTGTTTTTCATACTTTTGTATGTTTTTAATTATTTGACTCCATTTACTGTGACTTTCTCTACCAACATCGAAAAATCTTTCAGTTCCTTGATATAACCATTTTATCGTTTTATCAAATGTAGATTCACATCTTACTATTTGAAAATCGTGTGTGTATTTTAGATAATAGTCCTTTACTAATGTCTCAAATAGGTAGTTAACGTTGTTGTCAAAATAGTAATTCTTTTTACCAATCCTTAAACTTCTCATATTACATTTATGTCATTTTTAAAAATATAGGAAAAATATTTGGTGAATAAAAATTACGGTAAAATATTTTTTAATTACGTTGACAATCAATGACTTATATCAAAATGTTTTAGATGTATATCAATAATATTTTAGATAAATCACAAAATATTTTAGAATATATTTGGTAGTTTGATTTTTTTATTCTTACCTTTGTGTCTCATTAAAAACAAAAACATATGTCAAAGATTAAAAGAACCCCTCATAGACTTACTGCAAAGTATATGATTGAGAATGCAAAACATCGTGGTTTAGAAATGACTCACGCACTTAGTGAGTTTATCGACAATTCAATCGATGCAGACGCTAACAACATTACCATCACAAAGGAAAGACAATCGAACGGTCTTTATACTTTAACAATTCAAGATGATGGTATTGGTATTTCTAAAGATAAGATTAAAGGATATTTTTCAGATTTAGGTAGCCATAGAGCATACTCTTAAAAAACTACATCCGCATTTGGTGTGGGTAGTAAGGAAGCAATGAGTATGTTAACTAACGAAGGTATCGTAAAAATCTGGTCCGTTCAAGATGGTATTGAAAGTTATTTAGACATTAGTTTCAAATTAAAAGATTACGGTTTAAGTGAAGTAATCACATCAGATACATCAAAACCTAATGGTACTAAAATCAGTATCAGTAATGTTGAAATGACGGATAAAGACCACCACAATTTGATTAGATGGGTATCGTTTATTTACTACCCGGCATATCAACAAAATTCAAATCTTAAAATTACATTCGTTGTTAAATTAAAAACAAAGGAAGAAATTATTCCAGTTCAATTTATCGATGTTATGTATCGTGATTTAGTTAACTACGAAAACGATGCAGTTGAATTACATAGAGATGTTGAATATCCTATCGGTAATGAATCAATTAAAGTAAAGGTATTCATTTTCAAAACTGAAGAATTCGTTAAGAAAGAATTGTTCTCAACTTTTGATATTGGTCAAAAAGGTAGAGGTTCATTTGGTTTTGAAAGAGCGGGTATCTATTGGAGATTGGGTTCTCGTTACTCTAATTTAGGTAAGGGTAACTTCATTACTATGACGAACCAACATACGTTAAATAACACTCGTATCGAAATCGACATTTCAGGTACTAAGTTAATGAAGTTGTTTAAGGTTAATCAAAACAAATCTAAGATTACCATCCCAAGAGATGTTAAGAATAATCCTGAATTAGAAACATTCTTCGAAGAGTTAAGAATTTTAGTTCGTAATATCGTATCAAATGTTAAGTTCGGAAAACGTAATTTAACTGAAGATGAAAAAACAGATATTGAAAGTTTAAATGACTTCGCAAATAACTGTGGTGACTTTACTGGATTAGGTCAACATTTAGAGGAGAATAAAAAGAAATTACCTCAAGGTGAACCGATGGAACGTGAAGAAACTGAAGAGACAGGTATCAAACGAAATCGTAAAAAAGGTTACAAACAAAATAGAGATGCTTATCGTATTGAGTACAAAAGTACAAGTCCATGGGCACCATTTATGGAGTTACCTAAAATTTACTCTAACAAGTATATCTACACGATTAATACCGCTCACCCTTATTATGATGTGTTTAATCAGTTGAATATCGACTCCAAAAATCACATTGTAATGTTAATGATGAATATGTTATCAACATTACTTCACATTGAGACGGATGAAAATGATACTGATTTCACAAGAAAATTCATTGAGAAGAGTGATTCGATATTAAAGAATTGGGTCGAAGCACTTTCCTTTAAAGGTAATATGTGTGATATCGATTTAGATTTAGACTAATTAAAAACCCCTCAATGAGGGGTTTTTTTATGCCATTTAAGTAATTATAGATATGTCAGTTCACATTAACAATAAAACCTTCAATGCAGAGTATCTATCGACTCCGGATGAAATACGTATGGGTATGATGGGGAGAAGGTCATTGGATGGTTGTATGGTCTTTAAAATGGGTAAAGGACACCATTCATTTTGGATGAAGAACTGTTTAATTCCTTTAGATATCGTTTTTGTTCTTAATAATAGAATTAATCATATTCATTCCAATTGTCCACCAGCGGACTCACATCGTATGAATCCCCCAAAATACACAGGTATTGGTGACCATGTAATTGAATTTCCCGCAGGAACAACTGATGGTTGGAGAATCGGTGATAAAGTTTCTATGTATTTGGGAACTCCTCAGAATCCAGTTCGATAGTTACATCTTCAGAATAAGGTTCAATATTTGAAAAATCATACTTTACCTTTGGCTTAGTCTTTTGGAATACCCAAAAGTAACTATGATATTTTCTTGCATGTTCTTGTTTGGTCCATTTAGTTCCGAAACTATTGATACGTAAATTGGCTACTAAGATGAAAAGATCCTTAGGATAGAATCCCAATTCAAGCGCCATATTCATAACCATCGAATGTGTGAAATGATTACGACCACCAGATACAGTATCTTGACATTTGAATACCACATATCCATTCTTCTCAGTGATTCTATATAACTCTTTTAATGTATTATAATAGTTTTTCATTAAATGTCCGTAACTCTCATAACCCTCGTATCTTTTGGCAATTATTGAACTACCGTCCTTATTATCGCGATAAGATTTACCAGCAATAACAAATGGAGGGTCGTACATAACACTCTTCATTGAATCGTTCTCAAATGGTAAATTCTCAGAACTTGCCTCGATAATAGTATCATTTTTAGGAAACAAATCCGACTTAAATTTAGGTGGAGGTAAGTTCTTCCAAAAATTACCTGTTGAATATGTGCAATCTAAGTCAAACTGTTCTATTCCATATAATTCCATGATATTTTTTATCACCTCATCATTTGAATTGTAGACACTTTTTACGGGTTTAAAATCTTTTTCCATTTGTTTTTTAATATTTTTTTTGTATACTTTATTAAAATATAAGAAATAAAAAACAATAAACCAAAATATTTATAAAAAAAGAATACTATGGCTTGCGGATGTAAAAAAAATAAGACTAACACACAGACAGTTCAACAACCTTCGAACATAACATTAACTGAAGCCGGTACACCAGTTGTAACTCAACCTGCACCCGCACCTACAATCAATACTACAGAAATTGATGGTGTTATTAATCGTTTAAATAACCAATAATTTTAACAAATATCGTCTTTTTGACGATATTTTTTGTGTTATTTAATATATACAACTATATATAATATATGAAAGCAGAAATTAAATTAACGAGTGTACACATCTTGGATGATGTATACAAAAAGTTTAAAGTTAAATCAATTGACGGGTCTATTAATTTTCAAAAATTAGTTAACAGGTCTTTAGATTTATACAACAAAGATGAAAACTTTAGAAACACAATAAATAATCACAATGGTTTAGCCACTACAGGTTCTAAATTTTAAAATGAAGAAAAAAATACTACTATTATCGGACGATTTAAGAATGACATCAGGTATTGCTACGATGTCAAAGGAAATCGTGATGGGTACAATACACAAATATGATTGGGTTCAATTAGGTGCAGCAATAAAACATCCTGAATACGGTAAGATTGTTGACGTTAATGATGATGTTAGAGCACGAACAGGTGTTGAAGATGCTAATCTCAAAATTATTCCATACAATGGTTATGGTGATATGACAATTCTTCGTAAATTGATTGATGAAGAAAAGCCTGATGCAATATTACACTTTACTGATCCACATTATTGGCAATGGTTGTATGATAATGAACATGAAATTAGACAACACACACCGATTTTATTTTATCATATTTGGGATGATTTACCAGACCCAAAATATAACAGAGACTATTACGAATCCGTAGATTGGTTGGGTTGTATATCTAAACAGACGTATGGTATCGTACATCGTGTTGGTAAGATGATAGACAAGGTGACGTATAAACCTTTAGAGGATTGGCAAATTAGTTATGTTCCTCACGGTATTAATCCTGAAGTGTTCAAACCATTACCTGAAGTTAGTGACGATATTAAAAAATTAGTTTACGGAGATAAGGATTATAATTTCATTCTGTTCTATAATAATAGAAACATTAGACGAAAACAACCATCAGATGTAATTTATTCTTATAGGTTATTCTGTGACATGTTACCAAAAGAAGTTTCTGATAAATGTTTATTGTTGATGCATACCACCGCAGTTGATGAGAATGGAACAGACTTACCGGCAGTAATTGAAGCCTTGTGTCCTTATGATGTTAAATTTACAGGTGTAAAATTAGAACAAGATAAATTAAATGAAATATATAATCTTGTTGATTGTACAATTAACATTGCAAATAATGAAGGGTTTGGTTTAACTACCGCAGAATCTTTAATGTCAGGAACCCCTATTATTGTTAATGTAACAGGTGGTTTACAAGACCAATGTGGATTTAATTACACTGCAGATGATTACATTACATTTGGCTCATTACACGATAAGAAAACACACGGTTCAACATTACACGGTGAGTGGGTTGTTCCTGTTTGGCCATCCGCGATTAATTTAAATGGTTCAGTACCTACACCATATATCTTTGATGATAGGGTTAATGACGATGAAGTTGCTAATGCAATTGCTACGGTTTTTGCTTGGGGTAAACCAGAAAGAAAAAGAAAAGGATTACAAGGTAGGGAGTTTATGATTAACAACCTATCCAATAAAATAATGTGTGATAAGATGATTGAGGGTATTGAACAAACCTTAGAAAATTTTAAACCTAAAAAGAAATTTGATATATACAAAGTAATATGAGTAAACCATTTTTATTATTTAGAGGACCAGTAAAAACAAGAAGTGGATATGGTTCACACTCGAGAGATTTGTTGCAAGCACTTTACGAAATGGATTTGTTTGATATAAAAATCGATAGCTGTATGTGGGGAGCAACTCCTATGACAGCATTGGAAAATAATTTATTTCACAAATGGATTGAGTCAAACATCATAACCCAATTGGATAGAACTCCTGACATATACGTTCAAGTTACAGTACCTAATGAGTTTCAACGTGTTGGTAAATTTAATATTGGAATAACGGCAGGTATTGAGACTACGGTAGCCCCTAAGGATTGGGTTGATGGTTGTAATAGAATGGATTTAATCATTACCACATCAACATTTTCAAAAGATGTTTTACTACAAACAGTCTACAATGAAAATGAAAAGAATACTGGAAAACTTATTAAACAATATAGAATTGAAAAACAAATGGATGTATTGTTTGAAGGTGTGGATACCGATATCTATAATAATGTTTATAGTGGAATCGATATTGACATTAAAGAGGATTTCGCCTATTTGTTTGTTGGTCATTGGTTGAGAGGTGACACCGGTCAAGATAGAAAAGATGTTGGCATGTTGATTAAATGTTTCGCCGAGGCATTTAAAGATTCAGAGGATAGACCGGCATTGGTTTTAAAAACATCTTCAGCATCTTTCTCTGTTAAGGAAAGAGAAAACTTTAGAAAGAAAATTGAGGGGTTAGTTAGTGAATATAAAAACCCACCATCAATTTATTTGTTATTTGGTGATTTGTCAAATGAAGAAATGAATAACCTATATAATCATCCTAAGATTAAATCGATGGTTACAATTACCAAAGGTGAGGGTTTTGGTAGACCATTGTTAGAATTTACTATGACAGGTAAACCCGTTATTGCATCTAACTGGTCAGGACATAAAGATTTTTTACCTATGGATAAGGCAATTATGATTGGTGGTAAATTAACTGAAGTTCATGATAGTGCAGTTGACACATTCATTTTAAAAGATTCAAAATGGTTTACCGCAAATTACAATGAGGTAGTTGAAGTGTTTAAATTAGTCTATAAGGACTATGATAAATTCTTAGAAAAGTCAATCATATTAGGTGAAGAGAATAAAGTTAAGTTTTCTTTAGAAAAAATGAAAGAGAAGTTTAAAGATATACTTGGTCCTTTCACAACTCAACCCAAAGAACAAAAATTAATCTTACCTAAATTAACTAAAATAAAATAATATGGCAAAAGGTAGGAAAAAAATAAAAGATGAGTTATTACAATCCGTACTTGATAAAATCACATCTTCTGATAAACCAAAAATCGAAACGTTTATGCCATGTGAGTGGGTTATTCAGTTCGATAATGATGAACCACAATTATTTACATCATCTGACGAATTTTCGGAATCGCCTGAAGTTGTAATTAGAATACAAAATACTAACGAAGGGTTTATAAAATTTACCGACTCAGTTACAGGTAAAACATTTAAACTTTTCGCAAGACCAAAAAAGTAAAAATGAGTTTCAAATTTTTAAGAGGAAAAGATGACGAGTATTTTGTTAGATTGGAACCAACTCAACAATTTGTGTTAACAAGATTCACACCAAATAATGTTGAATTTTGTTTTCAATTTGATAATAACGAACCAATTGTATTTGCAACAGGTCCAAATGAATGTCATATTCGTTTAGCACCGAGTCCTGAAGGAAATATGACATTCACGGATAGTAATAATAATTCATTTAAATTATTTGCAAGAGAAAGAAATGATGCGTAATTTTAAATTTTTTCATGGTACTGTTCGTGCAACATTAACAGCACATTGGAATCCTGAATTGGTTAATGACCTTAATACGGTACAAGGTATCGATGCCGAAGAAGAGTTGACTAGATTACTGTCAGATGAAATTGCTAGAGAAATTGATGACAATATTATTAGCGAACTAACAAGAAGAATAAATGGTGGTGGTAGTGATATAAGTTATTTAAGTTATTGGATGGGTATAGGAGGACAAAGAGCATGAGATGTGAGAGACATAGTTGGGATTCAAAAGATGTTGAATGGTGTTGGAGATGTGAGGAATTAACAATAGAAGAAAATAAACGAAAATATGAAGATAAGTTACGCAATAACAGTTTGCAACGAATTGGAGGAGATAAAGAGATTGGTTCCTTTTATATTGGAACACAAAAGACCTCAGGACGAGATAGTAGTTCTGTTTGATCATAATAATGGTAATCCTGAAGTGTTTGAATTTTTAAAACCTTTCAACATTAAACCTAACGTTCAAACATGGAGAGGTTTTGGGTTCAATGGTAATTTTGCCGAGTGGAAAAATAAATTGTGTGAATATTGCGTAGGTGATTACATTTACCAATTGGATGCGGATGAGATGATAAGTGAGTATATGATTAAAAATCTAAACGAAATATTAGAATTGAATCCAAAGGTAGATTTAATTTTTGTTCCTCGTATCAACACTGTTAGTGGAATAACACAAGAACATATTAATAAATGGGGGTGGAGACTTAATGAAAAGGGATGGGTTAATTTTCCTGACGCACAAGGTCGTATATTCCGTAAGGGAATGACTTGGTATGGTAAAGTGCATGAAAGAATAATAGGTGGTGAAAAATTTGCATCACTTCCATTAGATGAAGAATATTGTATTCAACATCATAAGACAATCGAACGTCAAGAAAAACAAAACAATTATTACAATTCATTATGAGTTACATATACCCATCACATTTCAAATATCCCGACACTGAAAGAATATTCTTCACCGATCATATAAACCTATGGGAATCTATTTTAGGGGAACTAAAAAACAAACCGAACACCACTTTAGAAATAGGTGCACTATATGGTGGTTCATCAGTGTACATATTGGAAGAGTTTTGTAAACTAGAAGGTTCACAACACTATATTATGGACATCAACACTAATTCGTATATTGAAAACAACACATATCCTTATGGTGATAAGGTAAAATATCTTTTAGGTGAGTCGTCTGATAGTTTCAAGAAATTTACTGAAAAAGATATCTTTGATTTAATCTATATTGATGGTAACCATATGTCAAAATATGTTTTAGAGGATGCAGTTAATTCATTCTATGTTTTAAAGGATGGTGGATATATGATATTTGATGACTTTGGTGGTGGTTGGGAACAAGAAAGACATTTACAAGTGAAGACTGCAGTGGAATCTTTTGTTCACTCTTATGACAAATACATAGACATAATCCACCAAGGATATCAGTTTGTTATTAGAAAAAAGGAATATATTAATAATGACGAATTAATCGGAAATTATTATAAAACATTATAAAATGTCAAAAAAATTAACTATATTATATTAAAAATTACAAAATGAAGAAAGAAATACCATTATTTAAGGTCTTTATGGCAGACACTGCAGCCGATAAGGTTGCTAAGGTGTTAAACAGCGGTTTCATTGGGCAGGGACCTGTTGTCGATGAGTTTGAAAATACTCTTAGCCAATATTTTCAACACCCATATATCTCAACATTAAATGCAGCAACATCTGCAGAACATTTGGCATTACATCTAATTAAAAAACCATTTACGTTTACTAAAGTGGACGGTTATGGTATTAGAGAAAACATATGGGAAGGTATGAAGGATGGTGATGAAGTATTAACTACGGCACTTACTTGTACTGCAACTAACTGGCCAATACTTGCAAATAATTTCAAAATCAAATGGGTTGACATTGACCCTAAGACTTTGAATATGGACTTAGATGATTTAGAAAGAAAGATTGGTCCTAAGACAAGAGCTATCATGGTTGTCCACTGGGGTGGTTATCCAGTTGATTTAGACAGACTTAGACAAATCCAAGAGAAGTCGTTACGTATGTATGGATTCAAACCAGCGGTTATCGAAGATTGTGCACATGCTATGGGTAGTAAGTATAAAGGTAAATTGATTGGTACTCATGGTAACATTTGTACATTCTCTTTACAAGCAATTAAACACATCACTTCTGTTGATGGTGGATTATTATTCTTACCACATGAGGAATTAAATAGAAGAGCTCGTTTATTAAGATGGTATGGTATCGATAGAGACTCGCCAAGAAAAGACTTTAGATGTGAAGCTGATATTGAAGAGTGGGGTTTCAAATTTCATATGAATGATGTCAATGCGGCAATTGGTATGGAGAACTTTAAACACGTTGACGAGATTGTTGGTAAACATAAGTCAAACGCGAAATACTATGATGACAATTTAAAATATGTTCCAGGTTTAACTTTATTAGAAAGAAATCCTGATATGGAAAGTGCATTTTGGATTTACTCATTGTTAGTTGAAAGAAAAGGTGACTTCATGAAATATATGAAAGAGTGTGGAATTGCCGTTTCACAAGTTCATGAGAGAAACGACATTCATACTTGTGTTAAAGATTATCGTGCAATGTTACCTAACTTAGATAGAACTATCGGTAGTGTTATCTCAATTCCAATTGGTTGGTGGGTAACTGAAGAAGATAGAAAGTATATAGTAGATTGTATTAAGAGAGGTTGGTAATGGATAAAATCATAGATGAATCATTTTTAAAATCTGATGTAACGGAGTTTGCATTAGGTTACGATAAAGTTAAAAATCATACTTGGTATGATAATTTAAATTATCTTGTTGAATTGTCTAAAGAGTATTTTAATGAGGATGATTTTATTATGGATTATTCTTGTGGGACAGGTATTTTTTGTGAGAGATTATTAAAATCTTCACTTAGTGTCCCGAGAATTCTTATGATGGATTCCTCACCAAAATATCTTAAATTATCATACGATAAGTTCGGTAGAAATTATAAGTTTCACTTTAGAGTTATCAACTATCTAAAAGATGAAGGGAGATTACAAACAATATCAGAAGCAATAGGGAAAGAACATAATGAACTATTGGATGGTATTGTTTGTACAAATGCAATTCACTTATACCCAACTATAGATGAAACAATTAAATCGTGGAATAGTATTTTAGTTAAGGGTGGTAAGTTATTGATAAATTCTGGTAACATCTACAACCCATTGATGGGTGAGGAATCTAAGTTAATCGACCAAACGGTAAATGAGATATCCCATTTATCATATGACATTGTGAAGGAGAATCCAAAATATTCCAAATATGTTGATTTAATCAATGATTTTGACTATATTAATAAACATAACACATTAAGAGATAAATATTTTTTACCCATTAGACCCATAGATTTTTACACAGATGAGTTAATTAAAAATGGATTTAAAATTGTAGAAGTTAAAACCATTAATGTTGACGCAAAGGTAGACGAATGGTTTGATTTCTTAAAAGTTTATCACGAAGGTATTATAGGTTGGATTGGTGGTTCTAAGAAAATCACAGGTATCGAACCAAGTGAAGATGAAATCAACGATAGAGTTGATATTATCAAATTGGCATTAACAAAAATGTTTAATAACCAAAACGACTTTAAAGCGTGTTGGAACTATATAATTTGTGAAAAAATATGAAAGTAGGTTGGAACGAGGAGATTAAAAAAGAATTAGGATATTGTGGTAACAACGTTGTGATTGGTCATAACGTTGTTTTTACTAACCCTAAAAATGTGTTCTTAGGTGATAACGTTAGAATTGATCCGTTTTGTTTAATTACAACAGCATTAGAAGTTGGTAGTTACGCACAAATATGTGCACATGCGGTATTAGGTGGTGGTAACCAACATAAGATTACTTTAGGTAAATGGAACTTTATTGGATACGGTTCCAAATTATTCTGTGCTTCGGAAGATTATAGTGGAGAGTTTGGTCCTGTAAATGAATACTGGGGTAACAATAAAATTTTTAGGGGAGATATTACATTTAAAGATTACTCGGGAATTGCATCTGATGTTATGGTTTTACCGGGAGTTACCTTCCCTGAAGGTTGTACCATTGGTGCTAAAAGTTTTGTCTACTCAAAATCAGAATTAAAAGAGTGGTCGGTTTATTTAGGTAACCCATTATCTTTCCATAAAGAAAGAAATAAAGAAAATGTTATCAACTTTTCAAACGACCCAAATTTTTTAAAGAGTAGATGAGTAAATGTTTAAAAATAATTTGTTGTTACTTCGGTAGAAGAGGTAGTCATCACAATACACCATCAAATATTTTTGATTTTGTTAAATTGATGATTGATAATGAATTAACTATAGATAACGGTATTGACACTGATGTGGTTTTTGTTATTAATGAATCAAATGACCAAGAGAATAGAGACTATATGTTATCTCTTAATGGTAAAGAAACAAAAAATGGTAAATTAATAATAGAAACCAGACATAATCAAAAAGGTTCTTTTGGTGCATATTACGATATGTTTTTAAAATACAAAGATGACTATAGTCATTTCTTTTTTTGTGAGGACGATGTTTTAATTGACAGAGAACATTACATGAAAGAATTTGTAGAATTTTGTGATAGTGGTGACGATATTGGGTTTGTTAGTTTAGCACCTATCTATGTTGGTAGAACATACCCAAAACATTCGGGAGGAGGTTGTGGATTAACAAGTAGAGAAAAGTTTTTAAATGCAAACCCGATTGATTTTATTACGTCGTTTTTAAATGACTCAAGAAAAGACTCAATAAATGCCACGTATGAAAAATTAACAAGATTGGAAATTGAGTTCACGAATAGATTTGTCATAAAGAACATGAACATATTCAATCACCCAAAATTTAGTCCATTATGTTCAAATTATTCCACTCATTTTGGTCATAGAAATAACTTTAAAGAGGAATATTTGAAATTAGAATTTATATATAAAGTTGGGTTTTAAAAATATTTATTAATATGAGAAATTTTAAACAAAATCATGAAGAAATGAACTGGCCGTGGGTGGAATCCCCTTTCTTCAATGAATTAATTAAACATCAGGAATTAACTGATGAACAAAAAGAATTGGCCATAAAACTCAACAAAGATGGTTACGTAATTTTGGATTTGGGGTTGACTGATGAACAAATCGAATCCTTCAAAACTGAGATTGATACTTTAAACGATAGAGATACTGTTGTTACTCAAGCGGATGGATATCACTATTCAAAAGGTAAGAGAATATTTGAGGGTTGGAAAGATAGTGAGATGTTACAATCTCTTTCTTTGAATCCTGTGGTTATGGATACGTTAAGATTACTTTACAAGAGAGAACCTTACCCATTCCAAACAATCACATTCAATTATGGTTCAAATCAACCATTACATAGTGATTTAATTCACTTTGATTCAATGCCACATAGGTGGTTAACTGCGGTGTGGGTGGCCTTAGAAGATATGACAGACCGGAATGGTTCATTATTGTATGTTCCAGGTTCACATAAACTACCCATATTTGACTTCTACGACCTTAAAGTTAAAGTTCCTGAGTATGGTAAGCAATTTGATAGTTACGCCGAATATGAGGAGTTTATTAGACAACTGGTGGAGGTACAAGAACTAGAAGTAAAACCATTAATCTGTAAGAAAGGTCAAGCACTTGTTTGGTCGGCTAACTTAATACATGGTGGTGACATTATCAGAGACCCAAATAGTACACGTTATTCACAAGTAACTCATTACTATTACGATGATTGTGACGTTTATTATTCTCCTATGTTCTCAGAAGCATGGAAAGGTGATTTTAAAACAAAGGATTTATCGGGTAAAAATATAAGAGAATTTAAACATACAAAATAATGAGCATAAAAATAGTAGGTATCGGTGCATATGTACCCGAAAAAGTTTTAACAAATAAGGAGATTGAAAAAATGGTCGATACTGAAGACCAGTGGATTCAAGATAATTTAGGAATTAGAGAAAGAAGAATTAGTTCCGATGACCAACTAAGTTCAGACTTGGCGGTTAAGTCAAGTATATCAGCAATTCATGATGCAAACTTAACAGTTAATGATATTGATTTCATTATCATGGCTACATCATCACCTGACAGAATTAGTCCATCAACCGCTTGTTTATTACAAGAGAAGATTGGTGCGTTTAATGCCGCTTGTGTTGATATTAACGCAGTTTGTCCAGGATTTCTATATGGATTACAAATTGCAAAAGGATTGTTATCTATCGGTCAATACAAAAACATATTATTGGTTGCATCAGAAACTTATTCTAAGTTAACTGATTGGTCAAGACGTGATTGTGTATTCTTTGGTGATGGTTCAGGTGCAGTTGTTCTACAAAGAGATGAATCAAACTATTGTGAAATTGATTTATACGCTGATGGTACAGGTAGAGAGGCTTTTACCGTTCATCATAATGAATATTTCTCAATGATAGGTAAGGAAATCTTTAAGGGTGGAACCACTAAGTTACCGTCATCTATACAATCTTTATTAGAAAGAACTGGTGTTGATAAAAATGATATTACACATGTGGTTCCTCACCAACCAAGTATTAATATTTTAAAGAAGACCGCAGAAATATTAGATGTGGATTTTTCTAAATTTGCAACATCAATGGGTGAATATGCAAACACTGCAGGTGCATCCATTCCAATCACACTTAACAAACTTTACGAACAAAATAAATTAAAGAAAAATGATTTATTACTCCTAACAACAATTGGTTCAGGATGGGTATGGGGTAGTGGATTAATTAAATGGGTAAAATAATGAAAAAAATATTATTGGTTGGTGGAACAGGGGGGTTAGGTAATCAATTAACTGAACATTTAAGTTTAAATTACACGTGTTTTTCAGTCGGTTCTAAAATGTTAGATGTGACTAACGAAGAACAAGTTAAAGAATTCCTTAATGAAACAGATTATGATATTATAATTTATCTTTCGGTAAAGAATATTGATGGATTGATACATAAACAGACAAAAGAAACAACTGAGGCTCAATTAAATGTAAACTTATTTGGGTTCTTAAATGTACTTCGTCATTCAAC
>JACCDH011301690.1_pt1 | contig 16051 bp, 16 predicted proteins | sample 7442481 | NCBI WGS metagenome assembly JACCDH01 (sample SAMN15323433, study PRJNA562643) | freshwater metagenome | isolation source: river surface water | place: USA:Blue River Watershed | collected 2017-08-15
AAGGTACAAATCGCGCCATTGGCGGCTTGCAACTGAATGCTCATGTCCATCGCAATGCCTAAGGCGGGGTGGATGGGGCCTTGCACCGCATTGGCTTTGACGATGGGGCTACCTGCTTGGTAAGCAAACAAGTCCACCGTATGTGCCGCGTGGTGCCACAGCAAGTGGTCGGTCCAGCTGCGGGCTTGGCCCAAGGCGTTCATGTTGGTGCGGCGGAAGAAGTAGGTTTGCACATCCATTTGCTGAATATTGAATTCGCCCGCTTTGATTTTGTTGTGCACCCATTGGTGGCTGGGGTTGAAGCGGCGGGTGTGACCACACATCGCGACCAAGCCTTTGTCTTTGGCCACTTGCACAACTGCTTCTGCGTCTTTCCAGCTGTCGGCCAAGGGAATTTCCACTTGCACGTGTTTGCCTGCTTTCAAGCAAGCCAAGCTTTGTGCGGCGTGCATTTGGGTGGGCGTACACAGAATGACGGCATCGACTTCAGGCAAAGCCAAGCTGTCGGCCAAGTCGGTGGTGACGTGCTGGATGCCGTATTTCTGAGCAACCTCTTGGGTCTTCTCCAATTCACGGCCGATCAAGGACACGACTTCCACCCCGTCAATGTTTTTGATGCCGTCTAAATGTTTGATGCCGAAGGCACCTGCGCCTGCTAAGGCGACTTTGATGGTTTTACTCATATGTTGCTCCAGTTGAGGACAAAGCTAAATGCTTGTCCCACACAGTTATTTAATTGCGTTCTCAAGAATAGCGTGCCCCACAGCGGTGTTCGATGCAGGCACATGGTAGAAGCGGTGGGCCAACTTAGGTGCTGGGCCTTTGACCTTACCGTCTTGGATGTCAGACATCGCACCGCGTGCGATGAGCCACATCACCAACTCAATGCCTTCGCTGCCGGCTTCGCGCACGTAGTCGATGTGCGGTGTGGCCGCGCAAGCGACGGGGTCGTTGATCATCAGGTCGAGCCAGTTGTTGTCCCACTCGCGGTTGATGAGGCCCGCACGCGCACCTTGTAGCTGGTGGCTCATGCCACCTGTGCCCCAGATGTGCACGTTGATGTCTTCGTCGTAGCTTTCGATAGCCTTGCGAATCGCTTGGCCGAGGTTGAAGCAGCGTTGGCCACTGGGCACGGGGTACTGCACCACGTTTACCGCAAACGGGATGATGGGGCAAGGCCAAGCGCCATTCACAGGGTCTTGCTCGCCGCACATCAACGAAAGTGGCACGGTCAGGCCATGATCCACGTCCATCTTGTTGACGATGGTGAGGTCAAAGTCTTGTTGAATGACGGACTGTGCAATGTGCGAAGCCAACTCTGGATGGCCTTTGACTTTGGGCACAGGACGTGCGCCATAGCCTTCGTCAGCAGGCGTGTATTCAGCCGCTGTACCAATGGCAAAGGTGGGAATCATGTCCAAGCTGAACGCGGTGGCATGGTCGTTGTAAACCAAGAAAATTACATCTGGCTTGTTGTCTTTCATCCATTGCTTGGAGAAGTCATAGCCAGCGAAGACGGGCTTCCAATAATCTTCTTGCGTTTTGCCGAGGTCCAAGGCCGCGCCAATGGCGGGCACGTGAGAGGTGTAAACGGATGCGGTGATTTTTGCCATGCTTATGCTTGCTTTCCTGCTGCGCCTTGGGGTTGGTTCTGCGCTTGGGCATCGCCGTTTTCGCCAATCACACGATTGCCTTCGACAGAGCGCCCGCCTTTGATCATCATGTTGCGATATTCCTCTTCGGTCATGCCCGTCATCGAGCCCGCCATTTGCTGAAAGCTCAGCCCATCGGTCGCGCCGATTTTGGCGAGGAAGTAAATGTTGCCGCCGGTGCGCATGCACCAGTTCAAATCGCGGGCCAACACGGCCTGCTTTTGCTCTTCGGTCATGGCCCACTCGTCGAGGTAGGCGCGCTCATTGGCTTTGAAACGTGTGCGGTTCTCAGCCTTCATGAGCGACATGCAAAACTGGTTGAGCCAGTAGCCTTTGCGCGATTGCTCGGCATCAAAAATGATGGTGCCCGGAACGTCTGTGTAGGGTTTGTCGAGTGCCATTAAAAAGTCTCCTCAGGCCAGTAGAGGCGCATGGGGTTGTCCACCAACAACTTGCGTTGCTTTTCTTCGGTGGTCGCAATGTGCGGGATGAAGTCCACCAACAAGCCGTCGTCCGGCATGTGGTCTTTGAGGTTGGGGTGCGGCCAATCGGTACCCCAGATCACGCGATCTGGGAACTCATCCACGATGCGCTTGGCAAAGGGAATCACATCCTTGTAGGCGTTCTGCTCCCCATTCAAAGCCTTGGGGCCTGCGACTGACAAACGCTCTGGGCAAGTCACCTTGCTCCACACGTTTTTGTGTTCGCGCATGAACTTCACAAACAACTCAAACTCGGGGCCGTCCACAGGCTTGGTCACATCGGGGCGACCCATGTGGTCCACCACAATGTTGGTGGGCAAAGCGGTGAAGAAATCCCACAACTCGGGCAAGTCCACGGCTTCAAAGTAAATCACCACATGCCAGCCGTACATCTGCACGCGTTTGGCAATCTCAAGCAATTCATCTTTGGGTGTGAAGTCAACCAAGCGCTTCACAAAGTTAAAGCGCACACCACGCACGCCAGCATCGTGCATGGCTTGTAGTTCATCTTCGGTCACGCTGCGTTTGACGGTGGCCACGCCACGCGCTTTACCGCCTGAGTTGACCAAGGCATCGACCATAGCGCGGTTGTCTGCGCCGTGGCATGTGGCTTGCACCACCACGTTGCGCTCAAAGCCCAAGTGGTCACGCAATGCATAGAGCTGCGCCTTTGACGCATCACAAGGTGTGTACTTGCGCTCAGGCGCATAAGGAAACTCGTTGCCTGGTCCAAATACATGGCAATGCGCATCCACTGCACCTGCTGGCAATTTGAATTTAGGCTTGGCTGGGCCGTTGTACCAGTCTAGCCAGCCAGGGGTCTTTTGAAAGTCCATATTTCTCCTCTTGTCTCTTCAATCAATCCAATGAAACTTGTGCTTTTTTGATGATGCCGCCAAAGCGGGTTGACTCGGCTTGGATGTAGGCATTCAACTGCTCTCGGTTCAACGTGAAAGGCTCATACGCAAACGAGGCAAACTTTTCTCGCACATCGGGTTCAGCCAATGCTTTTTCGATGTCGCGTTGAATCTTGTCAGTGATGGCCTTAGGCAATCCGCGCGGAGCAGCGATGGTGGTCCAGCCACTCACTTCAAAACCTGCAGGGCCGCCTGATTCACCGATGGTGGGCACATTGGGAAATGCGCTCACACGTTTGGGGGCAGCAACGGCCAAATACTGCACCTTGCCTGCGCGGTACATCGCACCTGCCGTGGCGTTGGAGCCCAATGCGAATGCCAATTCACCCGTGGCCACGCCGCTGTAAAGCATGCTGGTTTCTTTGTAAATCACATGCTGCATGTCAGTGCCTGTGACCGACTCAAACAAAGCCGATCCCAAGTGCACTGGATTGCCCACAGACCAAGAACCGTAATTCAGTTTGCCCGGATGCGCTTTGGCATCGGCAATGAGATCTGATACTTTTTTGTATTTGCTGTCAGTGGGAACCGTCACAAAAAAGTAGGTTTTGAACAGCGGAGCCAAGGGCTCGAAATCGGCCTTGGCGTCATACGGCAACTTCTTAAACAGATGTGGGTACGCCGACAAATGCACACTGTCGAGTTGAATCAAATCATGACCGTCAGTCGCTCCACGCTTGAAGGTGTCAATGGCGATGAAGCCATTCCCCCCCGGCTTGTTCTCGACCACCACAGGCTTGCCCCATGTGCGTGACAGCTTGTCCGCCAACAAACGCAACACGCCCTCAGGGCCGCTACCCACAGGAAACGGCGTGAGGATACGCACAGGCTTGGTGGGGAAGTCTTGGGCGTGTGCAGACAAGCCGCACAACGCCAAAGAAGCTAACGCCACTGCAAACAGTTGGCGTTTAGATGTGTGTGTCATGAAACAAGCTTTCAAAGTCATCGAAGTTAATCGATGTACTTTAAGCCAGCAGCAGCCAAAGGCTCGCGCATTTTGTACATATCGAGGCCCAACACACCCGAAGCCAACTTAGCACGCTTCTCGCCTTCAAAGCTTTCGCGCTTTTGTGCAGCGGCCAAAGTTTCTGCGGCACGTGCCGCAGGCACGCACACCACACCGTCATCGTCAGCGACGATCACGTCACCAGGCGTGACCAACATGCCAGCGCACACGATAGGGATATTAACCGAGCCAAGCGTGGCCTTGATCGTGCCTTTGCTGCTGATGGCTTTGCTCCACACGGGAAAGTTCATGCGTTGCAGCTCTTTCACATCGCGCACACCAGCATCGATGATGAGAGCGCGTGCGCCGCGTGCTTGAAACGATGTGGCCAACAAATCACCAAAGTAACCATCGGTGCACTCTGCCGTCACTGCAGCTACCACGATATCGCCGGGTTGAATTTGCTCTGCGGCCACATGCATCATCCAGTTGTCACCTGGCTGCAAGAGCACGGTCACCGCCGTACCCGACACTTGCGCGCTAGGGTAGATGGGACGCATGTAGGGCTTGAGCAAGCCCACACGTCCCATGGCTTCGTGCACAGTGGCCGAGCCCAAGGCTGCCAAACCGTCTGCCGCTGCGCGGTCTGCGCGGTTGATGTTGCGGTACACAACGCCGAGTTCGTACATATGAAATCTCCTAAAAATAATGAGGTTCTGACCCCAATTGGGTATCAGCGACCTTGAGACTTGAGTTTGGTGTCCAAGCGTGAGAACACGCGACGCGCATTGCCTTCGTACACCTGATGGCGCTCGTCGGCATTGAGGTTGAGCGTGGACTCGATGTAGCGCTTGGTGTCGTCAAAGTAGTGACCCGTTTCTGGATCAATGCCTCGCACTGCGCCAATCATCTCGGAAGCGAACATGATGTTCTTAACTGGAATCACTTTGGTCAATAAGTCGATGCCGGGTTGGTGGTAGACACAGGTGTCAAAGTAAATGTTGTTCATCAAGTGCTCTGTGAGCAAAGGCTTTTTCAGCTCTTGCGCCAAACCACGGAAGCGGCCCCAGTGATATGGCACAGCACCACCACCGTGAGGGATCAAGAACTTCAAGGTGGGGAAATCTTTGAATAAGTCAGAGGTCAAACACTGCATGAACGCGGTGGTGTCGGCGTTCAAGTAATGCGCGCCGGTGGTGTGGAAGCAACCATTGCAACTGGTTGACACATGAATCATTGCAGGGATGTCGTACTCGACCATCTTCTCGTAGATGGGGTACCAAGACTTGTCGCTTAAAGGGGGCGATGTCCAGTGGCCACCCGATGGATCGGGGTTGAGATTAAGGCCAACGTTGCCGTATTGCTCGACGCACTTGACCAACTCAGGAATGCACGTGGCGGGGTCAACACCAGGCGACTGGGGCAGCATGGCCGCAGGCACGAAGTTGTTAGGAAACAGCTCAGCGACACGGAAGCACAGCTCGTTACAGATGGCGGCCCAAGTAGAAGAGACTTGGAAGTCACCAATGTGGTGAGCCATAAAACTCGCACGTGGGCTGAAGATGGTGATGTCAGAGCCGCGCTCTTTCATCTTCGCGAGTTGGTTGGTTTCGATGGTCTCGCGCAACTCGTCGTCGCTGATTTTGAGCTCGGACACCTTAGGGCTGACGCTAGGGTCTTTGATGCCAGCGATTTGTTTGTTACGCCATTCTTCCAAGGCCTTCGGGGCTGTGGTGTAGTGGCCGTGAACGTCGATGATGAGAGACATGAATACCCCTTACGAATGAAATATAGAAATTAAAGCCAGTCCATGCCTTGCTTACGCTTGACGTCTTCGACGCCAGCCGAAGCCAAGAACTGTAAAAACGATTGCACCGCTTCCACGCGTGCTGCATCACCTGCAATGACGACTGGAATGCCTGATGAGAACGTGGTGATAAACGCCACATCCGCAGGCAAGGTGCCCAACACATCAATGCCAGGTAACGCAATGAGTTCGCTCAGTTGCTGAAAGCCCAACGCAGCTTTGCCACTGGCCACTAAGGCGCCCACAGGTGTACCAGGTGGTGGCACAACGATGCGGGCCTTCACCTCGTCGGCAATGCCCCAGCGCTCAAACAATTTTTCAAGGTACACGCCGCTTGGGCCAGTGGAGTAGCTAAGGGTTGAGCAGGCCAACACGGCGGCCTTCAGAGCAGTTTCATTGCTCAGATCGGGGCGGGCTGCACCGGCCTGCACCGCGACCGCCACAGGTGAGCGCACCCAGTCGCCACGTGAGCCAGTTTGCACGTGGCCAGAAGCGATCAGGCGATCGATTGCGTCAGATGCCAAGAGCACCATATCAAACGCTTCACCTGCTTGCACACGCTTGGCCGCATCCACACCGCCCACAGATTCCATCTGCACCGACACGCCAGTTTGCGCAAGGTAAGCCTGCGTCAAGTCTGCCAGCAAAGCCTTGGTGGCCATGGACGAAATACCGCGCAGTACCAGTGATGAAGAAGATGTTTGCATGCGAATGATTCTAGAGATTTGCCCAAGAAACAGGGCTCAAACTGGCAACTAGCTGCTATAACGTTTTTAAATAGCAGACAATTGGTTATTCCAAATCGAGGACCCCATGGAACTCAAACAAATTGAATCATTTGTGCGCGTGGCTGAGCTAGGCAGCTTCACCAAAGCCGCGCTAGCTTTGAACATTCCCCAACCCTTGCTGAGCCGTCATGTGCGACAGCTGGAAGTGGAGTTGCATCAAAACCTTCTGATGCGCAATGGTCGCGGCGTGACGGTGACCGAAGCTGGGTTAGTCATGCTGGAACACGGACGTGGCATCTTGCACCAAGTGGCCGTGGCCCAAGAAGAGCTGGGATCAGTGCGAGGAGCCCTGAGTGGACGTGTCTCCATTGGTTTGCCCCCCAGCCTCTCCAAACTGGTTACTGTGCCGTTAACCAAGTCATTCAGAAAAGTGCTTCCACATGGGCAGTTGTCTTTAACCGAGGGATTTTCGGTCTTGATGGTTGAAAGTCTGCGTGCAGGTCGCCTCGACATGGCAGTTCTGTACAACCCACCGCCCTCGCCCGACCTTGACATGACGGTGTTGCACGAAGATGCTTTGGTTCTGATCGCTGGCAAAAAAAGTCAACCCCTCACTGGCGATCGCCCACTCAAAGCGGTGGTGTCATTGACAGATCTGGCCCAGCTACCACTGATCGTGCCTAGTCGGCCAAATGCGTTTCGATTGTTGATTGATACCGAAATGCAGCGTGTCAGCTGCAAACCCGACATCGTTCTAGAGATTGACGGGCTCAATGCCATCTTAGAGTTGGTGAAGGAAGGCATGGGCTATGCCGTGCTGCCTGCGTACACACTGAGCAACTTTGCCAAACCCGAGCACTTCACTACCCATCGCATCGAGAAACCCAAGCTGATGAGTCAGCTCATGCTAGTGTGGTCAGCCCGCCGCCCGATGACGGCCACGCACAAAGCGGCTATGCAACTGACGCAAGACATTGTGCAAAAAGCACTGATCAGTACACACGGTTAAAAAACAAAAAGCCGCTAGGCGGTTAAACCTAGCGGCCTTTGTCGTTGCATATGGGCTGGCGGGCTTTGAATGAAGCCTTGAAAGCCTCATGGATAAACGGTTTAAGTTTTTTCACCTCGAATTTTTTGCACCGTTTGTTGCACCGTTTTGATTTGCTGCACGTTTTTTAGGCGGTTTTCTTGCATCTTTTTGACTTCGCCCGCCGCCTCATTTTTCACCTCATAACCCCCACCCACCCACACCGAATAGATAACCCCCCCTAAGAAAGCCCTGCAAACTAGCGAAACGCCACCGCCGAAATTACCCGCGTGTCTTACCCCTCAGGAGTACCTTTTACCTCCGGTATCGTTTTTTTGAGTGGGGACAGTGGGGACAATGGGGACACCGCATAAACAAAGGGCTGGCGTGTCCCCACTACTTTTTCAAGAGTGGGGACAGTGGGGACAAAATCAGGGTTATCAACAGCGGGATTCACGTTATCCACTGTTTAGGTCACGTTATACACAGGGCTGCACAGCCTTGAGGCTTCACGTGTTTGCATGGTGCAGGCGGTCAAATTACCCACCAGCAGCGCAAAAGCAAGCCCGCCCCGCCCCCTTATCGGCGGGCAACCATGCAAGGGCATACAGCCCCAGCAGGTCAAAGGCTCACAGGTCTAGGGCAAAGATCGCAGGGCCAACACGAAAGCACCTAGACAGCCCCAAGGCAGGCAGGCGGGGTTTGCAGTCGTAAGCCCTACCCTTATCGGGTATCAAACACCCATGATCTAGCAGCACACGGGCAACCGCCAAAGAATCGAAGCCCTTACACACCTCACTCTTAAACACCTCGGCATGGATGAAATATTCAGTGTCCACAGACTCGGCCATGTCTGAGTGCATACGTTCGCCGTACTCCCTTTGGTGCTCCGCATCGCTTTTTATCGGCTTGCCATCCTTGCCCATTAAGCGCCGATAGCCTGCACGGTTCAGGTTCTTGGGCGCGTGGTCATCCCCTGCCCTGTGCCAATAGGTGAAGCGGCCATCCCCGTGTGCCTCTAGGAAGGCGCGCACCTGCCTAAGCATGGCCGTAACCTCACCATCACCAGTGCCACCCCTTGCGGCAAGCCACGCATCAAAACAAGCCCTTGCGGCCCGCTCACTCTCACCCACGCCCCAGCCTGTTAAGCCTGCCGCCGTTGCCAGCTCACCCGCTGCACCCACCATCGCAAAGCGCAAGCCCACACGGTGCACCTGCCCGCCGCCTGATTCGGGAATCATGTTGGCTTCAATCACTTGCACCCGCTTGCGTATATCGGCCTTCAAGGTGCTGGCGTGTTCAGTCAACCATTGCAGCCACTCCACGCCAACAGCGCCATAGCAGCGCCCCGCCTGTTCAACGATATGGCGTGAAAACTCAGAGCCTCCACCCTCAACGCCGTGGGTGTTTTCAAACATCCCATTGCCCGCGCCAGCATCGGCGGGAATATCGGCCATCCTCACTTCTTGCCCTGTCCGTGCCCGCCGCATACCTTCGGCCATGTGGTCAGCCAAACCTAATTCACCAGCAGAGAGAAACAGCAACCGCCACGATAGGCGTGGGCGTGGCGCACCGTTACGGGTTGCCCGCGCTTTGCTCGATTCATTGGCCAGCATGTAAGCGCACTCGCCCGCCGTCTTGGGGTCAACTTGGGCGAGTTCGTCTAACACCAACAGCGCATCACAATGCTGGGCGGCTATCGCCTCAAGTGCGTTATCAGTGGTGCGCCAGCGTTGCAAGTAGTTGGGGCCACCGTTCACGCTGGCTGCAACTTTTAGGGCCGTAGTCTTGCCCGTAGACGAACCGCCACGAAAGTGAAACCCGCCCGATTCAACACCAGCAGGGCGAAGCAACGGCCCCGCAAAGGCGCAAGCCACGGCAAACGCCAGCCGTGAATTACCAACACATAAAGCCCCCACACGCTCCCGCCATTGCGCGGCGCTGCCCTTGACTGAAAAAGTGTTTTCCATGGCTTGATCGCTCTGAAAAACAATCTTCTCGTCTTGGTCGCCTATCGTTTCGCGTGGCAACACAAAGGCCGTGTCATGCCACCCGATACGGTCGGTGCAGGTGGTGAAGTCTTCGGGCTGGCGCGTTTGGATGTATTGCGTTAACAGGTTGCGGGCACGGGGTGAAGTGCTGATACGCAAGCCCTGCCCCATCAAATACCCGCGATATTCGGCACCGTCACCACTCAACATGCGGGCGGGCATGGCCCACGATTTGACGCGCTTCAACGGGTCAGCAAATTCCAACAGATACCCCCAGCCGCCGCCGTCACGGTCGCGGGTTAGCGAAAGCACATCTAAGCGACTGCACACCCATTCTGGTTTTGTCGGTTCGCCGTCCTTGTCCACGCCGCTATAAAACACCCCGCCATCGGTCACGCTGAATCTGTCCCAATCTGCGGGCGCTTTGCCGTCCGTGTTGGCACAGCCACCAGCAGCGCCCATAGCGGCCCCGCTGGCGCTCTTTTTGTTGCGGGTGGTGGTGTTGCCCTTGCTGGGTTGATTCGCCGCTTGCATGGCCGCATCAATCGCGGACAGCACGCATACCCGCACCGCTTGCAAGCCTTGTGCTTGGTGCATATCGTTGAAGTCACTGCCACCTTCTGGTAAGTCAACAGGAAACACAGCCACGCCTTGCACCGCAACCGCCGCCGCCGTGGCTTTTTCTTTGCCCGTGTTATGGCCCGTCTTGGCTTGCGTCGCCTTATCGTCGTCACCACACAGCACCAACAGCGCGGCGTGGTAGAGCTGGCGCATGGCGGTGGCCACCTTGCCCAAGTTGCCCGCATCAAAGGCAACCGCCACAGGCAAGCCCGTGGCTGCGTGCAAACTCGCCGCCGTGGCGTACCCCTCGGCCACCAACAAAGCAGCGCCAGCAGCGGCGGTCACATCGCCCACCAAGTGCCACAAGCCAGACTTGCGGCCATCTTTGATGAATAACTTTTTCCCGTCAGGGTAGACAGTTTGCACGTTCCACAGTGTGCCGTTCACATCGCGCAAGGGCACCAGCAGCGCACCGCCAGCACCGAAGCGCAAGCCGTGGGCTTTGACGCCCTTTCGCACCAAGTAAGCGGATTCGCCTTGGTCGCTGGCCACACCCCACTCCGCCACCGCAACAGCCGCCGCCGCGTCGTGACGCAAGCGCAGCGCCTCAGCCTCACGGGCTTGCGCTTCGTCACGCTGGCGCTGGCGTTGGGCCACTGCCTCGGGCGAAGGTTTGACGGCCTCCTGCCCATCTTTGGACGGCTCATAGCCGTGCGACTTGGCAAGGTGTATCAATGTGCCAATGGTCACAGCCCCGCCCGTTTTAAACGACTTCCAAGCGGTGCGACAGTCTTTGGGGTTGAAGTTGTCAGCCGTTTGGCTCCACTCAAAAAACAAATCAAACCCGCCCTCATCGGGGAATTCTGATTTGATCGCCATGCCCACCCGCGCCCACTCATCACGGGCAAGGTTTGACGGGATAAAGGCAAGCGCCCGCCGTGTTGATTCTGGTGTGTGGTGGTTCATTTTCTTGTTGGTACCCAATAGGCTGGCGCCTTAGTTTTCACCTTTGCCAAGCCGCATTTATTGCCACCACTCGCCACCGATTGAACGGGGCGCGGGCGGACCTGTAACAGCAGGCGGACAGGCAAGCCGTTAAGCGTTGCCCGCTGCACATAAAGCCCCTGTCTGTGCAGTAGCTTGGCCTGTTGGTCAGGCTTCATCGTCAATGTCCCAAGAATCAAGGATTCGGGCAACTTCATCACGTATAAATCGCGGGTCTACAACCTCGGGGCAAGCGGGTAATGAACGGGCTAGGATTTGGCCTGTGTTTTCAGTGGCGACAGTCAAGACCCCACGGATAGAAATAGACGCCACCAAGTTGCAATATTGGCGCTTGTAAATCGTGCCGCCGGTCTTCGCCTTGACCATGTAAAAGGCTCGTTCAAGCTCGCGCTCTGCAAGCCATACCGATTCCTTGGGGAGCCTTGAAACGCCTAAGCGTTTTTCTTCTTCCTCGATAAAGCTAGGGTCTAAAACCTCACCCCTTGCGGGCAGTGATCGGGCAATAACTTGGCCCGTACTTTCACGGGTCACGGTCAACACGCCACACTCAGAAACACGGGCGCACAAGCGGCGGTTTATGAAGTCATCCCCGTGGTACTCGTGCGCATAGAAGTGAATGCCGTCTAGCGCCCGCACCAAGACAAACGCACGGGTTAACTCAGCCTGTGCACTTTTCTCTAGCGCCGTGTAAATTTCCTGTCTTGCGGTCATTTTTTCGGCGCTCATTTAGCACCCCCCTCAGTGCCGCGCACTGTTGTTTTTTGCCTGTTGCCTATCCATGCCAGCACCTCATCTTCACGCCATGCCACGGCACGGCAACCAAGCCGCACGGGCGTGGGGAAGCCGTGGGCTTTGCTTGCCATGTAGGTGTAGATCGAAGACTTACGAAGTCCGGTCAGGTTTACCACCGCATCCATACGCAATAAGCGGCAAGGCTGGGGGCTTGGTTTTTTGTTTTCCATGTCAATTCCTTAAAGTTTGAACAAACCCGAAAAGCTCGGGGGGCTCTACTTTCAGGGGGTCGCTGTGCAATTTCTAAGCAAGAAATTGCACTTTCTTTGGTGCGTTGGCCTTGCTTTAAAACTTTCAAGTAAACCCCGTCAAGTACGCCCAAGCCTGTTAAAGCTCGGGCGGCTCTACTTTCAGGGGTTCTCTGTCTCATTTCTAAGCAAAAAATGAGACTTTTTTATTTACGGCGCAGCGCTTTTTTTCAGCTTGTCAACTCGTGCGTATCTGTCGCGGTAAATCATTCGGTCGTAAGCATAGTTACCAACATCAATCACCGCCGACAACGACTCGATTTGCTCTCCAATTGTTCCAAGCAAGAACGAAGAATCATCAAGCGCCCCACATCGCACGTCACCAAGACCGTGGTCAGTGCAAACAAGCGCCCCAATGCTTTGCACAGCTTCGCTTAGGTTCTTAAGCCCGTACACAGCGTTACTCACTCCGCCCGCAATTGACGCCAATTCGTCTTGGGTGAAGGTGTGGGCGCACCGCTCCCACATTATTTCCATCAACCTAGCGCCGGTCATTGGGCCTTTAAAACCTTTGTCGGAATCGGGCTCTGTGTAGGTGTGGGTTTTTGCTTGGGTGTTCATGCTGCACCCCCCATCACCACGGTGGCGGTGTTGCACGTTTGTTTGAGTAGCGACGTGGCTCGCATGGTGCGGCTCATAGCGCGTTGAATGTCTGCGATTGTTTTACCGTGACGCACCAAGTGCAGCGCCGTGCTTAGGCTGTTTTCAATCGCAGCGTGGCGGTCTACTGAGTTGGAATAAATGACGGTGGGCGCGTGGCCCGTGGTGGACGCTGTGGGCGTGGTTTGGGTTTTCATGGTCTTAGCTCCTTTGTGAGACTTAAAACCACCTTCTGCGTTTAGATGCGCATCGGGTGGACAGGGTGTTCTAAACGTGTACGAAGCCACGCCGCGCACCTTACGGATACGCGCACCCTGCCCGAAACCGTGAGGCATAGCCGCCAATGCTTGGCGGACTTCCCCTGTATTTGGACAAGACAAAACCCCGCTTTCGGTGGAGGTTGCAACCGCTTCGTACATGGTGTTTAGAGGCACCGGCCCCATTGCTAGGGTTGGCGTGATTGTGCCACTAAATAACGTCATGGCGTTAAGTCCGTACACTTTGCCCATGCCCAAACAATCAACGCTTCGTGACGGTCGCAAAATTCGACTGAACACGCCAACTGAAGATGCACGCATCACCGCCGCTGCACGGTCTGACCCTGACGCAAAACCACTGACAGCGGCCCAACTCAAAGCCATGCGGCCAATGGGTCGCCCACGCTTGGAAAGCCCGAAGGCTTCGCTATCCATGCGGATAGATGCGGATGTTTTAGAGGCATTACGCGCCAGCGGTGCAGGGTGGCAAACGCGGGTTAATTCGTTACTGCGTAACGCTGTGGCCCGTGGGCGGGTTTGACGTTTAAACCCTGCTACCGCTACAGATTAAGCGCTCACTCAGCGCCAGCCTCGGGCCTTGGTGGCGTCAGATAGGCAGTGTGCAGGCGCTGCAATTCAAGCAATAAGCCCAAATGCTTAGGCACCCAGCCGGGTATTTCTATGCCATCACGCCGCCACCGTTGCGGGGTGTTGCGGTGCAGGTCGGTAGCCCTGCAAAAATCGGCGATTTTCCAGCTCAGCGCATCAAGCGCCGCATCGAATTCTTCAAAGGTCATAGCGCCCTCGTTTTGTAGCGGTGTGGCATTGTAGACATAAAGCAATTTTTTGTGCTAATTTTAATATTTAATGCATACTTACTTAACATAACGCCCGTTTTATAAAGTGTGCAAAGTGAATAACTTAATGCACATTTAATGAATTTCCTAATGAATTCAAGGGCTTGCAAGCGTGGCGCGTGTTGCTGAAATAATGTGCATTCATCGTAGGCGCTATTGCACAAAAGTTATTCACAGGGCCGACCTACGGGCAGCGCAGGCCATCGCAGCCGCCCGAAGGTGGGCCAAGGGAAGGGCAATTCGCGGCAAATTCCTAGGGCATCCAATAACGGCCAGCGCGATAAGCAAAACCAAAACAGCACCAGCAACAAAGGCATGGGAAACAAGGGTTTATATATATGGATGATTGATTTTTCTCATTCATTTATATATGTCCCCACTTTGTCCCCTTTTTGACCCCACTTTGTCCCCACTTTCTAAAACGGCTCTAACCCGCATGAATCCTCACTTTTTGCCAGTTTGTCCCCATGTCCCCACTGTTTAGCAGAAATAGCAGGCGGCAAATCGTGAAAATCGCCCATTCAGGCAAAAAAACCGCCACGGCTGGCGGTCTTGCTGGCGCTTGGGCTTGCCGCTATCGTCGCATCATGCGGCCACTCTGGCGGGCTTGCCATCCATGCCCACCACGTTGCCAGCGGCCAATTTGTCGCAATAGTCGGCCCATGCTTGCATCATGGCGGTGCGTTGCTCTAGGTACTTCGTGCGGTTGTAGGCGGCCCCCAAGGCATCGGGCACGGCATGGGCCAGTTGCGCCTCGATCACCAGCGGGTCAAAGTTCAACCGCTCGGCCAACATGGTGCGGGCGCTTGCCCTGAAACCGTGGGCGGTGTGTTCTTCTTTTGGAAAGCCTATGGCCATCAATGCGGTGCGAACGGCGTTATCACTCATTGGCCTGTCGTGGTCGCGTTCACTTGGAAACACCATCACGCCGCCGCCTGTCAGTGGCTCTAGCTGGCGCAATATCGCCACCGCTTGTCGTGACAGTGGCACTAGATGCGGTGTGCCGTTGGCCTTACCTGCCTTCTCTCGCTTCATTCGCTCGGGCGGGATTGTCCAGAGGGCTTTTTCTAAATCCAACTCAGCCCACGCCATGCCGCGCAATTCGCCAGGTCTTTGAAACACCAAAGGGGAGAGCTGTAAAGCAGCCTTCACAATCGGCCCGCCGTGGTAAGCCTTTATGTGTCTCAGCAGCACACCAAAGCGGGCGGGTTCAACAATGGCGGGAAAGTGGCGCTTCGGTGTCGCTTTGAACACTTTGCCCAGCCCCGTGGCTATGTTGGCATTGGCCTTACCCACGGTCACACCAAAGCCCCAAAGGGCGCTGCACAGTGCCCGCGCTTTGACCAACACGCCCAAGGTGTCGCGCCTCTCGATTTCACGCAACACCATGATTAGCTCGGGCGCTCCAATGTCTCGCATGATGCGCGGCCCCAGCTTGGGCAGTAGGTCACGGTCAAAGATACGGCGGCACCTGTCACGGTGGCTGGCGCTCCACTCGGGCGAACGGACAGCCATATATTCGTCCACCACCTCAGCCAATGTGTCGCCCTCTAAGGCTTTGGCTTTGAGTTGTTGCACCTTTCGTTGTTGCACAGGGTCTAAGCCTAGGGCTTTGACTTCCTTCGCCTCGTCTCGGGCTTTGCGGGCCATCGCCAGCGTGACAGCTGGGTATTTGCCCAAGGCTATGCGGGATTGAACCAGCCGCCCCGCTTTGTCGCCCTTGCCCTCTTTGCGGTACTTGAGAAACCAACGCTTTGCACCAGTTGGCGAGACTTCTAAGTAAAGCCCGCCACTGTCGGTAAAGCTCACTCGCTTTTTGTCAGTCGGACAGGTTGCATTTTTGCAGGCGATATCTGTAAGCATTGGCTCTACTCCGAAGGTTTGGCAGCGCTGTTGCACCACATTTCAAAATTAGGCGTTTTTGTTGCACCGTTTGTTGCACCTAATTTCATGGATGGTAGCAAACCTCATCGGACTGCAACGGACAGTAAAAAGGCGTTTTCCCAATGAAAAAGGGGGTTCGCCGTATGTTGGCGAACCCCCTCGGTCATAGTAATGGTGGAGCTGGCGGGATTTGAACCCGCGTCCACAAGCCTTTTTCGTACAGTTCTACATGTGTAGTCGTCTGATTTGAGTCTCGCCGTGTGCGTCGCGCAGCGACACGCTACGCACCCAGCCAGT
>JACCDH010197608.1_pt1 | contig 16050 bp, 16 predicted proteins | sample 7442481 | NCBI WGS metagenome assembly JACCDH01 (sample SAMN15323433, study PRJNA562643) | freshwater metagenome | isolation source: river surface water | place: USA:Blue River Watershed | collected 2017-08-15
CGATGAGACCAATTCACCCATTTTTCGCTGCAGAGAAGAAGATTCCCAAAAAATGGCCTATCTCATAGACTCCTTCAATGAGCGCAAATATTGATTGGGATTCAATCCACAGCCTTGCAAAAGAGGCAATGCTGAAGGCGTATGCCCCTTATTCAAAGTTTCCAGTAGGTGTTGCAGCCCTTGTTGATGATGGTCGACTGATCTCTGGCGCCAATGTTGAAAACGCTAGCTACGGAATCGGGCTATGCGCTGAGTGTTCGCTAGTAAGTGCACTAACAATGTCAGGTGGCGGTCGCCTGGTTGCGATTGTCTGTGTAGATGGCGCAGGAAATTTCCTTGCCCCATGCGGTCGCTGCCGTCAATTGATTTTTGAGCATGGCGGAAACGAAGCGTTGCTGATGACCCCTAATGGCCCAGAGAAGATGAGCGCCATGTTGCCGTGGGCTTTTGGTCCGGAAAATCTCAACTAATGACTCTTCTCATTACCGATCAGCAGATTGCTCTTGCTCCAAAAGTTTTACTCCATGATCACCTTGATGGCGGACTTCGCCCGCAGACCATGATCGACCATGCTCTCGCTAGCGGATATACAAAGTTGCCAAGCTACGAACCAGAGAAATTAGCAAAGTGGTTTGTAGAAGCATGCAGCTCCGGAACCCTCGAGCTCTATCTCGAAACGTTTGAGCACACTATTTCAGTGATGCAGACACCGGAGGAAATCATCAGAGTCGCACGTGAATGCGTGATTGATCTCGCTGCAGATGGTGTTGTCTATGCTGAGGTTCGCGGCGCACCAGAGCTCTTTACTCGTAAGGGTTTGACGCTAGACCAAGTCATTGAAGCTACTGTCGAAGGCTTCAATCAAGGTATGGCAGAGGTTGCACATAACGGAAAGAAGATTCGAGTCGAACATCTTCTCTGCGCTCTTCGCCAAAATCACGTCAGTGAAGAAGTTGCGACCAAGGTTGTAAAGTACAAAGGACGCGGTGTTGTTGGATTTGATATTGCCGGTCCTGAGGCGGGCTTCCCACCGACAGATCACATCAAAGCATTTAACTATCTGCGCGATAACGGTGCGCATTACACAATCCACGCAGGCGAGGCTTTTGGAGTCGAATCCATCGCACTTGCAGTACGCGAATGCGGCGCACAGCGAATCGGTCACGGTATTCGTCTCATCGACGATATTGACTTCTCGAGCGGTGAAGCAAAGTTGGGCTCACTGGCGCAAGAGATTCTTGATAATCAAATCTGCCTTGAGATGGCTCCTACTTCAAATCTCCAAACCGGTGGCGCTGCCTCATATGCAACACATCAAATCGGTGTAATGAAGAAGCTTGGCTTCAATGTCACGCTCAACACAGATAACCGTCTGATGAGTGCGACCTCAATGATTCGTGAGAGCCGAGAAATCGCTACCGGGTATAGCTGGACGATGGATGACCTCCATGATGTCGCCCGCAACGGAATCTATAGCGCTTTCATTGATGGCGATGAACAAGAAGATATCTATCAGTCACAGATTAAGGCAGTTTATGATCGACTTTAAAGATCTGCACGTTATCGAAAATCCATATCCTGCCCTAAAAGAACTTCGCGAATTTGGAAAACCGGTATGGCACGAAGAACTTCAGCTCTTTCTAGCCGCAAAGCACTCTGATGCCAATGATGTTCTGCGCAACAAATCACTTGGCCGAATCTTCACCCCAAAGACACCTGAGACTGAGTGGTTTGAATTTAATTATCTTCACGCCGATTCCATCTTAGATAGCGAACCGCCAAAGCACACGCGTCTTCGCTCGCTCGTTGCGAAGGCCTTTAATCGTCAGCGCATTGAATCGCTCCGTCCAGATATCGAACGTCTGACCCATCAACTACTCGATGTCATTGAAGCTAAGGGTGGCGAGTTTGATGTGATTGCGGATTATGCCGAGCCACTACCGGTGAAAGTAATTGCCGCGCTCCTTGGTTTTCCAGATAGCGATGAGCACTTGTTACGTCCATGGTCGCAATCAATTGTGAAGATGTATGAGGTCAATCCTTCCGAGGCACATAAGGCAGAGGCGAAGAAGGCAGCAAAAGAGTTTGCAGACTATGTCCACGGCCTAATGCTTGAGCGCCTAGAAAAACCAGGTGATGACCTCATCTCCGAGCTAGCCCGAGTTTCCGAATCCGGTGAAAAGTTATCGACCCACGAACTCATTGCTACCTGCGTACTTCTACTCAATGCTGGCCATGAAGCGAGCGTCAACGGCTTCGGTAACGGCATCGTCGCCGCTTTCCAGCACCCAGAACAATGGAAAGCGTTGCAGAGCCAACCAGATGCAATTGCGACGACTGCCATCGAAGAGTTCCTCCGTTTTGATGCCCCGCTTCACTTCTTCGATCGCACCGCAACTGCAGATACAGAAATCGGCGGAGTGGCGATAAAAGAAGGTCAGAAGATCGTCTCGCTTCTAGGTTCCGCCAACCGAGATGAGAGTGTCTTTGCCCATGCTGATGTGATGGATCTGGCCCGCGATCCAAATCCGCATATTGGTTTTGGCGCGGGCATTCACTTCTGCCTCGGAGCACCTTTAGCAAGACTAGAAATGTCAGTCTCGCTCCCTGAACTCTTTAAGCGCTTTCCGAATCTTGAGCTCACAGGAACTCCAGTTCGACGTCCAACATTCTCACTTCGTGGGTATGAATCAGTGTTTGCAAAGACAAATAAGTAGAGAGCGGTTAAGAACATGGCAAAAAAGAATCTCATCCTCGATGTCGATACCGGAATCGATGATGCATTTGCGTTGCTCTTTGCAGCGCGCCACCCAGATATCAATCTTCTCGGCGTAACCTGTGTTGACGGTAATACCAATCTCAATCAGGTAGTCATCAACACTCTAAAGGTGCTGGATGCTGCTGGTGCTGCTGATATTCCAATCGCTAAAGGCGCTACCCGCCCACTCATTGATGAACCTCGCTATGCCGAATACATCCACGGTAGTGATGGTCTCGGCGATCTCGGCACTCCACTTTCGACTCGCAAGCTCGATCCTCGTCCTGCAGTGGAACTATTACGCGATCTGATTGAAGGGTCATCTGAGCCGGTGACACTTGTTCCGTTAGCTCCGCTGACCAACATCGCACTCTTCTTACGTTCTTACCCAGAGACAGCGGCAAAGCTCGAACGCATTGTCTTAATGGGCGGATCAGCATCTTCTGGAAACGCTACTCCAGCTGCAGAATTCAACGTCTGGCATGATCCAGAGGCAGCTGCGATTGTCTTTAGCAGCGGCGTTCCCATCACTATGTATGGCCTTGATGTCTTTATGGAGCCACGTGTAACTGCAGAAGATGCAGCAGCGCTCATTGCGGAAGGAAATACCTGCTCAACATTTGCTGGCCGATTGATTGAACACTTTATTAAGCAGGTTGGCCACGAAGTTACCCTCGGCGACTACGGAGCTGTTGCAACAGCAATCAAGCCAGAGCTCTCTACCTTTGAAACATTTAAGGTTGTTGTCGACACCTCATTTGGTCCAAGCCGTGGACAGACTCTCTGCGATCGCCGCGCATGGAAAGATGAAGAGCCAGAGTCAACCCACGCCAAGGCGCCAAACGTTGAGGTAGCAATGCAGGTTGATGTGCCCGCGATGATCAAGCTATGGCTCGAGACGATTTCCGATAAATAATTCGGATCAAACCCCGATTGGGTGCCAGACCGTCTTATTCTCCATAAACGAAAGCACGCGCTGAGGTGACTGCGCATCCTTAAAGCGGAAGATTCGCTTGAGGTTATCCGCACCTGCGATGCGCACATCTTTCTCTTGCGCTGCAGTGAGACCTGATGCGTCCACACCATCAATATCCATATGTGAACCAATCCATGGCGCGAGTTCCGCACTCGAGCCGGTAAGAATATTGACTACACCCTTAGGCACATCGCTAGTGCCGATGACTTCGCTTAAAGTAATTGCAGATAGCGGTGACTTCTCTGATGCAATCAAGATTGAACTGTTACCAGCTGCAAGTACCGGTGCAAGTACTTGAACTGCTCCAAGGAGTGACGGTTTAGCTGGTGCAAAGGTTGCTACAACTCCGAGTGGCTCTGGAGTTGTGAAGTTGTAGAAAGAACCTGAGACTGCGTTAGTTGAACCGTAGATGGCGCCAATCTTGTCGCACCATCCTGAATACCAAACCCAGAGGTCAATTGCTTCTTCGACCTGCTTGCGTGCAGCCGTTGGAGTGAGGCCTTCGAGGGCAACAATCTCGTCGATAAATTGGCTGGTGCGACCTTCCATCATCTCAGCGATGCGATAGAGAATCTGGCCGCGATTAAATGCAGTTGCGCTAGACCAGCCACCGTGTGCTGCGCGAGCGGCAACAACTGCATCGCGTAGATCTTTACGGGAAGCGAGTGCAGCATTGGCTACAAATCCGCCCTTGGCGCCCTTAACTTCGTAGGTGCGTCCTGATTCGCTGCGAGGGAATGCTCCATCGATAAACAATTTGTAGGTCTTCTTTACATCAAGACGTGGAGTTGAGCTAGCCATTACTTTGCTCCCTTCAAGTATGCCGAGAGGCCGTGGCGACCACCTTCGCGTCCCCAGCCCGATTCTTTGTAACCACCAAATGGGCTAGCCGGATCGAACTTATTAAAGGTATTGGCCCAAATAACACCTGCTTTGAGGTGCTTGGCAGTCCACAAGATGCGTGAACCCTTATCGGTCCATATACCCGCAGAAAGGCCATATGGAGTGTTATTTGCCTTCTCAATCGCCTCTTGCGGAGTGCGGAATGAGATTACAGAGAGAACTGGGCCAAAGATTTCTTCGCTGGCAATGCGATGTGCCTGAGTAACGCCAGTAAAGATTGTTGGTGGGAACCAGAAACCTTTCCCTGGAATTGTGCAGCTTGGAGAGAACCGCATCGCTCCTTCTTCGTCGCCAGAGTTGGCGAGTTCAGTAATTTTATTGAGTTGTTCCTTTGAGTTAATTGCACCGATATCGGTGTTCTTATCAAGTGGATCACCTAAACGAATCTGCGCCATTCTGCGCTTGAGCTTTTCCACAACTTCATCCTGGATATTTTCTTGCACTAGAAGCCGAGATCCAGCGCAGCAGACATGACCTTGATTAAAGAAGATGCCATTAACAATTCCTTCAACAGTTTCGTCGATCGGAGCATCTTCAAAGACAATATTGGCGCCTTTGCCGCCGAGCTCGAGAGTCAGACCCTTGCCAGTTCCGGCAACAGAACGTGCAATCAGCTTTCCGACATCGGTAGAGCCAGTGAATGCAATCTTTGAAATATCTGGATGGTTAACAATTGCTGCACCTGTTGCGCCATCACCGGTCACGATGTTGACCACCCCTGCTGGAAGTTCTGCTTGTTCGCATACTTCTGCAAAGAGCATTGCGGTCAATGGTGTGGTCTCAGCAGGCTTTAAGACAACGGTATTGCCTGTTGCAAGTGCAGGCGCAACCTTCCACGCCAACATCAACAATGGGAAGTTCCACGGAATGATCTGTCCTACAACACCATATGGCTTTGGATTACTGCCAACGCCTGCGTGCTCTAACTTATCGGCCCATCCTGCGTGATAGAAGAAGTGAGCAGCAGCCAGAGGAACATCTACATCGCGAGTTTCGCGAATTGGCTTTCCGTTATCCATCGTCTCAAGTACTGCAAATTCGCGAGCACGTTCTTGCATAATGCGAGCGATGCGATAGAGATACTTACCGCGCTCTGATGGCGCCATCTTCGACCAGATCTTTAACCCAGCCTGCGCTGCTTTCACTGCCTTATCTACATCGGCTTTTTCGGCATAACCAACCTTTGCCAGCACCTCTTCAGTTGCAGGGTTGATGGTCGCGAAGGTCTTACCTGACTTTGGCGCAACAAACTTGCCACCGATATAGAGTTTGTAGACAGGGTCGATTGAAACAATCGCCTTTGACTCTGGGGCGCTGGAATATTCAAATGTCATCGTTAATCCAATGTTACGTAGTTAGGGCCTTCGTAATGGCCAGAGGTGAGTTTCTTTCGCTGCATCAGGAGATCATTTAAAAGCGCACTTGCGCCAATGCGAAATAACTCTGGATTGAGCCATTCATCTCCCGCTGTTTCCTTTACTAGAACCAATTGCTTGATTGCATCTTTCGTCGTTCTAATTCCGCCTGCTGGCTTAACGCCAATGCGTTGTCCAGTCATCTGATAGAAATCTCGAACCGCCTCCAGCATCACTAAGACGACAGGAGCAGTAGCCGCGGGTGTTACTTTGCCAGTACTGGTCTTGATGAAATCTGCGCCTGCCGCCATCGCCAAGAAAGAAGCTTTTCGGACATTGTCATAGGTAACAAGCTCACCAGTCTCGAGAATAACCTTGAGATGGGCTTTTCCTTCGCATAGGGATTTAATGTAAACGATTTCACTATAGACCTTCTCAAGATCGCCGGAGAGGAATGCTCCGCGGTCAATGACCATATCAATCTCGGTCGCGCCATTGGCGATCGCATCTTTGGTATCACGCTCTTTTACTTCAAGTGATGCGCGACCAGATGGGAAGGCGGTGGATACGGCTGCCACTGGAATATCGTGGCCACCACTTGCATCGAGATGTTTACGTGCAATAGAAACCATATCGTTGTAAACACAAATTGCACCGACATGAGGAACAGTTGGATCGGAAGGATCTGGACGAATTGCTTTGTTGCAAATCGCTTTAACTTTTCCTTCCGTGTCAGCGCCTTCGAGAGTTGTTAAATCAATCATGCTGATTGCCATGTCAATTGCCCAACGTTTGCTTGCTGTCTTAATGCTTCGAGTTGCAAGCATCGCTGCGCGCGCATCTGCTCCGACTTGATCTACCGGAGAAAGTGTTCGCAAGAATCCTTTAATGGAGATAAGCGAGCCGTCGGTGAGAGCCATGCGCCAATCTTAACCACGCTTACTCTTACTGAGAAGGGGTATTGTGGTTATTCTTACGCTTATGAAACCAACACCGATTGTTCTCGATTGTGACCCGGGCCATGATGATGCTTTAGCGATGATTTTGGCGGCATATAACCCGCAGATTAATCTCTTAGCAATCACAACTGTCTCTGGAAACGGCATTATCGCTAAGGTCACAGAGAACGCATTGCGAATCTGTGCTCTGGCGAAAATAAATGTCCCGGTAGCCGAAGGTGCTGGTAATGCAATCCTTGGTTACATCGAAGCAGCCACAGATATTCACGGTGAGACTGCACTCGATGGCGCTCCCCTACCTAAGCCAACTTTCGAACTTGAAAAAATCTCCGGCGTTGATTTGATTGCAAAGGTAGTTCGCGAACATTCGGAGAAGGTGACCCTTGTTGCAACCGGACCACTTACCAATATCGCGCTCTTTCTTAAGCTCTATCCAGAACTTCGATCTAATGTGGCAGAGATTGTCTTTATGGGCGGAAGCGCATCGCGCGGAAATCGAACCCCTTATGCTGAATTCAATATTTGGATGGACCCAGAAGCCGCTGATATCGTGATGAAATCCGGCATTCCCTTGACGATGTGTGGCCTCGATGTCACCCACCAAGCGCTGGTGACCAAGCCTATTTTTACGGCGTTAGAGGCGATGGGAACTGAACTTTCAACCACTGTAATTGGACTACTGAAGTTCTTTGCATCTACCTACAACGATGTCTTTGAGATGCCTGACCCACCATTGCATGACCCAGTAGCGGTCGCTCTCCTCATTGATCGTTCTGTCGTGAAGACTCGTCGATCAAATGTAGAGATTGAACTCAACGGAACCTTTACCCGCGGAGCGACAGTTGTAGATATCTATAATCGCAGCGGCGGACCTACAAATGTAGATGTAGCGCTGGAATTAGATTTTGATAAATTCTGGTCGATGATGCTGGATGCAGTTGAGAAAGCCGGAAAGGCTTAATCGACTGCTCGACCGTTTGCCTTATCTTCAGCGATGATTTCGCGAAGAGAATCCACAGCAACCTTTAACAATTGATCCAGTGGTGGCATTGGGTCTTTAGCGTGGACTGCCATTACGCCTCCTGCGCGAACACGGAGCATTGATGCAATCACAAATAGAGCTGAAGCTTCCATCTCTGAGCAAATAGCACCGCCAATTTCCCATGCTTTCCAGCGATTAAGTAAGTCTGCGGCCACGCCCATGCGCTCTGGCTCGTGCTGTCCGTAGAAAGAATCTTTAGACTGTGTGATACCGAGGCGGTATCGAGCGCCATTCTTAATAGCAGCGCGCTTGATTGCTGATACCAAGTCGATATCTGCAACTGCTGGAAATTCGATCGGCATATAGTGCTTTGATGTTCCTTCATCGCGGATTGCGGCAGTAATAATCGCAAGCTCGCCTGAAATGCTATCCGGTTGAATGTGACCAGATGTGCCGACGCGAATAAATGTATCTGCACCGACGCGCACCAACTCTTCGAGTGCAATTGCAGCTGACGGACATCCGATACCTGTTGATGTGACAGAAACCTTTACACCATCAAGATAGCCAGTGTATGTGTTGTACTCGCGATTGCTTGCAACGTGAACCGGGTTATCGAAGAGCGCAGCAATCGGTTCGCAGCGGCCTGGGTCTCCAGGGAGCAGCACGTACTTTCCGACATCACCTTTTTTTAACTGGATGTGATACTGCTTCTCTTCGTTAAGCATTCTGATCTCCCTTGATTAACTCGCGGATTGCTAACACTGCTGTCTCTATCAATGGCTCTAGTGAACCGAGTTCACCCTCGCCGTGCATCACCATGATGCCACCTGCTCGCACTCGGAGCATAGATGCAAGGACAAAGAGAGTCGATGCCTCCATTTCAGAGCAGATCGCTCCCCCAATTTCCCAAGCGCGCCATCGATCTAATAAGCGAGAAGTGACTCCTGAGTGTTCAGGCTCTACCTCGCCATAGAAAGAATCTTTAGATTGCGAAATTCCAACTCTGAAAGGTAATTTCTTCGCCTTCGCTGCCGCACGTAGTGCTTGCACAACTTCTAAATCTGCCACTGCTGGAAACTCAATTGGCAGGTAATGACTAGAAGTACCCTCATCGCGAATTGCCCCCGAGACAATAGCTAACTCACCTGACTTAGTACCTGGCTGAATAGAGCCCGAAGTTCCGACTCGAATAAAGGTTTTTGCACCGACTCGAACCAGCTCTTCCATTGCAATTGCAGATGATGGACAGCCAATTCCAGTTGAGGTAACAGAGACTTTCACGCCATCGAGATAACCGGTGTAGGTCACGTACTCACGATTGGTGGCAACATGTACTGCGTTATCGAAGTGACGAGCAATTACTTCGGCCCGACCAGGATCTCCCGGGAGCAGAACGTACTCGCCGACATCGCCCGGCTGAAGCTGAATGTGATACTGCTTCTCGCTCATAACGACATTGCTCAAATCGACTTCACTCGATCGATAAAGAAATCCATAAATGCTTCGACATCTACCTCCATGGCAACTTTGGCATTCGGTGGATTGCCAGTTGCCGAGAAGTGATCCGCAGAAATCTTTGCTGTCGTAAATTCACCATGGAGTTCAATATCTACATAGTAATCACGGAAAGTTACGAGTTCTGGCTTAACCAAAATTGCGGCAGCCAATGGATCGTTGATGGCACATCCTTCAATCCCCTGATACTCAGCATGGAACTCCATGTAGAAGGCAGTGGAACGATCGATAAAGGCGCGGATATCCTCGCGAGCTCCTGCGAGACGTTCGATATGCGATTTAGTGAAGAGACATTTATAGGTGACATCGAGCGGCACAATTGTGAGATCTAGACCAGAGCGAAGAAGAATATCGAATCCTTCAGGATCGCAGAAAACGTTGTACTCAGAAGATGGTGTTGCATTTCCTGGGTAGTGAATCGTGCCTGCCATGGCGACAACGCTCTTTATCTTCTTGCGAAGCGAGGGTTCTTTGAGAAGCGCAAGCGCAAGGTTGGTGACAGGTCCTATTGTCAGAATAGTTATTTCGCCTGGGTTTGCATTAACAATATCGATGATGAGGTTTGCTGCGTTGCTGGCAACTGGCTTCAATGACGCGGGTGGCAACACTGCATGGCCTAGGCCAGTATCTCCGTGGGTCTCCTCTGCAACCGAAAGCGCCTTTACTAAAGGCTCATGAGCGCCTTCTGCTACCGGAATATCCTGCATGCCTAATAGCTCTACCAACCGGAGCGCGTTATCAGTGCACTTCTGCACCGTTGTATTGCCATGAGTAGTCGTAATCGCCATTAACTCAACCTCTGGCATCGCTTTCAGCAGGATAAATGCGAGTGCATCATCGATTCCCGGATCAGTATCGAGAATTATCTTCATGGCGCAACCTGCTGACTCACTGCATTCTTATGGAAGTTCCATCCAGCTACTGATATCAAAGCTGCAAGTGCGGTAGCGCCGGTCATAAAGTAGAAACCTTTCCACCCATCAAATTCATCAACAATGACTCCACTAATGGTACTTCCCATCGTTATTCCAATTGATAACGCGGCGCCAAGAAATGCAAAGGATTCGTTGAGGCGGCTGAGAGGCACTAGCTCCTTCATAAAGGCGTTAGCCGAAATCAATGCGGGACCAATCGCGATTCCAGAGACAATAATCCAGAAGACGATTGTCTCTAGATCCTGGAAGAAGAGAATTCCAGAGGTGCAAAAAGTCATAATCACAAGCGATGCCGTATATCGAATCGAACTTGAAATCTTCCAGTGTATGAGGCCGTAGATAAGTCCTGAGACGGCGCTACCAATCGGATAGAGACCCACCCAGAGTCCGCCCTCGGCTTCACGACCACCCTCCGTTGCAACGGCGATGATTACAACAAAATTTGAACCAAATAGGAGACCCAATGAAACGAGTGAGAGAAGCAGAGTCTTGATATAAGGAATGGCAAGAATTCCGCGTGCATGATCTGCGTGAACCTTTGCAAATCCCCCATGGTCGGTGCTGGTCAGTGAGATTCCAAGTCCAGCAATTGTTAAGAAGACGATGGATGCAATCAATGGTGAGTTAGATCCGTGAAGTGAGAGGAGAAGTCCTGCCAAGGCCGGCCCCACAACAAAGGCAGTCTCATCAAATACTGATTCGAGCGAGAGCGCCGAGTCGAGTTCTTTCGGGTCCTTCAGTGATCTACTCCAGCGAGTACGTGTAATTGTTCCAAAATTCGGAAAAGTTGCGCCCGCCAAAGCGGCAAAGAAGAGGAGACCAATAGTGGAATGATGGATGAAGTAGAGAATGCCTACAGTTGCAAGAATGTTAATTGCCGTAACCGGTAGAAAAACCGCCTTAGTGCCAAATTGGTCGGCAAGTTTTCCCACTCGGGGGCTAATTGCAGCTCCCGATAGGGTGTAAAAAGCTGATGTGAGGCCCGCTAATGTAAAAGAACCCCGAACATCAGAGACAAGAAAAACGATCGCAACAGTATTCATCGCTAATGGGATTCGGCCAATCATTCCGAAGCCAATAGTGGATAAAGCCTGAGGTTTGCGCATTATCGTTGCGTAAGACCCAGCCAAGAGTTCCTCAGTTTCTCTCTTTTTCTACGGTTTAAAAATAGACTAGAAAATTAGGAGTCTATTTCTTGCTGCCACTTGAGCAGAATTTCAAACGCTTTATCAAAACTATCTACAACATGCCCTGCATCTTCTACACATCCACGAACGAATAGGTTGATTCCCTTCCCATCAATCATGTTGCGATCACGGATGACTCGAGTATCTGTCACGAGTCCAATCATGCCTTTTTTGGATTTGTCATGGCGCATCTCAGACCAGAAGATTCCAATCTCATTCGCCGTTCCATCATCAACCATCGGCCCATCGAGAAGTGCGAGAACGACATTGGCGCCTAGAACCTCGCGGGCATCGGTCTCGAAGATGAACTTGGGGGTTACTGGATCTGGGAGTGGAATCTCATGCGGAACAAATACCTCCATGCCAGCATCACGCATTCGCTTGGCGCATTGATCAATATATGCGCGCTCATATGGGGTGAAGAGTGGTCCAGCGAAGTAGATCTTCATGGTTAGTACATCACTGTCTTTGTTAGGTGATGTGGCCAATGTGTTGCGTGGTAGGTCTTCCAAAATCGGAAATCAACCTGTGGCTGAAGCAGTGGCTCCATCCCTGGGCGACGCTTATTGATTTCCTCCGTCAAACGCGCAATTGCATAGATTGAGTTAGCACGGAGTTCGATTTCGGCTTGGCTATCGCGTGGAACTTCGACGAGTGAATTAATCTGCTTTTCGAGCTCTGGCGCGTATTCAAATATTTTCGTGACGCGCATTCCTACCGGGACAATGTAATCGGCAAATGCAGTGAGCTTATCGGCATCTTCTAGCGCCCAAGCTTTTCTTGGAGAGAGCGCTAAATGCATTCCCCAGATGCCTAGTTGGGCTAATTTAAATATCTGCACCTGTGAGCCTTTATATTCACTGACATCGTTAAATCGTGGGAATTCACTGGTAAGACGCTCAAGCAGGCCATCTCCACCATCGTAGAGACGCGGCGAACAATCACGCACAAAGTTGGAGTAGCGGCCGTTGTACTTTTCAACAAGAACTCGTCCAACTTCATTAAAGATAACTACTCGCTCGTCGAGCATTGGCATTTCGATGGTGCCAGCAAAGACACCTTCGAGATCTTTTCGGGTTAGGTGAGCGAGATACTCTCCTGAAAAGAACGGAATACCAGCGCTATGAGCGCGATGGAGAGATGCCAACATCGCCTCTGAATCACACCAACGCTTACCCATGTAATCAGTCTCAAACTTCACACCAGTATCAAAATTGGTAAATGCGAAGTTCATCGTATTGACCACCAGAGTAAAGTCCATCAAGAAATCTGGGTCATTACCAAAATCGAAGAGCATGGAGCCGTCAGGCTTTGCAAACTCTTCGTATGCCATCCAGTCAGCCACATTAATGAGGCGCTCTTCATTGATTTTTACCAATGAAGAGTTCTTCACTACCGGCTGAAGACTTGCAAGAACTGGTGAACTCCAGTCAACTGACATGCACTATCTCGTTTCTACTCGGAACCGCGGCGGTATGGCATACCAGCTGCTGCTGGAGGGGTAAGTCTCTGCGCTAAGAATGTAAGCACAATCAAAGTTGCAAAGTTAGGGAAGACAGTGACGAACTCTTGTGGGATTACATCTACTGTCTTGTTAATCCAGAGAGCGAAGATTGCAACGATGCTTGAGTAAATTGCAGGCTTCCACTTCTTGGAAAGTACGAAGTAGAGAGCAAGTAACGCTGCAACAACGCCACCGACGATAATCAGCGACATTACGGATTCATTCTGGCGGACACGGAGCGCATCGGTAAATCCGAAGAGGATTGATCCAGCAAAGACTCCGCCTGGCTTCCAGTTTCCGAAGATCACAGTAGCCAGACCGATAAATCCTCGACCTGCGGTCTGACCTTCACGGTAGACAGAAGATGCGATTAGAGCAAGATATGCGCCGCCAAGGGAGGCGAGCATTCCTGAGATTGAAATTGCTACGTAGCGGATTCGATAGACATTAATTCCGAGAGACTCTGCTGCCATTGGGTTCTCACCAGAGAAGCGCATCCGTAAACCGAATTTGCTTCGCCATAGAATCCAGGAAGTAATCGGAACAAAGAGCAAGAAGGAGACGGTGACGAGAGATATCTCTTTCGTGAATCCGTTGAGAATTCCAGCAACGTTGGAAATATAGAAAATATTCTTCTCATCGATGCTTTGTAGTAGTGGAGATATACCCGGGACCGTAAAGGTAGGGAATGAATCCACTGGAGGTGAGACGGTTCGGTCTCCACCTACTGGCGGGAAGAAGATTCCTGAGAGGTATCGGGCTCCACCAGCTGCAATCAAGTTGATAGCAAGACCAGAGACGGCCTGATCGATTCCGACCTTTACCGTCAAAATTGCATGGAAGAGCCCGGAGAGCAGACCGAAGAAAGCAGCTGCTAGCAAGCCAACAAGTGGGCCATGCTTAAAGCCAAACCAAGCACCTGTCCAGGTTCCGACAATCATCATGCCTTCAAGACCAATATTGATGACACCGGCACGTTCTGCCCAGAGACCACCGAGTCCGGCCATCAATAGTGGAATCGCAAAGCGAAGGGTTGCACTGGATGTGCCTGGGGATGAAATATCTGTCGAGCCCGTTACCTTCTCCACGATAGAGAGGATAAAGAGCAGTACCGCAACGAGAATTGCAATGCGTGCAGGAGAGGAAACCAGCGACTTTGCCTTGGTCTTTATGTTTGAGGCAGCCGTGGTGGAGTTTGAAGTTGTCTCAGTACTCATTATTTTGACTCCACTTCAATTGCAGTTTCTGCACTTACTTTTCCAACCGCCCGCTGTTGTTGACGCAGATTTATTCGAGCGACAACTTCATACGCGATAACGATGGAGAGAACGATTGTTCCCTGCATCACGATCACAATCTCAGGTGGGATTCCTTCAAACTCAAGGACTTGTCCTGCGCGCTCGAGGAATGACCAGAGGAATGCAGCGAAGAAGATTCCGACTGGATGATTACGGCCGAGAATTGCAAGAGAGAGACCAGTGAAAGCAAAGCCTGATGGGAAGGCCATGCTGTATGAGTGAGTATCAGAGAGCAAAGTACCGATACCAACGAGGCCAGCAATTGCACCAGAGAGTACTGTCGTAACAAAGATCATGCGAGGTGCATTAACACCGCTTGAACGTGCAGCTCTGAATGAGAGACCGGTTGCTCGTAAGTTAAATCCGAAGACTGTCTTGTTGAGCATGATCCAGTAAGCGATTCCGACAAAGACTGCCAAGAAGATTACTGAGTAGACCTCTCCATCAAACATCTTGATAGTTGGCATCTGACCGCTTGCCGGGATTGGTTTGGTCTGAACGTTCTGAGAACCTTCAGGGAGGGAACCTAAGAGATTAGGGCTGAGCAAGAATGCGATAATTGCTGCAGCGATGAAGTTGAGCATAATGTTACTGATAACTTCAGAGACGCCACGCTTTACCTTGAGATAACCTGCAATTGCAGCCCAAGCTCCACCAGCAATCATGGCAACCACGATAATCACGGCTACGTGCAGAATGGGTGGCAGATCGATTGCAGCACCAACAACTGCGCCGAAGAAGGCGCCCATGCGGTACTGACCATCGATACCAATATTAAAGAGCAGCATTTTAAAGCCGATTGCAGCTGCCACACCCGCTAGGTAATACGAGACGGTTAAGTTGGTCTCTGAGACCAAGTTACGTGGATCAAAGCCGTAAGAGACCATCAATTTAAAGAGTTCGAATGGATCGGCGCCACGTAGCGACAAGATGATGTACATCAAGAAGAGTGAGGTGAGGATCGCTGCAACAGGAGCGATTGCGCCCCAGAAAAGTTTATTTTTTCTCATTAGTTCGCAGCTCCTGTCATTGCTAAGCCAATATCTTCTGGAGTTGTCTTTGACGGATCAAGGACAGAGACGATACTTCCACTGTAAATAACTGCGATTCGATCTGAGAGCGAGAAGAGCTCTTCCAAGTCAGCAGAGACCAAGAGAATCGCAGCACCACGAGATCGTGCGCGCATCAGATGCTCCCAAATAATTGCCTGGGCACCTACATCTACGCCGCGCGTTGGTTGCGCTGCGATGATTAACTGAGGATCGCCACTGAGTTCGCGACCCACAATAAACTTCTGCTGATTTCCACCTGAGAGGGCGCTGACCAATACGTTGATGCCAGGTGTACGAACGTCGAACTCCTCGATTACTCGAGCAGAGTCTTTTGCCGCGGCATGTTTATCAATCCAGACGCCCTTTGCCATCGGAGTTGCAAATTGATGTCCAAGGATGCGGTTCTCCCAGAGCGGTGCTGCCATCAAAATTCCGTCGCGCTGGCGATCTTGTGGAATGTAGGCAACTCCGGCATTTCGAATATCTTTTGTGAGAGTAGTTGAAGCATCGAGATTGAGTACCTCAACCGAACCGGAATTTGCCTGCAAAAGCCCCATCACTAATTCAATGAGTTCGCTCTGGCCATTTCCTTCGACTCCTGCCAGGCCAACTATCTCTCCCCC